>JAEEGH010010436.1_pt1 | contig 21330 bp, 10 predicted proteins | sample 9134181 | NCBI WGS metagenome assembly JAEEGH01 (sample SAMN16246544, study PRJNA631951) | gut metagenome | biome: gut microbiome; feature: rumen; material: DP-attached | host: Bos | place: Iran: Karaj | collected 2018-10
CGTTAATATCATAACCAATTACTTTGATTGTATGAGGACCTTCTTCCAGGTCGTTTGTATCGAGGTAGTATGACCAGAATTCTTTTCCCTGGGCAGTAACGCGTTTTTCAATTTCAGTTCCTTCGTCGAGGATGAGTTCTACCTTTGAAACACCATCATCATCAACACAGGTACCTACAATATTAAGGTTACCTACAACGCGCATGTTTGGATACGGGTTAGTAATTCCACAGATTGGAAGATCTGATTTCGGATCCAGATACAAATTATGAGGACCTTCAATGTGAACATTTCCACCAAGGTCTCGGGCGGTAATCATAATGTTGTACTTACCTGGCTTACGGCTATCAAGATCAAAGTGTTCCTGCCAGCTGTTCATGTTTTCAACAGGGATATCTTCAACATCACCCTTACCATGAGCGAACAAAATACCTGCAGTGAGAACACAAAGAATTGCCATTAAAAATACTTTTTTCATTTTATCCATCTAGTACCTCTATAAAATTTTTGAAAAAAACCTTTAACTTAGAATCCCTCATTTTATTATCGGTACAATATTGCTGTTTAATTAGAAAAAGTTGGGTTATAATAGACTAAAGACTTTTTTCAGGAGAACGCAAAATGAGCACAGTTGATATATCAATTTTACAACAAATTATTGATAAAAGCAAAAAAATTGTATTTTTTGGTGGTGCCGGGGTTTCTACAGAATCTGGAATACCTGATTTTCGCAGCGTAGATGGTCTTTATAACCAGCAGTGGAAGTATCCGCCGGAGCAGATTATCAGCCGCACTTTCTTTTACCAGAACACTCCTGAGTTTTACAGATTTTACCGGGCAAAACTGCTGCCTCAGGGCATAAAGCCAAATGCGGCCCACTATAAGCTTGCAGAGCTTGAGGCTGCCGGTAAACTGCTTGCTGTAGTTACACAGAATATCGACGGGCTTCACCAGATGGCGGGAAGTAAAACTGTTTACGAGCTGCATGGAAGCACCCTGCGTAATTACTGCCTGGACTGTCATGAATTTTATGATGAAAAAATCATTATTGAAAGCGAAAATGCTCCTGACAAACTGCCCCACTGTAAAAAGTGCGGCGGCCTTATAAAGCCCGATGTAGTTCTTTATGAAGAAGGCCTGGACCAGAGGGTAATTGAAGGGGCAGTTCGCGCAATAAAGGATGCAGACACCCTGATAATTGGCGGCACTTCGCTTACAGTTTACCCGGCAGCAGGTTTAGTAGACTATTTCCACGGTGAAAACCTTGTTCTGCTGAATAAATCTTCCACACCGCAGGATCATATGGCAAACCTTGTAATTCACGAGCCTATTGGTGAGGTGCTGGGGCAGATTACTTGCTAAACAGATGCTGAAGCTGGTTCAGCATGACAATTAAAAGCTCATGTCCAGGCCCAGGGAAAGTTTTTGCCTTTCCTGGAAGGCCAGCGGCCTTTGAGAATCAAAGGTAAAGCTGTAGAGCAGGTAAAAGCCCATTTTATAATTTGAATTTGCAAGAAGGCCAATATTTGGTGTAAACTCCAGCCCCGCCCTGAGATAAAGGGAATCAAGGAAATAACCGCGCCCGTCTCCAATGGCCTTAAAATAATCGCACAGGTAAGCTGTCTGAAAGCCGTTTCTGGAAGCAGCCCCTGCAGTTCCCGTTGCCGCATAACCTAAATCAACATAAAAATCATTTAAGTAAAAGGCGGTAATGCCTGGGATAGCCTTTTGAATTTCCATAGAAAAGGCTGTCAGCTCACAAGTTGCATCAAAAACAGCATAACCCAGAGAAAGCTTAGGATCTGGAATGTAGGCATAACCGTGGATTGAACTTGAAGGAAGAAGCGTAAAGTTCAGACGGAGAGGCAGATTATAAGTAAAACCATAGTTAGATTCAATCGGCAGAATACGTGGTATGCAGATTTTTAAGGCTGCAGTGAGGGCCGATGTATTAATTATAGGCTTAGAAGGTGTATCAAGCGAAGCGTCGTAACGGCGGCCATAACCTGCAAGCACTGCAAAGCCCGCCTTTTCAAAGCGACCCGGCCCTGCCCTTCTGATTGTAGAAAACTGGGCTGTAATAACATCAGAAACTGTAAAATAGTTTGTATCATCTTTAGGAGCAGTAATTCCTATTTTCGACGGTTCCCAGAAGTTTATAGAAGAATAAAAACCATTATCTCCGGCAGGAATTGCAAGCTGACTATCCTGACGACCGATATGGGCCTTTGCAGTATTTGATATCAATATAGTAGAAAGTCTTCCAACTTCAAAACCGGAAGATATTGTTGAAATTACCCCGCTCTGCTTCCAACCCTTTGCATCAAACTCAGTTTTTAATTCTGTCTGAGTATTAAAAAGTGAAGTTGACGTTCCCTTGTTCAATATCATGTCAATTCCAAAAGAATTAGACAATGTATTCCAGCCGCAGGTGAGTGTAATAAGGTCTGTGCTGCCATTTGACCAGGGGTTGGAAGTTACATAAGTTGCACCTATGTAAAAGTTATTCAAAGTTGAAGAATAAGCTGCATTTGGTCCAAAATATTCTGATTTATATGAGCTTACAGGAATAAAGATTCCATGGACAAAGTATGGGAATGGATTATATGGCTTGGACTCAAGTTTAGACTGAGACTGGGGCTGTGCCTGTGGCTCTGGCTCCCCACTTGCTTCCAGGCGGCTTGCAGGAGCAGATTCCCATTGTAAAGAAGTTTCTTTAAGGCTTAAAATGCGGTTCTGCTGCAAAAACTTACCCATATAAACCAGGCGGTCATTCCAGCAGACAGGCTCAAAAACGCCGCCAGAAAAATCATTATTAGTAAGATAAAGCTTAGACTCAGACAGGTCAAAGCGTCCAAGGCGGGGCATTGTAGACTTCCGGGCATAGCTGAAGTATAAGGCTTCGTTTTCGGCCGCCCCCTGCTCAGAATAGGAAAGGGAGCGGACAACCATGCCCTGCGGAAAGGCAAATTCTTCTGTTTCTTCTATTAAATTGCCTTCCACACTGCTTATGCAAAGGCTGTAATTAAGCCCCTCTTTTTTGAGCCAGGCAAAACGGCCGTCTTTTAGGGCTGTAAATGCATAAGGGTTTGTTTCGGCCTGCAGAATCTGCTCGGAAACTTTTGTACTGCCTGTAATGCGGCTACCATCCGGGTTGAATTCCAGGCGGAAGAGGGCAAGGCTATAGTGCTGGGAAAGATATTTTTGTGCAAGAAGATAAGTGCTGTCTCCAGCCTGAATAACAAGCCCTTCCCTAAGCCCCTTTTCCTTTACTGAATAAAAGCTTTTATTAGAAAAATCATAAATCTTTATACGGGCTTTTTCTGTAGGGCTGTTTATACTGATATAGTTTACGGCAAGTAAGCGGCCGTCATTGGAAAGGCGCACAGAAGAAAGGCCTCTCTGCGAAAAAACTTGATGAAAAACAAGAGCCGTATTATTATCATCAGCTCCGTTTTCAGCTCCAGCACCGGCTCCAGCCTCCGCCGCAAAAACCCGGCCTCCAAGAAGATCCATCCAGACCAGCCTGCCGCCTGCAGAAGTCAAAGAATCATAAAGAGAACCTGAATCATTGAGCTGAGAATAACTCGTAGACTCCGGCTGGAAAAAGTCCTGGGCAAGGCCTGCTCTTACAGGATCATCCGGGATATCCGGCACCTGGTAATGAGTTTCAAAATCATGCCAGGCATTTTTTAGTTTTTCTCCAAAAGCCTTTTTAAAAGCCCCGGATACAGTAAGATTTTTTCCATTTACAATGCGATACCAGAAGTCTGCATAGGCTTCCATACCGTATTCATTTTGCAGCCACTGATGAAAAGCCCCGTTGAAAAAGTAAGGAGCCCCAGAAGGTCTGCCGTCTGAAGCACCCGAAACATCGTGATATGAAGGAAACTTTTCTTCTATTTTGGCCTGCTTTACATAGTGCTTTGCATACTCGTCGTTCAAACGGCCTTGGCCTGCCGCACTTTCACTGGTAAGAGTGGCCCCCTCTGCCATTCCGGTAGTTACGGCAAACATTCCTGGTGTTACACAATCACCAAAAACCTTTCCCACTCCCCGCCAGAAGCCGTTTTTCATATTATAGGTTACTGCGTGGGTAAGTTCATGACGGAAGGTAGAAAGAAGAGTTTCGCTGAAAACAGCCAGCTCGCTGCAACCGGAACAGGCCGTGTCGTAAATTGCAATGTGATTATAAGGAACAGCCGCCCAGAAGGCATTAAACTGTTCAACGGCCGGAGTAATTACAACCGGCATTCTGAAAGAAGGAGTAAGACCATACTGGGCCGTTACTTCCTCGTATACGGTGTCTGCCTTTTCGTAAAGAATGGAAGCGCTTTCCTGGCAGCGCTCGGGATAGATAATATCAAACCACTGGGTTTTTGCTACGCGGAGTTTTTTTTCACCCCAGAGCATTCCACTGCGTGCAGAAAGCTCTGCACACAGAAGGAAAGCCGCAAGCAGACAAAAAAACTGCCTGCATTTGAAAAGGCTGCGTGATTTACATTTCTTTAAGTCTCTTTTCTGCATATCTGAAATAAGCCGCTCCAACCGGTGCAGCAATTATAACATATATGATGCTTAAAATCACAAGCGAAATCATTGATTTTGGAAGAGCAAAAACCACAAGAATTACTACAAGTCCAACTGTAAGCATAGAAAGAAGCATAGACCAGAGAACATTAAAGTTCTGTTTGCTTGCCGCCATTGGAGTTTCCCAGTTGAGCTTTGGATTTAAGGTATCAATAAACATATCAATAAAAATCAAAAGCAGAGAAACCGAGCCCGAAACTAGAACCGTCATAAAGCAGATAGAAAAGAGATCTGTAAATGTAAGTGGAACCTGCAGAAGGAAATAGGCAAGTGTAAGCAGGAAAATCATAATTACATTTGCAATTCCCACATAAAGCAGAGCATGCCAGAATTTCACTTTTACAATCAGATTAAAATCTATAGGCATAGCCTTAAGGTCGTTAAGGGATTTTCCTTCGCGGGAAAAAGAAGTTGTGGCAAGGTTTGCAAAGGTTCCGGTAAATACAACAAAGGCTGCACTTCCCAGAGTTACAAAGTACTTTGCTGATTTCAAGCTTTCCGGGCTAAGTTCTGCAAGCTTTCTCTGGAATGCAGAGAACATTTCCCCAAGCCCCTCGCCCGAAGCAATAAAGCCAACGCCAAAAGAAAGAATAAAGATTACCGGGAAAAGATAAACAAAAAGTGGTCCGTTTGCAAAAAAAGCAGGTTCTCGAACCACGTTGCGGTAGTCGCGGACAAAAAGAGCGTGGAAAACAGAGACCGAACGAACATCTTTTTCAATTACCTCTTCTGCCTTCTGGGCTGTAATCTTTTTTGATTTTACGTCAGCAAAGCCATCCAGAGTTTTTATGTACATCTTTCCAAAGAGTGGAACCAGCACAAAAAGAATAAGGGCAGAAAGAGCTGCAAGAATCAGGATTGGAAGAATCTTTCCTTTCAGGGCGCCGGAAATGTACATAAAGACCGGCATTTTATCACTCAGGCCAAAGAGTTTTTCTATAGAAGAGCCCATCTTTTCGCCCATAAACCTGGGATTGGAAAAAGACATTGAAATAGAAGAATTCATCAACCCGTAAAAGATACAAAAAGCAATAAGAAGAACTGTGGCAACTACAGTCATCAGCTTCTTTTTGCGCAGGGCAGGAATAAAGTAAAGAATCAATATAAATAGAAGATAGATTGCAAAAACCGCAGCCAGAGAAAAGGCCAGGGCTGCAACAAGAAAACCTATATAAAAGAGCGGATTTGTAAGCAGGCCTTCGTTTGCTCCGTAAACAATAGAACTGATGGCAAACATACCAAGTCCCATAATTGCATCAGAAACAAAAGAAACTGCAAACTTTGCTCCAAAGAACTGGCCCGGAGTAAGCGGCAGGCTCATAAGAAATTCTTCGCTGCTGCCTGTATAGTAAGAAGCCGCAACCGAAGTAAAGCCAAAGAACATAATAATCAAAAGAGCAACCAGCATGGTAATAAAAGGCATGGCCTCCTGATTTCCGCTTGCTGCCAGAAACTTATAGGTGGCAATCATATAGGCTGTATACATTCCAATCATTACGGCAATAACATAAATTGCAAATAAGATGATGAATATATTTTTAATGATTCCCTTAGGTCCCTTTTTAAAGCCTTCCAGAAAGCCGCCTACGTTCAGCGTACTTGTATTTAAAATTTTAAAGAGATTATAAAACATTGCGGTGCCCCTCTAGTTTGCCTGTGCATTTTCAGCGGCTGCCTTTGCGGTACTACCAATCATTTCAAGGAAGATATCTTCCAGAGACTGTCCTGCTTTTCCGTGCTGCTCCTTGAGCTCGTTCATAGTTCCCTGGAAAATCAACTGACCTTTTTTAATGATTCCAATACGGTCGCAAAGCTTTTCTGCAACTTCCATAACATGAGTAGAAAAGAAAACCGTCTTTCCAGCACCTGCACGTTCCCTCATAATTTCCTTTACGATAAAGGCAGCTTCCGGGTCCAGACCAACCATAGGTTCATCAAGAATCCAGTTCTGAGGGTCGGTTATAAGGCTGGCAATCAAAAAGAGCTTCTGCTTCATACCGTGGCTGAAAGATGAAATCTTATTATTAAGCACTTCCTTGAGACCAAAGCGGGTGCAGTAGTTTTCTATGCGTTCCTTACGAAGGTCTGCGGAAACCTTGTAAACATCACCAATAAAATTAAGATATTCAATAGCCTTAAGCCGAGAAACAGTTTCCGGATTATCCGGCACAAAAGCAAACTGTCTTTTAGCTGCCACCGGACGCTCCTTGATAGAAATTCCATCCAGCTCCAGCTCGCCCTGATCCGGCTGAATAATACCGGTAAGCATTTTTATTGTAGTAGTTTTTCCAGCCCCGTTAGGCCCCAGAAATCCAAAAATCTCGCCATTGTTCACAGTCAGCGAAAGCGAATCCACCGCCTTAGCCCCACCCTTGCTGTAGGTCTTCGAAACACCTTTAATCTCAAACATTTTTTTTATACTCCTATACCTGTACTATAAAATATTTTTCGCTTTTTTTACACTTTTTTTCCTGAATTTCGCAGAAAATCGCATATTAAGTCTACTTTATATATAGAGAAATTTTATTGCTGCCGCAGATTTCTCAAAATTATTTTAAGAGGTTTGATATGGAACAAACAACAAAAACGCAGAAACAGGTATATGACCATCTATTCATCGCAATATTCGGAAAAGATACCGAACGCAGTAAACGATGGCGACTGGAGCTTTATAATGCGCTCAACAACACAAATTACACTGATCCGGATGCACTGGAACTCAACACATTGGAAAATGTTATTTATATTAAGATGCATAATGACGTTTCTTTTTTAGTTGATTCCCAAATGACTTTATATGAACATCAGCGAACTACAAATCCTAATATGCCATTACGGGGTTTCTTTTATTTTGCTCAACTGTATCAGAAATATATTGATTCGAAACGAGAACTGATTGGGACCACCACACTTATCAAGATTCCAAATCCAAATTACATCGTCTTTTACAATGGAGATACCAGTCGAGATGAAGATTATGAACTAAAACTTTCAGATGCCTTTTTCCACGAAGATAAAAGCGGTAAATTCGAGTGGACAGCAAGAGTGCTTAATATTAATAAAGAATACAATTTATCACTTCAAAAAAAATGTAAACCGTTGTATGATTACATACAGTTCGTAAGCAGAATTAATGACAACAAAGAAAAAGGAATGCCTATAGAGGAAGCAGTTGATGAAGCTGTAGACTGGGCTTGCGAACAGAATCTTCTGGAAGGCTACATTAGGGAGCAGAAAGCGGAGGTTAAGATGAACTTACTCACTGAATACGATGAAGAAGCTTACATCAGAATCTGGCGCAGAGATGGCAGACAGGAGCAAGCCGAGGAAGCTGCTATTAATCTCTTGAGAATGGACAAGCTTTCTCTAGAAGAAATCGCCCAGGCACAAGGCCTCACTCTCGAAAAAGTTCAGGAACTAAAGGAAACAATTAACCGCACAACTGCGTAATCTTGAAATAAGAATTTCATACGGCTTGAGAAATCAAGCCGTAAAAACTGCCCGCAAGCTGCTTGTCGATAAAAAATACACTGCCGAAGAGATTTCTGCACTATTGCAAATTCCTGTCGAAGCTTTTGTGGAAAATAATCAAGATAAGCAACAAGAGACATAGAATTTTCTAATGTAAGTCAGGAGAATAATATCCTACCTCTCCATCAGTTCCATCTATGCTTATATATAGTAAATAACTATCACTGTTTTCATCTTTATCAATACGCAGGTCTCCAGCCGGTTGATCATTATTATTATCAAAAGCTATTTCTTCTGAACCAGCAGTTAAATAGTCCTCATTCAATCCCAAAAATAACTCAGTACTAGGGAAATTCTCATAATCATCTAGATAAATTGTTCCTTTTGCATCAATTTCAAGCGAATTATTCTTAAATCTCTTAAACTCATAATCTATACATGCATTCATGTAATCAACTTTTGTAAAAGTAATAACTCCATATGCAGGAATAGGAGGAACATCATCATCTAGATCATCATCACGTGTATATAGGATAAAATATATCAACTTATTTTCAAAATCATTTAAATCTATTGCTCCGAGTCTGGTTGAGCCATTACTTTGCATCTGCGATTCATACGTTTCAATCTGTGACTGACTTGTTATACTATCCAATACATAGGTTTCAGTTATAACCTGCCTCATATACCCAGAAGTATCAATATAATACCCATCGTCTGCAATCTTAAACTTTTCTATATTCTCATTAAGTTTGCTTCCACCTAAAACTTGATTATCAACAGTTCCATTAATACCAATTTGATTAGTAGAATTATGATTAGACAAGACTTGTTTAAGCTCAATATATTTTCCTGAAGCTACCCATACTCCATTACTTCCTTTACTTCCACCATAGGGAATAGAAATATTTGTCGAGTTAAATACAATTGAGCCCATATGACTAAATGCTCCACCACCATAAACATCATATCCTGTGTTACTTGTAAAACTTACAGAACCTTCCAGTTTTAATAAACCAGTACTCTCACTGTGAATAGCACCACCTGCTCCATTTGTAGCAGAATTTGATGTATATGTTCCACCTGAAACTGTAATATCTATATTATTACCAATAGGAATTATAATTGCACCACCACCTCGAGCTTCGTTATTTGTAAAAGTAGCTGAAGAGAGAGAAAGCGCATTTGTAGAGGCATAATAAATTCCAGCCCCAAAATCTCCTGCTCTGTTCTTACTTATAATATAACTACCATTTGTAGATAATGTACTTGTATTTGTTAAATAGATTCCCCCTCCATGACTAACTGATAGATTAGTGTATATTCCACCGGAAAAACTTGAATTAGACAGAGTTCCGCTTGAATTTACACTTTTTCCAATTCCAAGTGTTCCGCTGCAATAAATTCCACCACCATAATTTGCTTTGTTAATTCCATTTGAAGAGTTTGGTTCAACAGAGGTATTAGCAGGACGGTTACCCCCGCTGTTTCCTATTATCGAACTTCCATTCAAACAAAGTATTGCTCCACTAGCAACATATACACCACCGCCATTATATGTTGCCTTATTTTCTCTTATTACTACATTATTTCCAAGGTTTACTTTTGCACCGCTTACGGCCACATTGAGACCAGCGCCATTTGATGAAGTGTTTCCACCTTTTAATGTTATATTTTCAATATTTACAAGGATAGCCTTATTGATTGTAAAGGCACTACCTTTTGAGTTTGCATTGATTGTTGCACCTGATCCTGTACCTGTTAGTGTTATGCTTGAAACCGAAATGTCATCACTATTTGGAATTGACTGGAGATCAGATGCTGATGATGCAGAAAAGGTACCAACCACTTTTATTTCTGTTTTACAAGATCTACAGGATTTTGCTGCAGCTGAGATTGTTTTAAATGCCTTTGAAGAAGATGCTCCTGTGTAAGAGTCATTTCCGGAAGCAGACACATAAATATCTGCATTTATTATTCCTTTTGCAGACGAATTACTTCCGCTTTTTTCAATAGACCAGTCACTATCTGTTATGCTGAATTGAGATAAGGTTGTATCTGTAACATTTGTTCCGCCGTCAATTATTTGTGTACCACGAGTCCAGACTGATGGTGTAATTGAAGCACTTCCAGAAAGACTATTTCCAGCTATAGTAATCTTTTTTGAATTTGCTATATATATATCGTTATTTCTTAAACTTCCACTAGGGAAACTTAGGCTACCGCTATAATTAAAGGTTCCGTAAGAATAATATATAGCACCTCCATTACCATTTGTTCCGCAAGTATTAGTGGTGAATGTTCCGCCTGTCATATTATATGTGCCATAACTGCAAACACAGTAAAGAGCTCCACCACTACCATTTTCACCACATGTATTTGAAGTGAAATCTCCTCCATTCATTGTAAAATTACCATATATGTATCCTCCTCCACCATTGGATTCGGCTTTGTTATAGGATAAATTACATTTATTGATTTTTACCAGTCCACCATAGTGATATAAACCACCCGCAGATTTTGCAGAATAATTATGACAGATACCCCCTGTAAAACTATTATCAGCAACAGGATCTCCATCTTCGGTTACTGGTACAGTATAGCCAAGATACAGTTCGGAACTACCACCTTCCATATAAAAACCACCGCCACTAGCATCAGTACCTGTTGCTTTATTTGAAAAGTCTGATGTTTGAGACATCGAAGTATCTGTATCGCCAATAATAGCAGTTCCATTCATATAAACTTTAGCACTATTAAGGTATAATCCTCCACCCTCATTTCCTGCGGTATTCTTTTCTATTGATCCACCAGAAAAATCAAAAACAGTATTTGCATCATATACAGTTATACCGCCACCACTCATCTTTGCATAATTATAAGCAACAGTACCTTTTGCCATTTTGAAGCAGGGACCTTTATAGTAAATGCCACCACCCCAACCATCTTGAGGTATAGTATTTGTTGGACAAAGATTTCTGTTAACACCACCAGTAAAATCTACATCTACTGTAGAAGCATTTGAATATCCAATGTAAAGTTCACCACCATTAACATAAATACCTCCACCATATTCAGTTGCATAATTTGCACAATTTGCAAAAGTGGTATAATTCTCTGCAGAGGCTGTTGTTGTATCATTAGTAATCGGTTCCCCAACAACTGAGTTACCACTCATAAAGAGTTTTGCTCCTGAAGCAACGTAAACACCTCCCCCAAACGCTGCACTATTACCGGTAATTTGGGTTCCTGTTGTAAGAGTAACACTACCACTTTTTACATTTAAACCACCACCACATAATTTTGAAGTAGTGTTATATATAACAGTAGATGTACCCATACCCCCTGTAATTGTAAGGTTAGTAATCGTAACGGGAACACTTGTATCTACAAGCAGAACAGAGCCGCTGCTGCCAGCTTTTAGTTTATCTTTTGTATTGTCATTATTGAAACCACTTAAAGTAAGAGACTCTGCTTTTACAGAAGCGGCAGGACTTGTTCCGTCCTGGATTGTTGTTGAGCCAGTAACCTCTCCTCCAATCCAAATCGTGTAAGGGGTGCCAGTGTTTCCTGAGGTTATTAAGTAATTGATGGCTTTGGACAGGGTGGCGTAAGGGGCGAAAACTGTTCCATTTCCTGTATCGTCTCTGCCGGTGATTTCTACGCCGGCAACTGTTATTGTTCCTACAAAGATTTGAGTGAGCTTGTAGGCTGAAACTAAATCATCTGTTACCTTATAGGTGTTGGTAGACGTGATTGGGCTTGGGCTGCTGCTGTTAAAAACACTATTTATCCACTTGTTTGTGGTCATGTTAGGGAAGACTGTTATGCCCTGATAATCAGTAAATACTACATAGCCTGATTTTTTGAAAACCAGTTTTGCATTGTAGGTCCCTGCGGTTATATTTTTCAGTGTTATTGCAGATGGAGAAATTTCTTCTCCTGCTTCTGCATCTGCATTGATTTTTGTTTCACCTAAATATAATTCCAGTTCATCTGCAGTACCGGAAGTCTCATAAGTAATTTCAAGTTCAATATTTCCATTACCACTTGCTAAAGGTTTTAGTTGAAAATTATGAGTAAAGGAAGGTTTGTTGTATGAAAATGTATCTGTAAATGTATCCGTAAGGATTAATATTTTTTCTGTACTGCCATTAAAGCTTGCTTTATATTCAGCAGTTATTGTCCAGCTTGTATTTGTTTCATCAATTGGAAGTATGATTGAATATGAAGTTACGTCATCTTCTGTTGTAATGTTTATACTTTCTGCTGTTTTTTCTTCTGCTGTGGCAGTGATAATATATTCACCATCGGCAGGGGCGGTTGGAAAGGCGGATCGTTCATCTGACTTTGTTAATGAAGCAAAAAAAGAACGATATTCCTCCGGCACTGCACCAGAAGCGGCTAATTCCTCTGAAATAGTGATTTGTCCTGTAATTGTTATTGTCTCTGGTCTTTCTGTTGAAGGATTCTCAGGAAGATTATCTCCAAATAAATTTGAGCAGGATATAAATGCCAGTGATACGACAGTCAGTAAAAGAGACTTTATAAAAAACTTATGATTTTTAAGGTTATTTATCTTCATATCTTTCATTCCATATCCTTCAAAATTATTGTTTTGTTAATGCCAGTGAAGCAGCGTATGCAATACCAGTTGGAAAATCATCATTTGTATATTGTAAATACACTTCAACTGTATAAACGCCTGCCGGCAGGTTTGCATTTATAAGCAGTTTGTTATTAATGCCAGTAACCGTAAATTCCCATAGAGAAGCAGGTACTGGAGCACCAAGGTATTTCAAAGAAGCAGTCATTGTTCTTGTACCAGAAAATACATTTGCTTCCTGAACAGAAATTCTATAAGCCATTTTTCCTGGATCACCTGATTCATCGTTTCCCTGCTCTCTTATGAGTTCAAAATACAATTGAGGTATAGGCTTTTGAGTAATCGTACCACCACTAATTCCCAGGAAGGCGTCTCCGGTATTTTCGTCTATATCTTCTGTCGTAGGATCATCTGGTGTTGGATCTGTCATGATTGAATAACCGGCAACATCACTTGCGAAAATCAAATGAGGATGCTTATCATTATTCTTTCCCCACTCCTTACCAAAAGCATAACCTTCTGTAAAGCAAACAGGCTCTCCAATACGAGGTGGAGTTTGAGTTTTAATTCCAATTGTTGTATCTGCAAGCTCGCCATTTATTTTTATAACTTTTCCAGTTGTAAGATAGACATTTGATGCAGCTGCCGGTGAAGCTGTATTTGTATTATTAAAAATAGTAACAGGGCCACTGACAGTCATAGTTCCACTATTGTAAATGGCACCACCTTCGCTTCCAGCCTTATTATTTATGATTTTTCCGCCTTTCATAGACAATTCGCCGGTAGAAGAAATATAGATTGCTCCACCATTACCTGAAGCCTGATTGTTCTTAATGATTCCACCGGTCATGCTAAAATAGGCGTTCTCGCCAACATAAACTCCGGCACCGAGACTAGATGAACCAGATATTATATTTTCAGAAATTTCTCCACCATTCATATATAAAGAACAGTCTGTTGAAATTTCAATCCCTCTTGTTGAAGCAGAAGTTGTTCTGTAACTTCCTTTTTTAATTTTTAAACCTGTCCAGGAATTTCCAGATTTTATTCCCTCGATTGTTAATGCAGAACTACTTACTTCTGATCTTTCAATTTTTATAGCTGCAGCAGAAAAGTTTGAAATGATTGTAGCTGTCCCTTTTCTATCACCATAATATGTTTCATAACATTCAATAGAAATATTTGCCTGAATCAGTAATTGAGCATCATTACCTTGATCATCACGTACAATTTCTTCAATACCATGTATTACATGGATAGTATATGTCTGATCTTTTCTGTTGATACTATTTATAATTCTAACTGCTTTTCCTATAGTTGCAAAAGGCTTATTTGGAGAACCATTGTTATCGTCGCTGGCTCCTGTTCCACCAACATAAAATTCTGTGAGCCCATAAGAGTCTACCAGTTGTGTTGTAAGCAAAAATACTCCATCTTTAATAAGTTCATTGCTTGAAGCATTTGTTTTGCTGGATTCCCAATTTTTAGTTTCAAGGTCATCATATACACTGATAATCTGTGTACTTGCAAAAAGCAGCTGGCCGCCATCATCCATAAAGTTTATGGCAACTTCCCAGATACCACTTGGGAAATTATTTTTTTGAATTTGAATTTCTTTCGTAGAAATAACATCTAATCCAGAAGTACAAATCCAGGATGCTGAGTCGCTATCCCAGCCAGGAATATCTTTCCAACCTGCAATAACTGCATCATTACCTGAATAAGTAAGATTCTTTTGCGGCTTTATTCCTACTTTTTTAATTTTATTTCCATAAGGATTTTCAATTTTGATTGTGAGATTTAATTTACCTTCTCCATTCTCTGTAATTTTAGGTTTAAGATAAAAGGTTTCATTGACAACTGGAGTAGATGCAGTTGCCGGGTCAAAAGGTTCTTCTGTTGAATCTTTTATTAAAACTGCAGAGGTTCCACTTACAGCAGAAGTTCCTCTTGCTCCCACTTCAATTATCCAGGTTTTGCCTGTTTTGAGAGGAATAGAAAATGTTCCTGTATCTGCATCTATATCTTCAGAATTTATAACATCTGTTGAATCATTGGAATTTATTGCTTTAGCATAATAAGTAATTGTCGGGAGTTCCGGTTGTGCAGAACGCGAAGTTTCTTCCTCAAAAGAGCCTCCGCTGCTGATTAAAGATTGGTCAATAGAAAAATTACCTTTAAAAATAACGGTTCTTTCTTCTATACCACCGGTAGAATTTCTGCAGTTGGCAAAAAGAAGAATGAAAGAGAAAGAAAAAATTAATTGCAGAAGTTTTATTGTCTTTTTCATAACTCAGTTTCTCCCGCCTTACTCAAACTCTGCCGCATAGCTTGTGCCTGCTTTCCATCTTTTAAGATAGGTATGATTTGGATCTGCTGCATTTGCATAAGCATTCAAAGCATTTACCAGATTTGTTCCGTGTGCCAGCGACTGCGTTTGACCATTTACGGCAGGACCATCTGAAAGAGTTCCACTTAAATTAGGAAGGAAATAACCGTTATAGGCAAAAGTTCCTCCTTCAATACTATTAATGGAATAGCTTTGCGGTACAGCAACAAGCCAATTTCTTGGTGTAGAATTTGAAGCATCTCTGTTTTTTGTATAATCACTTCTTACACAGTTTTCGCGCCAATAACAGTATTCTACCTTTGCAGTATTACGACCTGAACATTGTGCTCCACATATAGCTCCTGCCAGACCATTAATTCCACTTCCAGAACTGTCATAGTACATGTTAAGCCAGATATCTCCATAATTAACACAATTACGAATCACACCATTATCCCAGTTAAAGCCTGTAATTCCACCTGCTGCACCATATACACCAGCCCAGTCTCCTTTACCCCTACTCCAGCTACAGTTTTTAAAATCTCCAGAATTGATACAATTTTCTATGAGACCTGAATTACCAGCGCAAATACCACCAACCCTTCCATAATAGCTTGCATCTGAAATACTTACTTTATTCCAGCAATTACGGATAGTTCCTTCATTAAAATGACAAATACCTCCAAAGGCATGAAATGAATATTTTGTTGCATTTGTAGCATCATCATGATTACTTGTACCTTCTGAAATGTTTATAGGATAGTTTGTAGTATCAGCCTCAAGAATTATATTCTGTATTGTTCCTTTATTTGTAAAACAAATTCCAACAAAGTCTTCTGAAACAACCTTACCTAATTTAATAGTATGGCCATTGCCATCAAAAACTCCTTCAAAATCTGGGCCCACATTCCGAATAGTATTACCATCAACTTTTGAACTAATTGGATAATACTCATCACTTGAAAAATCTACGTCTGTTACAAGATTTATACATGTATCTCTGGTAATTGTAGTTTCACCGCTTGTAATTTGCTGGAATATTTCCTGTAAATCTTCTTTTTTGGTAATAGGATAAATGTTGTTAAAGCCTGTAATTTCAAACTCAGCATCCTTAACAATACCCATATATTCTGCATAAACATGAAGATCGTAACGTCCTGTATAACCAGCATTCGTAAGTGACAGTTTATAATCTTCAGAAGAGGCTACTTCCATTCCACGATAGTAAAGAGACATATGCCATTTCAAATCTTCAAGAACATCATCTGTTATATTATTAGTTTCATTTATTTTTACAGTTGGAGTTATCTCTATAATCAATCTGCTTGGATCATCGCGAACCTTAAACTTATCAAAATTAGGTTCAAAGGTCATAGAAAAACCTGTAAGCATATTTACAAAATCTTTTCCACTCAGGGCAATGCCGGCTTCAAGAATACTTGGGGTTGTTCCAGAAGGAACTGCCATAATAAAGTAATTTTCATCACTCTTAAAAAAGTTTGCTGGGTTTTCGCTGTTTGTACTTCCATAAGCCGAAGTAAAAATTACTGTATCTGCAGTTGCTTTTTTTGGAACCCAGCCAAGGCTTATATTGATTTCTGTATCTTCTGCAATTTCTCTTTCTACTAAAATTTTATGCCCAGACTGAATAAAGAGATTTGACGCTGTATTTCCTGCATCTGATAAATGATTATTCTTTACAATGCCGCCAGAAATAGTAATATCGGTTCCATTCAGATAAATTCCAGCTCCTGAACCTACAGATACATTTCCAGAAATTTCACCGCCATTAAGCTTTATTGTACCACTATTATTAACGCCCGACCCCATAACAGAAGTAGAAGTATTTTTATTACCACAGATTTTTCCGCTGTTCATAACAAAGATTCCGTGATTATCAATTCCAATATTTCCTTCCCCAGAATAACCACAGCCATCAATGGTAAGGCCATCCAGTGTAAGTGAAGAATTTTCTGGTATTAAAATCATTTCTCCTGTCAAACTTGAAGCTCGTTTAAGAACTGCCCCGGAATTTTCCTTTGCCTGCAGTGTTATAGATTTATTTGTATCAATTTGTATTTTCTCAGAAAGCTCTTCTTCAAAATTATCTGCAATAACAATTGTAATTTCTTTTGTTGTACCACTATAAATAGAATTGATAATTGAAATTGCATGACTTAAAGTTTCAAATTGATCCAAAGGACCTCCGGCATTCGTGTCTGCTCCCTTTTCACTGTCTACATAATACTTGTTGCGCTGAGTTCGCCAGGCCTGTATAAGGGTGGTAGTAACTTCAAAAGTATTACCTGTAATAAGTGCATTGGTTGTACCACTAACCCACTTTTTTGTTTCCAGACCTGTTACAACATTTATTGTCTGAATTGTAGAGAACAGTGGTTCTGTATTTTCGTTATAAAAAGTAAGTACAAGATTATAAGCACCGCTCTTTACACCAGTCCGATTCAAAACAATTTTTCCACCGGAAGCTACACATTCTGTTGTATCAAAGTTTGCTCCATCCGGCTGACTCTGAACTTTTATTCTAAGTGTTTTAACAGTAGAAGGAACAGTCATTTCCAGATTAATATCTCCTGTTCCTTCCGGAATAGGTTTTACATAAAATGCGTGAGAAAAAACCGGAGTATTTGCAAAAAGATTTGCTTCAAAAGTATCTGCGAGTATTGTTGTCTGCGAAGCAATATTTCTTATTCCGGCTGTAATTATCCACTTTCCAAAGGTCAAAGGAACTTCAAATTTTTTACTTGTCTGATCTACATTTATTTCTGATTCTGTGCCACCTTCAGGTTTTATAGTTACATAAAACTCATGAGTTGTCATATCAATTGCTTCCGGGCTTGCCGAACGGGCCAGAGTAGAATCCATTCCTATACTACCCCGAAAAAGTACAGTTCCTGCTTCTGTTTCAAAAATAGTATTCTCCTTTGCTTCCGTATTTGGATTTCCCAAAGCAGACTGCCAGCAGGAAGACAGGCATAAAATGGCGGTGAGTAAAACTAAAGAATTACAGATTCTTTTTAATTTCCTTTTCATATTCTGCACACTCCATTTTCAAAGGATATTAGTGTTCATAACCATAAACAGTAAACTCAGCATCATAAGACATTCCGTTGTAAGTAGCCTGAACATGCAGTGTGTAAATGTCATCATATTTTGCTGCTGCCGGTATAACAAATTCAGAAGTTGTAAATGTACAACCAGGAACAAGTATTCCGTTTATAAACAATTCTGAATTCCAAATAATTGGATTATCTATAGCGGCAAGTGCTCTGGCCGTTTCATCTACTCCGTCTATTATTATAGTTGGATTTATTTTGATTGTTCGTGCTGCATTTGAAGAAGAAAGCGCATTGAACCAGTCCTTTTCAAGTTCAAAGGTGATTATCTGTGTACTGAGTACATCTGAAATAGAACCACCGCTTACCGCAACAACAGCCTCACCAATTGCAGGATCCAAAGTAACAGCATAATGATCCCCGTTAAAGTAATTACCAGGCATTACAGAGCTGTTGTTTCCGCTGCTATAGCCGTAACCTTCTGTTATCTGAATAGGATGAGGAATTGTAGGAACATCTTCTGTACTGATTCCAATATTACTGTTGTTTCCATTATGAGTAAGGCTTCCCTCAAGCTCAAGATGAATTCCAGAAGGTAAATAAATGTTAGAAGCAGAACCGTTAACTGTATTATCTGAAACCTCAATTGCCCCAGAAATAGTAATATTTGTATCTGTATAAATTCCGCCTCCGAGATTTCCTGCTGAATTGTCTGTAATAGATACTCCATTTAGAATTTTAAGCTGTGCGCCATACGGAACATAAAGAGCACCACCATTATTTATTGCTGTATTACCTGTAAGCTTTGTCCCTGCTGCAAGTGTAAGCTTTGTATTATCCTTCATAAGGATAGCAGCACCCTTTTCTGCATAACCATTTGTAAGGGTAAGATTCTTAATAGTAACAGGAATATCTGTATCAATTGTAAATACCGGACCGTCTCCATCTGCATCAATAGTTGCACCGCTACTTGCACGGCAACAAATCAAAAGGCTATTTGCAATTGTAGGATTTACAATAACTTTTTCATGCAATGTTCCTATAACGTTGATTGTAAGCATTGCATCCGGCATATTTCTTGTATCAACATCATCAATTGCTGCCTGCAAAGTACCAAATGGGAATTCTCGAGTTCCGTCGGCTGTTTCATCATGACCATCTTCACTTACGAAGATTGCACAGTCTACAACTCTTAATGTAACGCAGGTTAATGGAGATTGTTCGTAATTTGTTTTTGTTGCGTAAGTTTCCAAATAATAAGTACCTTCTGGTAGCTCCAGATCAATAGTACTATCTGATTCGCCTTCCTTAATTAAAGAACTGATTGTGCTTACTCCCTTGTAAAGGGCATAATGCAGAGTTGTAGTTCCAGCAACAGACTCTCCTTTGTGATTAGTTGAAGGAGGTACAATGGAAAGTATAAAAGGATCTGTTTCACTCCCTGGAACCATTTCATTAGCACCATTTGTATAAATTACATCATCATTATCTGTTACCACAGGACTACTGAGACGGGAAATTTCTGTGCTTATAAAAACTGTCTGAATAAGCCCCTTCTGATCCTTAAGTCCAAGAGTGTAATTTTTTTCTCCATTAATAAAAGCATCTTCAGACTCAAAATATACAGAACGGCTTGTATCTGTTACATTTTTTGAATCAAGGATTGAATAAGTTGGTTTAGCAGTGTTAGAAAAACGTTCTCCTTCAAAACTAAAACTTCCGTCAGCTGCAATCTGCACAGGGTAATCTTTATCATTAATTGTTATGCAGGCGATATCCTTATGTCTTGTTGCAAGCTCTTCCGCATCCGGCATATCAAAAAAGATTACAAAGTTTTTGTTATTGTTATTTAAGATTGTCGCATTTTGAATCTGCGGTGGAATTGTATTGCAGGAAAGCTGTAAATCATACTCTTCAAAAGTACGGCCACTCATAGGCTCATAAAGGCTAATTTTTGTGGAAATATCTTTTCCCTCATCCGTTAACAAAAGAAAATCCTGAGGAAGAAACATTTTAAGGGTAAAAAGAGAATCCTACTCTATTGTCACACCTGAGGTATCAATTGATGAAGGTAAATCTGAAAAAGTAAAGGAAGGTGTCATTTCAAACTTTTTAGGATTACGAATATAAAGCTGTATTTCGCAATCTTGTTTAGAGTTTATACAGTCAGTCCCGGTTTTATCTGAATATGATTGAACTGAATAGGTATGTACTTCTACTGCCGCAGTTTCTGTGTATTTTTCCATGAAGTCAGATACATCTGTTTCAAAGAGGGAGCAGGAGGCAAGACATACAGAAAAAACGATTAATGAGGATAAAAAGAGTTTTTTAAACGTCGAACTTATTATGCTACTCTCCATTCTTTCTATTATATGCGAGAAAATGGAGAGTGTCCATATTATATTACAGCAGCACTAGCGTACCCGGTTAAGCACATAAACAAAAGCTGAGTTCCAGTAAATTGCAACTTCGTTTGTGCTGTAGCTTGGAGTAGCGTCTGCATAGCATTTGAGAGGCGGGCGGCCTGTAAGATGTTCTTTTGCATAAGCATCCAGAAGACCTGCACAAGGACCTCCTGCAAGCATACCTGGGAAAACGCGGCCACTTGCTCCGCTTGGGCGGTGGTGAGGATTAACAGGACTTTTTGTTCCGGCTCCTGTTACATAACAGTAATTTACAGGATTACAGCCGAGAATATAGTCTACCTGAGCCTTTGCAGCATCAAAGAAATCTTTTCTGCCGGTAAGGTCATAGGCCATGAGCATTATGTGAGCAAGGTCGCATATTCCTCCGTTACTTCCCCAGAATACAAATTTTGAGCAGTAGCGGAAGGCAGAAGAATTACTGATCTGCAGATATCTTTCTGCCTGGGTGATTATGCCGCTTGTGATTTCTGCAAGAAGATCTGAAGGAAGGGCATCTGAGGCCAAAGCTCCATCTTCGGTTTGGCCAGCCAGCTCCAGTAAGATTTCTGTTCCGTAACCGGAAACAAAAGGCCAGCCAAAGCATTCCTGCCAGCCGTCATTCCACGGATGCTGTGCATCAGGCTTGTCTTTCTTTTTGTCTTCGCGGTACTTAAGTGCCTGGGTAAGATAGTTTTTCTCGCCTGTTGCCGCATAAAGAGCGCAGAGGGCAAAATAGCGTTCATCACGAACATCGCGGTCGCCATAACCGCCGGTTGTAATTTCTGGCGGATTGATATATAGCTCATCATCGTGAGAAAAAAGATAATTCTGTGCCTTAACTGCTGCTGCAAGGAG
>JAEEGH010010438.1_pt1 | contig 21324 bp, 21 predicted proteins | sample 9134181 | NCBI WGS metagenome assembly JAEEGH01 (sample SAMN16246544, study PRJNA631951) | gut metagenome | biome: gut microbiome; feature: rumen; material: DP-attached | host: Bos | place: Iran: Karaj | collected 2018-10
CGTGTGGCGGGGCCCCATCATCGCCGGAGCCATCCAGCAGTTCTGGACAGACGTGATTTACGGCGATATAGATTTTATGTTAGTGGATATGCCCCCGGGAACCGGAGACGTCCCCCTTACCGTTTTCCAGACCATGCCCGTGGATGGCATCATTGTCGTCGCTTCTCCCCAGGAACTGGTAGGCATGATTGTTGAAAAGGCCTGTAATATGGCCAAGATGATGGATATTCCCGTTTTGTCCATCGTGGAAAACTTCAGCTATTTCAAATGCCCGGACTGTGGCAACGAGCATCCTCTCTTCGGCAAAAGCAGACTGGCAGAAACCGCCGCAGCCCACGGTGTTACCTGCCAGGACAAGCTGCCTGTGGATCCCGCTCTGGCAGAGGCGGTAGACAATGGAAAACTGGAAGAAGCAAACGTTCCTGATCTGCCGCAGACGACAGAGTTATTGCTGAAGATGTTATAAGAAACCACATAATTCAAAACAAAAAAAGCAAGTGCACAGGGTTTCGCAAAACCATACGTGTATGCTATTCCATGGACTTATGTGCCTGTGGCTTCGAAACTCGGGCTTCGCCCTCAAACAGTCTCACTGCCACGGCACATTTCGTTTCATGGAATGACGCAAACACTCCCGATGTTTTGCTTAATCCCTGTGCGCTTGCTTTTTTATTAAAATTCTCAGGGACTTCTGTAAAATCCCTATTCTACCCGCTTTCCTGAAGCGGCCAGCATATCGTGCTTCAGCGTCCACAGCTTTTTGGATAAATCCACGTTGTACTTGTGGGGATTTTCAAACCGTTTCACTTCGTCCCACAGGCCGGCCACTTCCCTGGCGCAGTATTCCTGCAGTTCTTTCAGACCGGGCTGCTTGTACACCAGCTTTCCTTTTTTGAAAATGGGTACCTGCAGCTCTCTGATTCGGAAATCTGTCAGCGTCCGCTGCTTCCAGGTTGCTTCCGGATCAAAGATGGTATGGGGCAGCGCTTCGGAAACCATCTCGTCACGCATGCAAATTTCATCCGCAATGGCCTTGCCCGTTTTCTTATCGTAGAAACGGTACACCTTTTTGAAACCGGGGTTGGTGATCTTGGCTGTGTTCTCGGAAATTTTGATTTTGGGAACGATGGTCCCGTCTTCTTTTTCCACCGCTACCAGTTTGTACACGCCGCCGAATACCGGGCTGCTCTTGCTGGTGATGAGCCGCTCGCCTACGCCGAAAGAATCAATCTTCGCCCCCTGCTGCAGCAGATCCCGAATCAGGTATTCGTCCAGGGAATTGGAAACTACGATCTTTGCCTCTGTCAGTCCCGCTTCATCCAACATGATGCGGGCTTTTTTTGTTAAGTAAGCCAGGTCGCCGGAGTCCAGGCGGATGCCGAAGTTGCCAAACTTTTTGCCTGTTGCCAGATATTCTTTGAATACTTTTATCGCATTGGGAATGCCGCTCTTTAATGTGTTGTAGGTATCCACCAACAGCACTGCATTGTTAGGATAGGTTTCTGCATAGAACTTAAAGGCTTCGTATTCCGTATCGAACATCTGCACCCAGGAATGGGCCATGGTGCCTGCTGCCGGAACGCCGTACAGTTCGTCCGTCAGGGTACAGGCTGTGGCCACGCAGCCTCCGATATAAGCAGCCCGTGCTCCGATTACCGCACCGGAAACGCCCTGGGCCCGACGGGAACCAAATTCCATCACCGGCCTCCCTGCCGCTGCACGCACGATGCGGTTTGCTTTTGTGGCAATGCAGGACTGGTGGTTGATGCACAGGAGAATAAACGTTTCCATCAGCTGCGCTTCCGCCGCCGGCGCTTTCACCGTAATAATCGGTTCATAGGGAAAAACCGGCGTGCCTTCCGGCACTGCATAGATATCTCCCGTAAACTTAAACTTACGCAGGTATTTCAGGAACTTTTCATCAAAGATGCCCTTGCCGCGTAAAAATTCGATATCCTCTTCACTGAAATGCAGGTTCTTTACATATTCAATGATATCCGTCAGCCCGCAGGCGATGGCAAAGCCGCCATTATCGGGAACACTGCGGTAAAATACATCAAAATAGGTCTGCTTTTTATAAAACCCGTTCAAAAAATACCCGTTCCCCATTGTCAGCTCGTAAAAGTCTGTTAACAGGGTTAAGTTTTGCTCTGCAACAGTCGGCATTTTTGTCCTTCACCTCATTTCAAACATTGTACCAGGAAGACAGAGAACAAACCAATTCGCTTGCTGCGCTGTCTTAAAACTTTAACTTTTTGAATATTAATCCACTTTGATTATTTCCCCGTCGTGACGAATGCGACCCGTAACATCTTTCAGAAAGCGTTGCCTGCGTTCCGGGATTATCATACCGCCCGGCTGTCCGTTTTCCTGCAGTTCTTCCGCTTCCGGCACAAAGTTTACCAACTGGATACCATAACCGCTGCGGACCAGCATGTCAATCATTGCATCACCCTTGTTGCAGAACAACACCAGGGAACGGCCTTCCATTTCGCCCTTTAATGTTCCTTCTCCCTTTCCGGTTGCCGCTTTCCTGACAGTAATGCGCGTTTTCTTATAGTGAGGCATAATCAGAAATGCCTGCTCTTTACCTGTACGGATCACAAAATAGTTCTTCAGGCCGGAAGGCAGGATGACCCCATTCAATTTCGGATATACTTTTAAATTCGCTACCGCCGCCATCACGGTATGATCCGTCAATTCCACAACAGCGTTGCTTCCGCCTAAAACTGCCTGGTAATCCGTCGCAACATCCGATTTGTCGACTTCGTCAGCAAACGCCGAAGCGCATAACGTTAAAAAGACACACAACGCCAACAGTAACTTTTTCATACAGAAAATCCTCCTTCCAGTCATTCAGCAAAACAAAACAGCATTAACCCACAACCAGAGTATGATTATTATTTATTGATTATACCACAATGCCTTTGCAATTACATGAAAATAAAAACAAAAAATCTGTGAAGTTAAGGAAACAGGGCTGCAGCAATGTGCCGCAACCCTGATTTGTTTTATTTTCCTTTAAACCAAACCTTTTTCAAAAAACTTATATGCCTTTATTTCCAGGGATCATCTTTTGCCGGAATACGGATTCCCGCCAGCAGCCCTTCATACTCCCACAGATACCACTCGCCGGTTGACGGTTTCAACCGCATGGTAATCGGCCGGGGATTATCTGCGCCACCGCTCCTTACCCACAACTGCGCATAATCTTTATTCTGATAACTGTACGGCGTTTCAGAAACTGTGAGCGTATAAGGCATGGACGGCGTATAGTTATTGTCGGGGTTAGCTCCGTCAAAATAGGACTTTGCCGTATACTCCTTACCCCGCAACTGGTCCCGTAGAAACTGCTTGTTGAAATTATTCAGAGGACGGGGTCCTCTCAGTACATCCAGCATGGCAATTCCCGCCTCTGCATTCTCCGTATACCGGACCAATGCGGCAATGGCATAGGCAGCAGTCTGTTGCGGCGTATTCGCAGGTTTGATTTCTGCCGAAGTTTTCGGCAGTGGGTCAAGAACTACTTTCTTGCTTTCCATAGCGTTAACCGCCTTTCCGGATACACATGAACACAGGAACGTCAAAAGTAATGCGCCTGACAGAACCTTTTTCATCTTCATGTTACACGTCACCTCTGCTTAGCGTAATCATAAATCATTTATTCTTCCGAAAAATCTTCTTTAGGGGCAGAGCATAACGGGCAGACCCAGTCCTCCGGGACATCTTCCCAGGCAGTGCCTGCCGCTACGCCGTTATCCGGATCGCCTTCCGCAGGATCATATACATAGCCGCACACGTTGCATACATATTTTTTCATGTTCATGCTCCTTTCTGCATTACTATCGGTAAAAAATACAAAAAATCAAAGATAAGTAATCAACTCATCATCTATGTGTATTATATCATAGAAACCGACGTTGGAAAATGCATGGTCCGGATTATTTACAGGTCTGATTCCGGGCTCTGCCGCCGATATTTACAACATTGATAAATAGAAACCGAAGAATTATTCCTGTTTCCTTACCACATATATGCCAGTTTCCCGATTTCCTGCCGACGCTCCCGCCATTTGGGATAATACAGGTCCATCCGGGCCCTGAACGATTCGCCGTGCCCTTTCTCCCACAGGTGGGTCAGCTCATGCGTCACGATGTAGCTCAGAAATTCCGGTGGCAAATGACCCAGGTTTAAATTGATACAGATACGTCCCGTTTTAATATTGCAGGTTCCCCAGCGGGTTTTCATCTTACGCACATACCAACTGGACTCCCGCCTGCCCACCAGGGAGCCGCAGCCCTGAAAGACGGCAGGCAGAAAAGCTTCCATCTGGCGCTTCAGCCACAAATCAAGGCATTGTTCCCGCCTTGATGCGTCAAAATCTGCGGGACAGGCTAACAATAATTTCGTATTTTCAATTTTTACCGCAGCCATTTTATGCTTCTGCAATGCTTCTATTGCTTCTTCCCCGCACAACTGGCGAACCATCTCCGGATCAGTCAGCACCAACAGTTCATAGGCTTTTCCCCAGATATACACCTGCTCCCCGGTCACATAATGACGAACAGGTTTTGGTACCATTTGCCCCTGTTTTTGCTGCTGCCGCCGGATCCAGTCCCGGTTCCGGGAAACAAACTGTTCCACTTCAGACAAGGGAGTATGATAGGGTGCCGTCACAAACACCTTCGCCTCCTGAGGCCTTAACCGGAGGTACATGCGACGGATCCGTTTATACTGCAGCAGATATTCAATTTCACCGATTTGATGTTCTTCTACTTCACTTGGTCTTCGTCTCAATGTTGAACCGGTCCTGTTTGTATTCCAACTACAGTTTATTCCGTTCCTTCAGCACGCGCTGCATCTCACGCTTCGCATCCCGGTCTGCCATGTCACGGCGTTTATCGTAAATCTTCTTGCCCGTACAAAGCGCCAGTTCCATTTTCACGAAGCCGCGCTTGAAATACAGCTTCAGGGGAATAAGGGAATAGCCTTTTTCCTTAACTTTACCCAGCAGCCTGTCGATTTCCCGGCGATGCATCAGCAGGCGCCGGGTACGCAGCGGGTCATGGTTATTGTAATTACCAAAATCGTAAGGACTGATGTGCATATTCATCACAACCAGTTCCCCTTTTTTGGTAATCCGTACAAAGCTGTCTTTTAAATTTACCTTGCCTGCCCGCAGCGATTTCACCTCGGTGCCCACCAGCTCCATGCCGGCTTCCATCGCTTCCACAATATTGTAATCGTGGCGGGCTTTCCGGTTTTCCGTAATGATTTTTATTTTTGTTTCCGCCATAGTAACTCCTGAAAAATACGCATATTTACTTATTCGCTAAAATAAGCAAAAGTTCCTTTATCTGCGTCTCCGTTTTTTCTTGTTGTTAATACTTGCGTATTTGTTACCGCCGATGCCGCCCTTGCCTCGTTTCGCATAGGGACGCATCACACCGTTGACCTGCTCGTGGCTGCCGTGACGCCGCTTGTTCTTTTTGCGTCCGCCGCCAGTTGCCTGAACCGCGTCCTGACGGATTTCTTCCAGCAGAACAGCTACGCTGCTGTGGCCGGATTTATAAGTCCTGCCCATTCCGTCCGGTTTCTGCCCCGCACTGCTGACAGATTTTTTCATTCTGCCGCCACTGCGCCGTACATTACCTCCACGCTGCGGTCTGCCATGGTCCCCGGTACTTTCCAGCTGCGACTTAATATAATCACGCATGGCGTCGTTTTCCCCGGCCATAATAAAATCAATGCTGCGGTCTTCCATATTCACCTGCAGCACTTCAATCTCTACCGTGTCACCCAGCCGGTAGGTGTTGCCGGTGTGGGTTCCCGTCAGGCAGTAACGGTCTTCAATGAATTCGTAATAATCATCCGTGAGGCTGGACATGTGGACGAGCCCTTCCACTCCATTGGCCAGTTCCACAAACATACCGAAGGAGGTCACGCCGGAGATCACGCCTTCATAGGTTTCCCCAATGTGTTCCAGCATGTATTCGGCTTTCTTTAAATCCACTGTTTCCCGTTCCGCTTCCGCTGCGTTGCGTTCCTGTACGGAAGAATGCTCCGCCATACTTTCCAGACTGTCTTCCGAAAGCGCAGATAAATGCTGCGTCAGGTCCGGATCCTTCAGCCAGGCGTGCAAAATACGGTGAACCAGCAAATCCGGATACCGGCGGATGGGCGACGTAAAGTGGCAATAGTATTCCGCGGCCAGCCCGAAGTGTCCGATGTTTTCCGTCTGGTACACGGCCTGCCGCATACAGCGCAGGGCTACCGTGTTCACCAGCCGTTCTTCAGGCCGCTCTTTCATTTCCGCCAACGCTGCCTGCACATCTTTGGGACGCACTTCCCCGTTTTTGGGAATGCGCAGTTTCACATTAAAGCTTTGCAGCAGTTTGGCCAGTCCTTCCATCTTGTCTTCCGCCGGAGACTCATGGACCCGGTACACGCAGGGCCACTGGAGCATGGAAAGATGCCGCGCCACCGTTTCGTTGGCCGCCAGCATAAACTCTTCAATGATAGATTCCGGCAGTCCGTGAATACGCTGTTTAATTTCTAACGGCTTACCGGCTTCATCCAATATGACTTTCTGCTCCGGCAGGTCAAACTCAATGGCGCCCCGCCGGGCTCTCTTTTTCTGCAAAATGCGGCAGAGTTCCCGCATCTCTTCCAGCATGGGAACGATGTCCGCATAATCTTCTCTGGCCTTTTTGTCCCCCTCTTCCAGAATGGCACGCACCAGATTATAGCTGAGCCGGTGATGGGAATGGATCACCGCCGGGAAGATTTTATATTTTGCGACCCTGCCCGTCTCTGCTTCGATTTCCATTTCGCAGCTCATGACAAGCCGGTCGACGTTTTCGTTCAGGCTGCAGATGCCGTTGCTTAACCGCTGGGGCAGCATGGGCAATACCCGGTCCACCAGATATACGCTGGTGCCCCGTTCCTGTGCTTCCTGATCCAGCAACGTTTTCGCCTTCACATAATAACTGACGTCGGCAATGTAAACCCCCAGCAGGTAACGCCCGTTATCCAGACGCCGCACATACACCGCGTCATCCAAATCCCTGGCATCTTCGCTGTCTACTGTCACGACAGGATAGTCCCGCCGGTCCTCCCTGCCCTGCCAGTCCTTTTCCCGAATTTCTTCCGGAATCCGGGCCGCCGCCCGTTTCACATTTTCCGGAAAATCCAGAGGCAGATCATGCTGCTTGATGATAGACAATATTTCCAGTCCCGTGTCACCTACGTAGCCCAGCACTTCCACCACACGGCCTTCCGCGCTGCGACGTTCCGCATTATGTTCTTCCGTGGGCCAGTCCGTAATTTCCACAACCACTTTCTGATTGTTGGCCGCGCCGCCAAAATTCCTGCGTAAAATATAAATGTCGCTGCCGATCCGTTTGTCGTCAGGAATCACAAAGGCAAAATCCATGGTACGTTTGAATACACCCACTACCCTGGTGTTGGCCCGCTGGATAATACGGATAATCTCTCCTTCGGGGCGCCGTCCCGGCGCATGGCTGTCGATACGGGCCATGACCCGGTCATTGTTCATGGCGCCGTGGAGCTTACGGGGCGGAATGAATACGTCCGGTTTCGTTCCCTTGTTGTCGGGAATGAGGAAACCGAATCCTTTGCTACTTAACTGGAACCGTCCGGCCACCAGCCCCATCTTTTCCGGCAGTCCGTAGGTCTCAAAACGGGTTTTCACCACGTAACCATCTTTTTCCAGTTCCATGATGGCGTCCCAGAATTCGTGCATGGGTTCTTCCTTGACGGGAATGGCGAAGATCATCTCCTCCGCCGTCATGGGAGCGTAACTTTCCCGTTGCATGAATGCCATAATTTTATCTTTCAGTGAGAGTGTAGCCATAATCAACAATCCTTTTGCAATTTTTTCTATAGTTTTAAACTGTTACTTTTGTTTTCATTGTGGCAAAGCTTAAACAAAATCAGGAAACGCAGTCATACACGCTCCATCCTTCCTATTTTTCCAGCATCAGGGTACTGGTTGCTTCTGCTGCCACGGTTCCGTCCGGATTGGTGATAACACCTTCCATCACTACCAGACGTCCTTTCCGTTTTACTTCATGTCCCTCACAGCGAATGGTGGTACCAATCTGCACCGGAGCGCGAAACCGCAAATCAATGCGGGCCGTATAGGCAGGAATCCCTTCCTTTTTAAACAGATAGTTTCCCATAATCTCATCCAACAGTACGGTAATCAGCCCGCCGTGCATCCTTCCATTGTAGCTCTGATGTTCCGGCTTCGGAGTAAAGAAAGCCAACACACCGTTAGGAATCCAGAAAAAGTGCAGGTGCAGTCCTACAGGATTCTCTTCCCCGCAGGCAAAACACATACCATATTTCTGATCCTTTGGCATTTCCGTCAGCTTTGTGCCGTATTTCTTTTCTTCTTCCGCCAGAAGTTTTCTTTCCGTTTCATTCATCTGTAAGTGCTGTGGTAACATGTTATTCTGAATACTCTCCATAATACGTTTTCCTTGAAAAATCGCCTGATTAAACCAACTGTCACGCCAAATATTTATGACATCACTTTGATTTCTCTTTTGTGTCAATAAATATTTTCAGGTCTATTTATATTCTTTTAACCATTTTCTTTCAACCATTCTTTTATCAGATTGCCCGCTTCTTTAAAACGCAGGTCCAGATGATGATTATCCCCCTCCATGTAATGCAACTGCTTGTTTCCGCCTGCAATTTCAAGATTCATCTTAGCCTGCTCCGGCGTTACGATACAGTCCTTTGTCCCATGAATGATCAACAGAGGACCGGTTTGCCATCGTTGTAACAAGGCCGCCACATCATACTGCAGCAAGTCCGTAACAAACGATGCCGGAATTTCATCATGGCCGCGCTCATCATCCAGCACAACCGTTTTCCCTTGCAGGGCAGCCTGAAACGCTTCCGACCCCAGAACCTGTATAAACGTTTTCTGCAAACTGTTGGGCGCGGACCACAACACCATACCGTCAGGACGGTATGTGTTCCGCTTGTACCATTCCGGCGTAGCATTTGAATGACTGCTTTTGCCGCAGTTTCCTGCAGCAGTATCAGCACAACAGCATCCCTCACACGCTGTAACAATACAAGTTGCGCCTCCGAAACTTCGCCCTAACAGAAACAGTTTTTCCGGCTGCAGCGTTTCGCGGACAAAATCCAAAACCGTTTTCAGTTCCGCGATCTGATTGGTCAGCATGGTACACCAGCTAAAATTGAAACGAACCACAGAGCAAATGGATTCTCCGATTTCATCTGCCAGTTGCGCAGCACGGCCGCCGCCTTCCATGGAACCGCGGAAACCATGTGCCATTACCAAAACGTTACGCCGTTTTGCCTCCACTTCACACAAATTGATTACGCCGCTCAATTCACCAAACGGCCCCGCGACGGTAAAATTCTGTCTCATACAGCCTCCAGGCATCCACTCATTGCTTTAATCAACGAATTGTTTTATATAATCTTCCTATGGAAGTATATAAATAACAAATACAGGAAAGATAATATTTTCAAAAATTTAAATAGCATTTTATGTTACAGATAACACCCCTGAAGCTACGCCTGCCAGACTTTCCCGGCCAACACATCTACGCAGCTCAGTTTGCCGCCGCTCATGTACGCGCCGGTATCGCACATGATAACATGATTTGCCAAAAACAGCGGCTTCGGTGTCCGCCGTTCCTTCCCGGTGAGCTTCATCACTTTCTGCACCGGCGTATGACCCACCACAAGGGTCTCCTCCCCTTTATACTGTTCCCACCATTGCTGCCGCCGCCAAAGCATATCAAATTCATTTTGCACGGTCAGCGGCACATCGGGATCGACTCCCGCGTGACAGAAGAAGTAATCCTGATACTGATACTTAACCGGCAGATTCATCACCCACTGCAGCAGTTCTTCCTTTGTACCCGCATCCATCTCATCCAGCTGTTTCAGCGTTTCCAATCCGCCGTTATCAAGCCAGGAACCCGCATAATCTACAATCAGGTTGTTATAGCTTCCACGCTTCTGCATAAAATAGGAAGACATCATCACTTCATGATTGCCCATCAGACAGACCACGACATCCGGATACTGACGCTGCAACGCAAAAATATATTGCAGACACCGCCCCGGATCCGGGCCCCGGTCAATGTAATCACCCAGAAAAATCAGCAGATCTTCATCCGGGTTGAATCGGATTTTGTCCATCAGCTTTATTAACTTTTCATACATGCCGTGTACGTCGCCTATGGTCAGCACACGGGAATAACCGAATAAGTTCTGCATAATACCATCACTGCTCTTTTACATTGCATTCGTAACTTCAAATTACTTTTTTCTTTAATGGTACCTTTCTGTGCACGGTTAGTCAAGGGAACTCTGTACACGCTACACACAAAACACAGCATATAGAGGAATTGCTTTTATCCCGTTGCTTTCACCGAAATTCTTTAATGAAAAGCGAATGGAATAAGCCGGATTATATTCATTTACAAAAACGCTCATGCTCCGGGATTTGATATGCTCACCCTTCTTCACTTCTACACCGATTATTTCACTGCCCTTCTGTAAAAGGAAATCCAGTTCCGCCGTTCCCGCGTTCGCCCAATAATAGAGTGGATAGCCTTTGGCCGTAAGCTGCTGGGCCACATAGTTTTCGGTCACGGCGCCCATAAACGTATTCTCCGCACCGGACAGCACCGTTGCCTGGGATATTCCGGACTGGGAAACAAGAAGTCCCACATCGCCCATATACAGTTTGAAAGAAGCAAGGTCAACGTAAACAGACAACGGTTCCATCGCATTTTGTATCCGCCGGCATTTCATTACAACACCCGCATAGGCCAGCCATTCAATGGCGCTGCCAAACAATGCGGCGCTGCCGCCCCGCTGCACCACTTTATACTGGAATTTTTTATTTTCTTTCGCTAACTGGGCCGGGATGGACTGGAAACATGTCCTGATCCGGACACTTTCCTTATTGTCCGCGTACTTCGCCATATCCGCCACATAATGGTTGACAATTTCTCCCTGAACATCCGGCACGTTCAGAAAACTGCTTTCTCTCAGATAGGCTTCTATGCTTGCCGGCATACCGCCAATCACAAGATATTCCCGGTACAATTCTGTCGCTTCCCCATGCAGCGGTGCCGGCAGAGGCTCCATCCTTGTATAAGCGCACCGAATCTCTTCCGCCAAATACCCTTTGTGCCTTGCAAACAGGTATTCTTCAAAATCAAAAGGATACAACGTTAAGGTCTCCACTTTCCCCACGGGAAACGAATACTTTTCCCGGTGAATGGCCACGCCCAGCAAACTGCCTGCGGCAGCCACATGATATTCCGGTGCTTCCTCACTGAAATACTTTAATGAAGTGAGAGCCCGCTCGCAGGCCTGGATTTCATCCAGAACAATCAAGGTCTTTCCCGGAACAATTTTCTCCCGGGTACTGGCTTCCAGATAGCGCAGGATGCGACGCGGATCAATATTATCCTGAAAAAAGCCTGCGATTTCCAGATTTTTTTCCAGATTCACATACACCATGTTTACAAAGTGTTCCCGACCAAGCTTTTGTAAAATATATGTTTTGCCAACCTGGCGGGCTCCGTGTAACAGCAGCGGTTTACGATCCACTTTATCTTTCCAAGCCAACAGGTCTTTGAGTATTTTGCGTTCCACTGTATCACCTCTTTGGTTTTATTTTACGCAAAAATAACAGTTAAGTCAAGAAAAATCATAAATTTGTGATTTTTTCCGACTTAACTGTCATAACACCTGTTGAAATTTTACTCTTTCCGCGTTTTAGTTTCAATATTCATCTTCAAACACTTCGCCGTTCCATCGACAGATCTGTTTGCCGTCAAGCAGGTCTTGTATCTCCCGTAACCTGGTCGTTAAAACGACCAACCTGGAAGTGAAAACAAGCATGGATACTGGGGGTTGGTTCCACTACCTCTTAATATATAGAGGAGTGACAGTTTATATGTCCATACCGGCGAAGCCGTTACATACAACTGGCAAACTGTTAAAGAGTGGAAGCTTAGGGTTTCCCGCAACTATCCCCTGAACATCTGGATCCAGCTGTATCACGTTTAGTCCATTTACTATGGTGGTGGCCGTGATGGTGATGCCCATGTCGCGGCGGCGGTGGCGGACGATGACTTGCAGCAAAGGCAGCCGCAGGCACAAACGCATACGTTATCATTACGGCAGATAACGTTCCTGCAACCATTCTGACAAACCGTTTCTGAAAGTTCAGCATAACCTGTTCCCCCCTCATTGGGTTTATTGCAGTTGTGTTTTTGTGACTTTCCATTTATTTGTTGTTTCTTAATTGTCAATTATAAGGAACAGATTTGTCTTTTATGTGACCGCGAGTCTATTTTTCATTATAACTATGATTTTAGCAATCATTCCATTCTTTTTAGCGATATTATTTATACAACCTATTCATAAACTACTCAAATCAAAATCATTATGGGAAAACAATTCTTGCAATATTAATAGCACCAGATCCTTATGTTTCTTCTCTTTTAAAAAACCATGCATTCGATAAGGGTTTGCACCAGGTCCAGTATACATATAAGGGCTGTTATATTTATTACTCGAAGCATCCATATTTATCTAACAGAAGAATAGGAATAAAGTGGTTTTGACCACGCCACTCACCATAATTATTATCTTTATCATGTGTATCATTAAAAATCAAAACACTCAGGCCAGAACTCTTCCCTGCTTTCATAGAACTTAGAAGATTAGCAATCTCAATCTTTGCAACTTGATGGTTTTTTCTGTCAACCGCAAAAACATCACTAGCTGTCCTCACTAAAAAGCCGCTAGAATTACTACCAAAAGTTGTACTTTTGACCGTTTCCTGAATCCCATAAGACGCAAGTTCCTGTTGTGCTTTTATGCTGACTGACCGGATCAGAGGAAGGTTAATATGCAACTTGCTCCACTCCAAACCATTGCGCATTATCATCCCACTTGAAACGAAATTCACCCTTGCTTACTAATTGGTTATTAAATTCTCCCTTTTTTAATACGAAAGGAACGTAAATAGTATCAGACTTAACAGTTATTTTTCCCCTGTCAAAAAAGAACCCTTCCCCTCTGTTTTTATATTGATTAGTACTATTGGTATTAACAAAAGTAACTGCCTTACCATCTTTCCATAAGCCGCGAATCGTCAGGGAATCGGCATCATCCGCTCCACCGGCCATACCAATATCAACATAAGCAACGATTCCGTTTTCACCATTAACTTGATAAATACTATGATTGGGAGTAAAATGATAATTCGCCCTTTCGTCAGGTATATCCCGAGGAAAAACATTACCGCTCCCTGAAACAATATCTGTAATATTTCTGTACTTGGATTTATCATTTGAATAGGCTGTATCTTTATACTTAAAAAACAAGGCTGTTTTACCTTGTCCCATAATCATTACATCATTTTTTACTTTGACTTCTTTCGAAATTTTCCAAAGATGTGCTGGATGAGGACCACCCGCATAAATCCCACAAATAGTACCTAAAAAAACTGGCTGCTGAAATTGCATAGCAGAACATGTTGCCTGAAATGACGCTGCCATAACTAATGCGGTTAACGCACTTGCTGCTTTTTTCATGAAAAACACCTCCAATAATAAAAAAACTTCAAACTATTGCAAACCTTACCCCGACCAACAGTTTCACGAAACCACCAGTTCCACCGAATCATTGCTCATATTCTCTACGAAAACGCCCAGTTTACTGCGTTGCCGCAAAGAATTAACAATTATGTGAGGCTTTTGCGTGGTATCCACATCCAGAATCGTCTTGTTTCCATTTCGTTCACGCACATACACATTCTGCACGCTGCTGACAGAACGAAGTTCTTGCATAAGCTTTTCAACATTTGCGTAATCGTTAGCGGAAACAGTCATACGCATTCCCGTAAAAGGCTGCGCGCCTAACTTGCGGAACTTTTCTTCCAGCTTCTGCGCCGCCTTTGCCGCCGCGTCTTTCAACGCTTTATTATCTGCACGGTTAGTATTATTTTCTATCCCCTGTCCTTCTACAGAAAAAGTTCCCACCAGCTCGCCTGTAGCAAACTTAATAATCTTCACATATATCATTTCTATTTACCCAACCTTCTTGCAACTGATTTTGCGCAGAATACGTAATCCTATAGGCAACACCAGATTCTTCCAACACAACAAAAGACGCACCTGCGTTTAACGCTATGGCCTTACGGTTTGTCAGTTCTGCATTGTTAAAAATATGACTCTGCCTCAACGCCTGTCCATATCTGTTAACAATCTGATTTCTCACTTGCCCTAATTGCAACCCTGCATTACTATTATTCATCAACTGTATATTTTGCTTTTCAGCCGTTGTCGAACAGTTCCCCAATCCGCTTCGCCGTATCCGGGTCAATCAGACCAACCGTATTGAGATTCTCGTCCTTTAATTGTTTTGCAATTAACTCTTTATCCATTACGATAAAGTGATCACTTTCCATCAATCGGTCAATGATGTAATCGCAGGACGCTTGCTATGATTTTCTTTTTCACTTTTAACCCTCCATTTTTCTATTTTACGGGAAGCGTTAATCCCTTTTTTATTTTTTCATTTTTTTGCCACGACCATCCAGTTTTGTTACAAACCCAAACTTGCCATCCACTGTGTCAACAACTGCTTTATACAACGCATTGTGTACCTGAACGGAACTAAAAGTCTCGCTGCCTAACTTAATCGTATGGGTTATTGTACTAATGCTGTCAGCATCCGCCACATCTTCTAATCCTGTTAATGGATCAGTTGTAGTAGTCTGGTGCCTGTCATGCTTCCGTTTGTTAAAAGAAATTTCTGTCTTCGTACTGGTAGAACGTCCTGTTCCATGTGCCGCCATCACAATTCTTCCTGTCTGCACTTCAACAATACGGGCGGTGATATTCGCAATTACCTGATGCTGATTATTGCTTGCGCTTCCATAGGTGGAATTTTCATAACCAACTACTCCCTCTTTATTACTGATACTGGCAATGTTACTGATTATCAGATACTCAACGCCCAGCATTTTTCCAATCTGCGGCGCAGATGCGACATCGACCAGACCTGTCATATTCAGATGATGCTCCCTTGCCAGCGCCTGCAATTGACTGCGCTCCATTACATTAAAGCGCCCACTGTCTAATAAGGCTTCTATTACATAATTGGTCACACTTTTAGTATCATTCACGTTAATATCCGAAACCATTGAATCATTGGTTGTTTCCAACACTGCAACGCGCGGGTAATCATTAAGTCCCGCTGAACAAATCCCGGGCAATGACAGGAAAACTGTTACAAACATGATTAACAGAATATTTCTCACTCTAAACATCTCCTTTAAAAATTGTATCCAGTTAAACAATTAATTCATTAAAGTTAATCCAGAGAAAAAGTTTTGATGTTGCTTCATTTAATTTTCCAATCTGTGAATATGCGAAGCATCAAAGGTGAAATTTAACAAGCACTGATCAAAGGCCTTCTGGAATATTTCATCTTTGCGTTCCTGAGAAACACTGTCAGATGATTTGAACATTGCATTAAGAGTACCATTAGATGCTTTACCCAAAAATTGTTTGTTTTTGTAAAGAAGTTTGCCTGTCCTAACACTAAAAACTTTTATATCTGCCACATCAAAAACATAATAATTTGTAACTTCCGGTATTATTTCTCCCCAAGTATCATGATGATCGGTTATAATTGAATCCATACGCAACAACATAGCATAATCATTTCCGGCGGCTAATGTCATAACAGCATCTGTTGTTAATACCGGGCCCCCTTCATATGCATTTTTTGCCAGCAAATTGTTGTTGCTACGATAGGCAGCAACTTTAGAATTCATTATACTTAACGGCTGAATTGAATAATCTGCTGCCGGCAAAAAGTCCCGCAATTTGCTTTCCAAAGCAGTAACATTTGCTTCTTTTTCCATCCATTGTACCGGTGCGTCCCAAATTACCGCAATACTGCTCGCATACGTTACGGAAAACGTCATCAGCATAACTAATAGCGTCATATAAATAATTCTTGTAATTATCAACACGTCTTTCCCTCCCGGCTACATTGTTAACAAATCCTTAATCGCCTTCTCTAATTTTCTCCTCTTTTCTTCTTTTTTTTGTTTATCAAACACTAAAATCCTGTCCTTTTAGTCTTGGCAAACGCCGCCTCAAAAGCTTCCCTGTACAACGAGCAAAATTTCGGATCCTGCAGCAGGTAGGCACTGGTATAATCTTCATTTAACAATAATACTCCCTGCGCCGAAATCAGATAGTACGGGAACAGCACGCCGATACCTCCTGGTCTCGTCATGCGCTCATAGTAATAGTGCGACTGGAAATCAATATGCGTCATGGAGAAGAAATAGGTAATTTCCTCAAAATACTTTAGAGCCTGATTTTCTTCTCCCGGGATCCCTTCGCCTGAAGGAAGCTGCAACAACTGGCGCAACCGAACGCTTCTTCCTGTCTGCAGTGAGCAAAGCGCCTTCAGGTTATTAAAAAAGCCATCGTTACGGACATCCACAAAAAAGTCCAAAGCCGCCTCTTCGTTTGAGAGGGCTTCATGTATAAACCGCAACAGCATTTGATTCGTCTGAGAAACGCCAGTAGCAATCGGCTCAAAGTCTGACTGCAATTCACCCAGCATGCTGGTAACTACCGGCAGTTCCGGTTCAGAAAGCATCTGAAGTATGAGTTGTACCTGCTTGCGGTCTTCCCATTCCCGTTCGCCTACCACCAGCCTCATCAGCATATCCCGCAGTTGGTTTTCCTCACGGTAGGGCAGCATCATTGCCCGAATAATACGCTCTGCCTGTTCCTGCGTCGGTATCCGTTTTCCATTTAAAATCTTGTAAAAGCTGGACCTGTCAATTTTCGTCCGCCGTATGATTGCATTGTTTGAACTACCACAAATCTCAATATAGCGGGTTAGTATCTGAGAGATGCCCAAAATATTTCACCACCTGTGTCTTTTTGTTTTAGAATGTACGAGAAAATTTCAGTAATTTGTAACTTTTTTGAAAAAACCATATTTTAAAAAACATATTTTATATAATTTTATATAAATTTTGTAAAAAAAGAAAGAGTGGCATTGTGTTTAACAAGAAATTATCCAATGCCACTCCATCATATTATTGATTTTACAACGTATATACATTTATCAGAGTAATCCTCGTAAAGAAACGTTGAGCTTTTTTTTTAAATGTTTTATAATATTATAAAGAATCCATAAAGCCAGTTTGATAATCGGATTCAAAAATCAGCTTGGTTATTTTTAAAATATTTTATTTGCTTTTTTAAATTTTATTAAGGAAGGTTCATCATGAAGTTATCATTGCAAATGCAAGCCAAAAACCAAAACGCTTTAATCACGGACGAGCATAGCGCGCGTCTGCCTATGGTGCGAATCACAAAAGTAATCCTGCAGAATTTCAAAAATGTGGAATACGGCGAAATCGACTTCCACTGCGGCAAATACTTCGTGCCTTATGGCACCAAAGCCGACATCCTGGGCCTGTACGGACAGAACGGTTCCGGCAAAACAGCTCTGATTGACGCGCTGTATATTTTAAAAGAACTGCTGCGGGGCAGCAAGGTGCAGAATCTGTTTGCGGAATGTGTCAACAAGAATGCAGAATTCGCAAAGCTGACATTCCTGTTTGAACTGCAGTATGAAGATGGGCGCGTCCGCAAAGCGATGTATGAGTTCTGCATAAAAGCGGTAGCGAATTCAGCTGATGCAGACGCAGGTTTGGGAGCTTCCCCGGATTTTATCGCAGCACCCTTTTCCAAAAACAAGGTACGAATTCTGGACGAAGTGCTCAGCATGTCCGGTCCGTTTTGCGGCAGCGAGCATCGCATGAACCCGATTATCGATACGACCAGCAACGAGCTTCCCTTTGGCCCCAAGTCACGCCACAAATTTATCCTCGGACAGGATAAAACCAGCCAGAAAACGCTACAGTTAGAGGTAAACAAACGTCTGGCTCAGGAACGCTCCCAGTCTTTCATCTTTATGCGTGAAACGCTTGAGTATCTGAAAACCATCGGGAACTACTCCGAATATCTGCAGGTATTGCTGGAACTGAATTTTTTCGGACTGAATTATTTCTTTGTGGTCAATACCCGTTCTTCCGGCCTCATCCGCCTGAACCTGGCGTTGCTGCTGCACACGCCCATGGGTTCCTTCCCCATCCAGACAGACGACCGGCCTACCGATATGCCACAGGGAACCTATGAAATTGTTTCCCGGTACATTCCCAGGATAAACACAGTCATTGAGCAGCTGATTCCCGGCCTTTCCATTAAACTGAACCCCCTGGCCAGGACAGTCATGAAAGACGGTTCCCCCGGTCAGCTTGTAGAGCTCATTGCCGTACGCAACGGAATAGAACTGCCCCTGCGGGACGAATCGGACGGGATCCGTCGTCTGATTTCCATGCTGAGCCTTTTGACCGCTGCATATAATGATCCGTCCTTCACCCTTGCCATCGACGAATTCGACGCAGGCATCTTTGAGTACATCTGGGGCGAGATGCTGGAGATTTTCGCCAAGCACGGCGTAGGCCAGCTGATTTTCACCGCCCACAACCTGCGGCCTCTGGAAGTGATCAGCAAAAAGTTCCTGTATTTCACCAGCACAGACCCGAAAGACCGCTATGTGCAGCTGAAGAGCATCGCCCGCACCAATAATATGCGCAACGTGTATTTCCGCCAGATTGAGCACGGCAACGAGGAAAAAGTGTACAACGAAACCAAGCGCGATGCGATTATCAAGGCGTTGCGGAGCGTGAAGGAATAGTGAAAAAACTGCCAGCTTACTTGCAGAAAGAGATACCATCTGAAAACTTTGACTGTGGTGTTTTATAAAATATGATGATAGAGTCGACCGCATCACAGAATTGTTAATGATCTTAAAAGTGAAGAGCCTCCGCTGTCATGAAAGGCAGCGAAGGCTCTTTTAATTACGATTCTGTTTTCCTGTAAATGGTTCTGTAAGGAGACGCGGATTTATGCCATCGTCTCCGTAACGGTTACCTGTGCTTATTGTTTTTTCCGTTTCATGAACATCCAGATACCGCCGCCGATCAAAACTATCGGCAGACCAAAGATCAGAAGATCAAACATATCAAAGTCACCGTCGTCCGCTGCTCCTTCTTTGGGTTTTGGCAGTTCTGCCTTGCCTACGGCAACCTTCCAGGTGCGTTCCATTTTATCGTATTTGGCAGTCACATCTGCAACGCCATCAGCCTTGCCCACAAGCACACCGTCTTTAATCTCGGCAATCTTGCTGTCGCTGACGCTCCACTGGGGCTTTACCTCCCCTTCCTGCCCGGTGATGTAAGAGGACAGTTCCAGTTTTTCGTTAACGTCAACGTGTGCAGGCAGTGCATTGCATTCCAGCTTTGGGACATAAGCAGTCACCTCCACCTTAAAATCACGGGAGGCATTATCTACGGTTAATTTTCCGCTGATTGTCGCAGTGCCGTCTGCTTTGGCGGCCAGCGTACCGTCACCGGCCACGCTGACTTTGTCATCGGCGCTGGATTTTAAATCAGACAATTTATATTTCAGATTACCGGGAATGGAAACTCTCAGTTTGCTGCTTTCTCCTACTTTAATGGCAGGATCTGCCGGCTCCACATTCACCACGGCACTGATAGTAAACAGGTTGTCCTTAGCGTCTGCATCTTTCCCATCTGTCTTTTCCTCAGTAGCCCCTTCCGGCACGGTAACCTCTTCTTCCTCTTCTTCCGGTAACAGGGGCGCTTTCTTTGTCGTGAGCATGGTAGCGGGAGAGCCGTAAATCAGCTTCGGATTCTTAACATCATCGTTGCGGTAGACCGCAGTCAGGTCTGCTGCCACCAGGAACCGGGCAAACAGTTTGTTATCCGGCTGATGAATGGCCCGTATATCATAGAACCAACCTCCAACGGCTTCATGAGCATATACCAGTCGGTACGGTCTGTTAGCACTGTTCAGGCTGGTCTTTACCGGGGAAATTCCTTCCAGGACTGCCATCGCCGCCGCTTCCGAAACGTCAAATCCCTTTTCCATAAATTCATAAGCGCCGCTCACATCAGCCGGCATGGAACCTTCCTGTTTCACGGTAATCGTTTTGTCTTTCAGGGTAAATGTCAGTTTCACCGGTTTTTTATCTACATCAAATTCAGCTTCGCCCACGCCGTTATCATTGACCAGTAAAATGCCGGCCGTACTGAAATCATATGAACTGTCTTCCGCTTCACTACCCCGCATTACGTCAAATTCAAACAGGAAGAGACCTTCTTCCATGGGTTTAATAATGAGGTGCCCGTTGTTGTACTGGGAGCTTTCTTTCCAGGTATAATTGCCTTCCGCCTTTTTCCATTCCTCGCCGCCTTTGGCCATGCCCACAGCGGAAACGGCCAGCATTATAATCAGCGTCAGCATAAAAGCCACAAGCTTTGTTATCTTAATATTTCGTTTCATGTCCTTACGCCTCCTTACAGTGCCAGCCTGAATTTTGCCGTACGGGGCGATCTGCCGTCAACCCAGTACTTAATCGTATATACACCTCGGGGAGAACGTCTGCCCGAATTCTTTGCAGACCAGCCGTTCCAGTCGAAACAGAACCACTGGTTGGAATTACTCGACTTGAAATTGAAACTGCGCACCAGTTGATTTTTATTGTTGAATATCTGGAAATGCAAACCTTTTCCTCTGGCATTATTCCGTTTGAAATATAACCGCTGCATCAAATCGCCGTTATTGTTGCGGATAACCTTTGTAGAATGATATTGCAGATGAGTCGCACCGGGGTATGTAAAAGGAATCGTAATATATTCTTCACCCCAATTGTAATACGGCTTATACGTGACCAGCTTGTATTTTCCGGCCTTAAACCGGGACATGTTAAGCCGGTATGAGTAATACCCGTAGGTCGTATTATTCTTTTTATACACTTTTTGGGGCTTCATGACTTTAAAATTCGCGATTCTCTTATTTTTGCTGTCCAGGATATAAGCTCCCCTTTGCGAAGTATGTCCGGCCCAAGACATCCACGCAAAGCCTTTTGTACCGTTAAAAGTTACTTTTGACGAAAATCCTTTTACGGCAGCAAACACTGTCACGGTAACAAGAAATACCGCCACAAGGCTTAGGGCTATTATTTTTCGTGCCCGATCCATGATAACAAACCTCCTTAAATGTATATAAATTTTAAACAACCTGAATAATACATCCTCCCTTGTTTCCATTCCATGCGGAGGATCTGTTCATCATCCTTTCGACCCGTCAA
>JAEEGH010010439.1_pt1 | contig 21324 bp, 18 predicted proteins | sample 9134181 | NCBI WGS metagenome assembly JAEEGH01 (sample SAMN16246544, study PRJNA631951) | gut metagenome | biome: gut microbiome; feature: rumen; material: DP-attached | host: Bos | place: Iran: Karaj | collected 2018-10
TGGCTCCCGGAGAGGTGGGTGAGTGGCTGAAACCACCGGTTTGCTAACCCGACGTACGGGTCATTCCGTACCACGAGTTCGAATCTCGTCCTCTCCGCACGAAAGTGGCTCTCAGATATCTGGGAGCCCTTTTTTGTCCCATTTCATCGCACCGTTGTCGCACCGAAATGCACCAAGGAATCTGTGGGGTTCTTCCTTCACGAGAACTGAATTAGGAGAATAGGCGTGAAACATATACCTTTGCATTCTTATGAACTCTAAACTGATATTGACAACTTGTGCCCTTCTCTGTCTTTCGACCTTCTATTCATGCGATAAGAAGAAGGGAGAGCCGGTTCCGGTTACTGAACCGGTGCACGTTTTTGACAACGATTTCATCGGCCTGGACAAACTGATCCCGGAACTCGTGATCTATGAGGACATCCAGTATGATGAACAGATGGGGTACTTTGTCTCCTTCAGAAAGGAAGAATGGGAGCATATCCTCGCCCTGGCTCCGGTATTCATCCCCGCCCAATCCCATCCCTGCTCCTTTAATGCCGGCCAAACAGCTTCTGGATGGGAGGCCGACGCGTCTCGGCAGATCATTGTGTCGGATATCGGCCTGCCGGGCGGCAGCAGCTACTCGGACCTCATCCGAGGTAAATGCGATGGCATCTTCAAAATGAACCTGTCCCTAGGCGAAAACGTTCCCTACCGAAAAGTGACCCTTACCGATTTTACGGTTACATTCCCAGAATGGTTCCACGCGAAGGCAGAATCGACCAGCCCGGAATTGGAAGTGACGACGGAAGGTACGGTCGTCGTTTTCCGCTTGAAATCCGTCCAGGACCCCGCCCGTTTCATCGACGGGGAGGGCCGGATGTGCTTCTCCCTCGACTTATCCTTCCGCGCCCATGCAACCGTCAACCCGGAGGATTACATCGGCCCGGGCTCGGAAATGCCGTCGGACCTGGATTTCCGTTGCAGCGTCGAATTCGACCGGATCGATTTCACGACCTGCGATCTCCAATTCGAGGAAGTCCATTTCGCTGAGGACCGCGTTTCCTACCTCGGTGTCCTTCCTGGCTTCTTTGGGGGAGAATGTACAGACATCCGTCTTACGAGCCCCCGTCTTCTCATCGATTACGTCAACGACTTTCCGTATACGTCTTCCCGTGTGGATGTTGTCGCCTTCTTTGATGACGAGTATGACCGACAGACGGTATCGTTTTCCTTGTCGGACAAGGGAAAGTATCTTTATATGCCAAAAGCTGACGGCATCCGGCGGGAAGGAATACAGACCATCGAAATCGGAGATATGGACAAGATGTTCAGCAGCCCACTGCCTAATGGAGCCCTGTTCGCCAGGCTCTTGCTCCACCCCGTATTCTCCACATCCGGGACTTTTATCCCCGGAAAGGAGTACTTCATGTCCATCAAGGCCGATTGGATGCTTCCGCTGGCCTTTCTGGGACATCCCGTCCAGGTTCTTGAAGTCCTGTCGCTTTTGATGGATGGTGAGGAACTGAAAGCCTCGGCCGGATCCACTTACCAGATCGAACAGGAAGTCTCAGGCCATCTGCCTTTCGATTGTCGAATCACCCCCGTTTTCAAGCTGGAGGGGGAGGATCCGGTTATGCTGGATGATTTCCCGCTTGACGAGAAGACCAAGGTAAAGGTCATCCATCGGTTCTTACCCAATAAAAAGTACTGGAAGGCGAGCCTCCATTACATCGTCACCCCCACAGAGGGAAAGAATGTTTTTTTCATGAAAGATCACGGCATCCTTGTAGAGAACTCCATCTTAAGTACTTGTCATCAGGTAGTTATGCAATAAAACGGTTTCACCATTTCCTTGATGGCAGATTATTGATACCGGTAGAAATGAAGAGAATAAACGCATTAATTGCAGTCCTTATATCTATCTGCTTTACAGCTTGTAAGCCGATAACCCCCTCCGGGATGGAGAAAGCCTTCGGATGTGCAGTGGGGAAAACCACAATCGAGGAGTTTTGTAATCTGTTTCCGGAGAGCAGCATCGAACGTGTATTGAGATGGACCTTGGGCGACCCTACTGCGTTCCTTCGCGGAGGCCCTCCTGATTATGTTGCGAAGCTCGAAATAGTTGGGAACGATAGTTTGGCGATCCTGCGAGGAGGCGAGCCTGATTGGAGCGGGAAGTTATATCGGAGTGAAGAGTTGTCGATAATAGTAACGGAAGGTTCGTACTATGGCAATGACTATCAACACATCCGAATGAGCTTTGACAATGGCGTGTTGACCGAAATAGGTTTTGATGCTTACGGCAGCGCTGATGAGATCGACAACATGATTGCTTTTTTCCGGGAGGAATTCTCACAATACTACAAGTACGAGGCGGAGAAGCCGACATTGGGAGGAGGGATAAGCCATCATCAGATCTTCTTCGACGATGGATTGACAACCTTGATGCTGTGGAAGAGAGATTATTCACAATGCGAGCCGGGTGAATTTGCCCTACCGAATGAGATAGGGTTATCGATAAGCATTGTGGATGATCACGATAAGTCGAAGATGGATTTCCTTCGTACCATCCGCATAAAAAGGTCGAAGAAACGGAAATAGTATGAGTCAAAAGAGTAAACCGATTCTGCAGTTCGCCGGAGGGATGATGCTCGCGGCACTTGTGGCGTTTCTTCTTCATCCTCTGTTATGGGTATTAATCAGAAGTGGCTTTGATTGGGGCTTTCTTTGGATCGCGGCCGTTTGCGTTTTGGTGTTTGGCGCCGTAGGAGCCTTCGCCCGTTGGAAATACTGGCGTCTCTCCTGGAAAGAGCTTGCCTTCCGTGTCTGGGTCATCATCACGGCAATCCTTTTCATCATTCTGATGGTATACATCTATTGGCCCATGTACATTGACTATGGCGATGGGATTGTGGAGCGAGGTCTTATGGATGGAATGACAGCATTGCTCTTTTTCTCGACAAGCGCCATAGCTGTCGCATTCTCTGCCTTTCCTATCGGCCTTTGCTGTTATTTATTCAAACGCCAAACCGATGAATAACAAGAGTTTTATCCATGAGAAGAATCTTCCTATTTGTTTTGCTGATTTGCACGTTCTGCCTTCCTTCCAACGGGCAGATACGCGAGATATTTGATAACGGAGAGATTGTTGAGTATTATGGTGGTTTAGTATTCGAAACACTCGGAGAATCTATCTATTCATACAGGTTCGTATATGGCCGGTACCCGGAAGATAAACAAGCCCTTCTTGACTTTCAACGGGATCAATCCAAAGTTGAAGCAAAAGAGGACGAGCTGTTTCATGGACAACACCTTCTCAATTTGTACATTGGCGGCGAGTATTATGATGATAGCCGCTATACCAGCCTGATTGCCAAGAGGGACAGTCTTATTGCCGTGGATCTGAACGACCCCGGGAATGTGCTTACGGTTATCGGCGATACTTGTACGTTCACCTATGCAAAAGCAACGAGAGAGTCATACTATTTTGGCCTTGATGATCCGATTCCCGGTGTAAAGCTTCGAGCAATCCAATGCATCGGCGGACCCGCGGATTTACAGAAAAAGGACTATCGAAGTTTTCGGCAGCATATTCGCACCCTCGCCTATGACAAGAATGGCAAGTGGCTGTGGCCACTGTGTTCAGATGCACCTTACTCGCCTGATGAGGTTAGATGGAAGTATAATTTTGTCGTGTCCAGGGATCCGGGAGACTATCCTGACGGGGACGGTGTCTATGGGCTGGCCAGACCGGTGCTCATACCTTTCACGATAACCAGAAGCGGAGCGTTGAGTTATGACGTATCATGCCTGGACGGCATGCAACTGTATTACCGGACCGAGGTTAACTCTACGGCAGATTCAATAGATACTATAGCAATAGAAGATGCTATTGATCCTGAGTATTTGGATGCACTCAAGACTTATACGAAGGTTTTTTTCGATGAACACGAAGAAGTCGATAGCGTGAAGCTATGGGAGTTGGTTTACTTTAACAATCTGCCGAAACACTACATATCGTTCAGAGATGGTATTACTGGGCTTGGTGTTTATGAGTTAAACAGGATTGACTCCCTTCCATTGTGCAATGGCGTATCATTTTCAGAAGGATTCCTTCGTGAATTCAGTCGCCGATTCCATCCTGAAAAGAGTGATGATAATCCCTATCAATTCTCAGTGAAGTTTGTTATCGACAAAAATGGGAAACTGGTTGGCCCGAGAGTGAAAACCCCTTCTTCAGACTTTTATAAGTCGTCCGATTACCAGCATCTCAGTGCATATGAGAAACACGTTCTCGAGACCGTCAATCAAATCCAAAATTGGGAACCGGGAAAGGTTGATGGGACCCCGGTCAATGTTATTTTAACCGTGCCTGTCATTTTCTGATTATAGCCGCACATCTTCAAGTATCCATTTGGGGTACTCAATCGGAAGAATTGATACACTTTTTGTCACATTCTATACGAAAAATCCCCCTCAGAACTGTCTGGGAGGGATTTTTGTGGAGCATAGGGGATTCGAACCCCTGACCTATAGATTGCGAACCTATCGCTCTACCAACTGAGCTAATACCCCTTGGATTGCAGGGTGCAAATTTACGCATTTTTTACAAAAGACAAAAAATAGTTATCTTTAACGATACAATGATGAGCAGACGCCTCTATATGACAACTTTGTGGGCCTGGTTGACCCTGGTTTCCGCTTTCGGGCAAACGCTCCGGGTGACGGAAATGCCGCAGCAGCCCATATCTGTGGCGCTGGGACAGTACTCCGGAATCACTTGGATTTTCGGAAACCGATATGCTGTCGTGGACGATAAGTTGCCGGGAGGCGGGATCGTTTTTTTCGACATTCCCATCCGGAACGACGGGAAGATTTCGGAATCGCAGGTGCGGATGACTGTTCCGGAAGCGACCTTGACATCTTCCGTAGCGGGTTTGGACAACGAAGGCGTGGTGTTTTCCCATGGAAAGTTGTATGTGTCGGCGGAGAGCGACCAGTCGATCCGGGAGTATGATCTGGACGGGAGGGCGACGGGGGTGGTTTTCTCTATTCCTGCAGATTTGGGGGCCAAGGCAATCGTGAAGAATGGCGGTTTTGAGGCTTTTTCCTGGAATGAAGTCACGGGCCAGTTTTGGACGACAACCGAACTTCCATTGAAGGCGGATGGGAAAGCCTCCCGACTGCATCGCCTCCAGCGCTTTGATGAAAGGCATTTGGCGAACGGTCGCTGGTTGTACCAGATGGATGAGCCTGTCTTGTCTGAAAAGGAAAGAGGATCGGTCATGGCCTATGTCCATGGGATTTCCGCCATGACGGCTTTGGATGACGGGCGGCTCATCATCCTCGAGCGAGAAGTCTATGTGCCTGCCGGCAAGCCGCGGGACATTCTGGCCCGTTCGTTCACGAAGACGAAACTTTATGTCGTCAATCCTTCGGGAGATCCGGCGGAGATCCTGCCTAAACAGTTGCTCTGTGATTTTGAAACGCGACTCGTCATGACAGCGGCGGGTATTGACGTGGCGTTGGCGAACTACGAAGGAATGTGTCTCGGTCCTCGTTTGCCCGATGGCCGGCGTTGTCTGATTCTGATCGCAGATTCGCAGGCTGGGATGGCCTCCCTTGCTACATCGATCGGGCGGAAGCAATTGACCCGGGAATTCTTGAAGGTCTTGCTGCTCGAAGGGGAGGGGATTTGAACAACAGCCAGGCCTCCTTTTCCTGAACCGGAAAAAGAGGCCCTTTGACAGCGAAGTATTCTCGGTCAGAGGCTATACGCCGGCAACCAGCTCCTTATACTTCTTGATGCAGGCGTCGAGGCGTTCGCCGGCCGTAGTATCGCCGGGAACGTTGTGCGACGGGTGGATATAGAGTTTCACGCCGCGTTCTTCCAGAATCTCAGCGACCGTGCAGATGGTCATCCAGACCAGGGTGACGAAGGCTACCGTGGACAGCGGGCCGATCTTGTCGAACTCTTTCTTCATCTTTACCGAAGCGTCCTGGAGCGGGCAGCAGGAGTCGACCACGTAGTCGGCAATCTGGAAAAGGTTCTTCCCGCAGGAGTGACGCGGCACCTTGGCGCCCGTTTCCGAAGCGGAGCCGAAGACCACGACTTTCATGCCGAGACGCTTGGCCTCCAGGGCGACGTCGATGTTGACGGCGTTGATGCCGGTGTGCGAGAAGATCCACATGATGTCGTCCTTGTGGAAATTCCAGCTGCTCATGATGGCTTTGCCGTAGCCTTCCGCCCTTTCGAGCCAGAGGAACTGATTGATGCCCATCTCACCGACGATGTGGGTAAAGAAAGTCAGCGGGAGTTCGCAGATGGGGTGGAAACCCACAAATCCGCCAATGCGGGGATACATTTCCTCGATCGGAAGGTTGGCGTGTCCGCAGCCGAAGGTGTGGACCATGTGTCCGGCCTGGATGCAGTCGGCCATCAGGGTCGCCACCTCTTTGATTTTCTCCATCTGGGTTGCCTCAATTTTGTCCATGACGCCAAAGGCGTTCTTCTTCCATTCGTTTGCGTACATAGTTGTTAAGTTTTTATATGACAAATATATAAGAAATTTCCAAAAGTTATTTCATAATGGCGTTCCAGACTGCATTGCGGAGCGTGCCCGCCGCATCGTCAGCGTCGTAGTCCCAGTACATAAACCCTTTCATCCCCATGGCGAGGATCTTTTCTGCCTTGAGTCCGATGCTCTTCGGATTGTCGTAGCCGGCCCACATCTTTCCGTCTTTGGTGATGTAGGGGACCAGACCTTTTTCGTCCCAGTTGTCGATTTTGAATCCTTTGCTGGCAGGATACTCCGTAGCGAATTTTCCGTAATCGACGGCGCCTTTGTAGCCGTCGCTGTTGTCCCAGGCGTGTCGTGCGTAGAAGGGGATGCCCAGAACGAGTTTGGACGGGGAGACGCCGGCATTCAGGTAGGCGTCGATTGCCCGGACGCAGTCCCAGTAATAGTCGGGCCGGTTCCAGGCGGACTGATGCTGCCCCTCTGAGCCCGCGGCGATGTCGTAGGTCATGATGTTGACGAAATCCACATAAGGATCGACGGCGGCGATGTCGATGAAGCATCCATCGTCCGGTGATCCTTGAGCGTTCATGACATAACCGGCGTAGGTAAGCAGATACTGACTGCCGAGCGTGGCGCGCAGCTGCTTCATCAGCAGTGTGTAATTCTCCACATCGTGGGCAGGGTCACAGGCGTGACCGCTCCAGGAGATGCCCGGGAATTCCCAGTCGATGTCGATGCCGTCGATACCCCATTTGCGGACAAAGGCCAGACAGTCTTCCGCAAAAGCCTTGCGTCCTTCCTCCGTGCTGGCCATCACGGAAAAACCGCCGGCCTGGTAGTTGTCGGAATTGGCCACAGTATGGGAAAAAGACAGACAGACCTTGAGTTCCGGATGCTGCTTCTTGACGTTGACGATCTGCTGGAAGCGGGATTCGTTGCCCTGCAGTTTGAAAGTGACATATTTGCCGTCCCGGACATACAACTCCGCGAAAGCATAGTTGATGTGGGTCAGCACCGCGGGATCCGGCGTCGCGGAACCGTAGTAGGTGCAGTAACCCAGCGCAATGCGACCTTCTTTCCGCTCCGCGCGGGCCACGGGGATTCCGTCTGTCGTTCCGTCCCCGCCGGGTCCTGCGTTATATGGATCTTCCGCGCAGGAAAAAGCGATTATCGACGCCAGGGCGAGCGTCAGCAGGGAACGGAGTCTGTTCATCATAGTCATTTCGCATAAGTCATTCTTTCCGCCTCCATATCGCTGTAGAACCGGCTGACATACGCCGCATCATAGGGTTCCGGGAAGCGGTAGAGTTCAGGAATATTGTAGGATTTGAGCGTGACCTGGTAGCGGCCCGGGTCGCGTTGGGGAAGTACGAAGGGCTTGGAGACCGTCCCGTCTTCGCCTACATGGGCGAAATAAGGCTTTCCGTAGAGCCGGTCGTCGCGCTTGGACGCCCAGCAGATCCAGCGTCCGCTGCTGCTCCAGCAATGATAAGAGTCGGAATACTTGCCGTTGACCGTTTCGAGCGGGAAAAGCGCTCCGGTTGCAATCTCATAGAGCCAGAGGTCGGTCTCGCTGTGCCAGATGGGGAAGGTACCATAGTCGGAGACGGTCATCAGGATGTATTGGCCGTCCGGGGAGCACTTCGGGAAACTGACGGACTTTCCGCGGCTCGCAGCATCTACGACCCGTGTCAGGGTGCCGCCCAACCGCCCGGTTTCCGGGTCGAACGCCACAGAATAGAGGTCGTAGTGCATCTCGAACGTACTGTCCGGCTGAGGCCGGGACACGGCCCGGCAGAAATAGACGGTCTTCCCGTCGGCGGACCAGCAGGGGAAGGTTTCCTGGAATTCCGACCCTTTCACGAGCGGGGAATCCGTCACGGTCCCCTGTTCGAAATCGAGGAGGATCAGGTCGCTCGAGGCGTCGAACACCTCCAGTTTGTCGAACCGTCCGCTGTGGAGGATGGGCCGGATGTCGGCCGTGGTGAAGATGCCGTAGCGGCCGTCGGCGGAGATTTCGCCATAAACGGCAGCGCCGGCAGTACTGTCGGTGGCCGTGTTGAGTTTGCGCAGCTGGCCGTCGCGGCTGTAAAGCGTGCCGCCCTTGGCGCCGCGGACATGCATGAAGGAGGTCTGGATTCCGTCACCGCGGTTGGCCGTATGGCAGTTGATGCAGGTGCTTTCGACCGTGGTGTTGTCGGCCAGGAGCCGGGTCTTGAACGACTCCAGGTCACGCTCCTCGATGCTCAGCACGTTCCACACTTCATAGGCCGGTTCAATCAGGCGGTAGCTCAGGTAGCGGTCGATGCTGTCGGGCGAAACCGTCCAGGTAAACGGTGTATAGCGTCGGCTTTCGCGTCCGAAGCTGGCGGTGAGGGTAAGCTGCAGTGTATTACCGGCCTCTTCGCGCAGCATCTCCTTCCACTTCTGCATCGGGAAACGCAACTGGGATCCGCCGGCCTTGAACCGGTACGTCCGGCTGCCTTCAATTTCGAGCCGCAGAGCATCCGCGCCTTCCAATTCGAAATTCAGGGGAGCGATGTTGACGGGCAGGGTGATGTCCGTATAATCGGGGAGTACCGGTGGTGTTCCGGCTTCCCGGAACGCCCCTTCCCGCACACAGGCGGCCAGGATCAGGATCCAGACGCTATATGTCAGCCATCGTTTCATTGGACGGGTTGGGCGTATTTGTGATAGAACCAGTAACTCGTCCGGAAAGGCTTTTCGTTGCCTTTCAGGAACTCTGTGCAGTTGTCGAGGGTCGCGCGTGCGATGCGATAGTCCGTGAGTTGCACGGCGGGCGATGTATTTTCGTCGAAAGTCATCAGCAGGGCCTCTTGATAGAGGACGGGAACGCTGACGGCATCGTATCTTCCTTTGTAAAGCGCATCGTAGTCCTGGCGGAAGTGCGCGAGATCCTTGTCGAGCAGGTCGAGGCAGAGCAGGTAGTCGGTCGCTGTCTTTGCATCGGATGCTGTCGCGGCGATATTGGCCAGGGCGGTGCGGTAGTCATTGTGTTGGACGAGGATGTCGCGGCAGTCGTTCTTGACGGCCAGCCGGTCGGCCTCGGTATCGAGCAGGTGCAGGCCTTCCAGCGCCCATTTCCGATAGAGCGCGGTCTTGGAAAGCATGGTGAGGTAGCGGTGCGCCGTGTCGTAATCGCCGTTGGCGAAGGCGATGTCCGCCAGTTGCCGGACCATCGCCGCGGAGCGCTGCCGCGGGGAGAAGGTCATCCCCAGCATGGCAGAATGCTGGGACTGGGCATAATCGCCGGCCAGGTACAGGGCGTCGGTGCTGGCCATCAGCTTGAAGCATTCGACGCCGGGTTTGACCGGGATGAACAGCCCGTGCCAGGTGGGCTGATAGGCTTTGAGCAGGCCGTCGTGCAGCCGCCCGGCGCGGGCCTGCGAAAGGTTGTAGTAGTAGGCCGTGAGGAGGCTTTCGTAGGGATTCCGGCGTCCCATCTTCTCTACGGTGTCCCAGCGTCCGGCGTCGGCCTTGAAATGGATGCGGTAGTCATACTCCCGCTCCAGGCCAGGTTTCTCCACCCGGGCCGTGGCGTTGAGGCTGCGTGCGGAAGGAACCAGCAGCACAGTGAGCAGGACGACCGTGACATAGCGGAGCAGTCTGCCGGGAATCCGGAAGGCGGCGGCGAAAAGCCAGACGAAGAGGCAAGCCCCGACGAGCACGGCCAGCGGAACCTCGGGGGAGAGGAGCAGGAAAGCCAGCAGGGCCGTAGGCAGCAGGGCCCACAGGGACGCGTGGCGGACGGTCGGCATGGCGTCGAGCAGGAAGCGGAATCCAGCCCAGACCAGGACCAGCAGGAGCGTCGTGACCAGCGCAGCGATTCCTGGAATCAGGTAAAATTGGGTCAGCCAGTCGCCGAAGATGAATGAAACCGGTGCGGGCTTCGTGAAATAGGTGGCCAGCCAGGAAGCGTCGGACATAAACAGGACATACCGTTCCTTGAAAGCAAGATGGTACGGGAAGACGAACTGGAAGATCGCCCACAGCGCCACGAAAAAGAGGGTGACGGCCACAGTATTAATTCTTCTGTCTGCGCGTACTGACATCCGGTATCCGTTTGTCGTATCCGAGGGAATCGAGTTGCTGCCGCTGCTCCGGGTCGAACAGCCGGCCGAAGAGCATATAAAGATAACCGCCGACCGCATCGGGATAGCGGAGGATGAGGTCGAAAGTGCTGCGTTTGGCGTCTTCCGGATCGCCTCCCTGCAGCCGCTCTTTCCAGGCTTGCAGGGCTTCATTGACCGGCGTCCCGTGCGCGCGGCTCGGCGCGCCCAGGGTGACGTCGAGGATTCCGGGCTCCACGGCGATGAGCAGCCTTTCAGCATAGCCGGGCGCCCGCCGGGAGACCGTCAGGTCCGCGACATAGAGCGAATCGGCCGGAATCCGGAAGAAAAAGGTCCCTCCTTTCACCACGGTGGAGTCCACGATGTCGGCCGTGGGATGCGGCTGGGGGCAGAAATAGATCTTCTGTCCGTTGAAGTCGTCCCCGATATGGCCGCGTATCTCGAGCATGGGCCCGTCCGGCCGGCACGCCGTGACGGCGAACAGGACCGCGATGAAAGGAAGGATCCTCTTCATAGGTACTTTACGTTATTTGGCTTCGAAGTAAGCGTACCAGCCGCAGTCGTCCCAGTCGGCGGAGCCGTCCCATCCGTTGTGGTAGATGGTGATGTACTGGTCGGTGAACGTCAGCAGGTAGAACTGGTTGTTCGAGCCCTGGCCGCAGTCGTCGAAGCGGGCTCCGATGAGCGGTGCAGTCGTGACCCAGGTTCCGAGAACAGCTTCTTCAGGGGAGGTCTTGATGAATCCGAAGGTGCCCTGTGCCGCCACGTTCCCGTCGGGACCGTAGGTGGTCATCTTGCTGCCATCGTATTCAAACACCATCCGCTCCTTGGAGGTGTCCACATCCGCAAGGGTGAAGTTGGCCCACCAGGCGAAGTTCGACTCAGGCGTATAGCCGGCGGAAGCATACTTCCAGCCACCGTGTGCACCCATGTTGCAAATTGAGCCCCAGGACACTTCACGCCACGACCAGGTTTTCTTGGCCGACTTGTCGGTGTTGCTCTTGGCGCCGGTCAGCATACCTGCCCACGGGTCGTACACGTCGGTGACGATAACGGGGAAGCGTTTGGATTCAATGATCTTGCCTTCGGAGATGCCGGCATAGTAGATTTCAAACTCGCCGTTGGATTCATACACATAGGTGTATTTGTCGTTTTTGATGATGGTTTCTCCCATCGCCGTGCCCACATGCCAGGCGCCGCCGATATCGGGTCTTGCGTTCTTTAGAGTGATGATATCGTTGGTCGGGCCTTCCTGCAACACGGTCAGGGCCGCCGAAAGCTCGTCGGAGCTGATCGGTGTTCCGGCATTGGTGACATATTTTTCACGCAGCGAGAGATCTTCGATGGGATTGCAGGCCATGAAGCTCAGCAGAGCTGCAGCCGCAATGAACAGTTTCAAGGTTTTCATATCGTCTGCTATTTAAAATTGTTCCAGTCGTTGAACTGAGCCTGGGATCCCCAGCCGGGGTTCTGCTCGAGGATGTCGTTGCCGTTCTCGTCCTTGCCGGCGATGTCGATCTCCGTCTGCGGAATCGGCCAGTAGCCCTGGGTTTCCTTCAGACGGGCCGCATAGTCGTAACGGACCATCGGCGTCACCACGCCTTCGTTGATGACGGTGAATCCGGTCTGTTTGTTGAGGAGCGCGCCGGCGGATTCCAGGCTCGGGCCCGCCCAGCGGAGGAGGTCCGGCCAGCGGATGGCTTCGAAGGCCAGCTCGAAGCGGCGTTCATTCTTGAGCGCGTCCAGCGAGTAGGCAATCGGGCCCAGATGGCTGCGGGCGCGGACCCGGTTCATGCCGTCAGCCGTTTCAGTAAGCTCGGAGTGCATCAGAAGCACGTCGGCGAAACGGATGTGGATCAGGTCGGGGGTCTGCAGCAGCTGGGCGGAGGTCTGAGCCGTCACGTCCGGATACTCAGCTTTGGCGAACGAGTGGAAATACTGTCCTTTCTCGTCGCTCCAGGCGCCGACGTTGATGTACTTCTTCTGGAAGTATCCCGTCTGCTCATAGTAGCGGTACGATACGGTGTAGTCCGGTTCGCTGGGATCGAGTTTGCGGTCGCCGATCAGGATGTTGCCTGCATTGTTGGGGTCGTAGGCGTTGTAGGACCATACGGAGCCGCTCAGACGGGGATCCTCGGTATAACCGTCGGTGTGGGTCTGCTGCTTGTCCCAGGCCTTCCACTCTTCGATGAGGGCCGGCGACACAGGACCGCAGCCCCAGCCGAAGCTGAACGGATAACTTTGGGCCATGTCACGGTTGTCGTTCGACGGCGAGCAGAACATCGAGAAGGTGTTCGAGAACCAGGTGTACGTCCAGTTGGAAGTCAGGTTGTGCTTGTTGGCGAAAACCGTCTCGATCGAGCTGTTGCCTACCCAGTGGAGGTCGTGGGCCACCGTGTAACCGTAGCGGTAGCCCGACGTGTTCTGGTTGGTGTAGTCGTTCGTGTAGCCCCAGAGTTCACGCTGGTCATCCACGAGCTGGTGGCCCGAATTGTTGATACAGTCTTCGAGGTCGGCGATGACTTTGGCCTTGGTCGTGCCGTTCGGCAATTCCGTCTTGCCGTAGCGGCCCGTGTAGAACAGGAAGACGCGGGCCTGCATCGCTTCGGCAGCGGCCTTGGTCGCGTGGCCGGTCATGTTCGAGCCGAAGGTGTAGATCCGGTTGGGCATCAGTTCGATGGCTTTCGCCAGGTCTTCCCCGATGAGCTGATAGACCTCGTCCACGGAGGCACGGGGCATGTTGATGGCTTCCGTCGTGGTCCGCAAAGGAACACCGCCGAAAGTCTGGGCGAGTTCGTAGTAAGCGAAGGCGCGCAGGAAGTAGGCCTCGCCCAGGAGTCGGTTCTTCTCGCTTTCGCTCGACCAGTTCTTCACGTTGTCCATGTTGGCCAGTGCGCTGTTGGCCCGGTTGATCAGGGTGTAGTCGCGGTCCCACAGGCCGAGGAAGTTGTTGAGGTTGTCCTTGTACAGCAGGAAATTGCAGGCGCAGTTGCCCGAGTAGGACAGGTTTCCGCCGAGGCAGTCGTCGCCGGCCAGGTGGGAAATATAGAAGAAGGCCGAGGACTCGGGAGATTCATAGAGGAGGTGGGCATAGATTGCCGTCACCATCTGCTGTGCGTCGAGTTCGGTCTCCGGGAAGGTCTCCGTGGTCCGTTGGGTGAGGTTCTTGCTGTCGAGGAAGTCCTCGCAACCGGTCAGGAACAAGATGGCCGCCAATGTAAGGATGATCGATGATATCTTTTTCATATATGTGTCCTCCATTAGAATTTAAGGCTGAGACCTACAAGGAAATTGCGGGAGCTGGGATAGTAGCCCAGGTCGATGCCCTGTGCCCATCCGTAGTCATCGCCGCCATAACCGATTTCCGGATCCATGCCCGAGTATTTGGTGAACGTATGCAGGTTCTGCGCGGTCACATAAATTCTGAGGGTCTGGAGCGGGAATTTCTTGAAAGCCTTGGCGATGTTGTAACCGAGCGTGATATTCTGGATCTTGAAGTAATCGCCCTTCTCGATGTAGAGGGTGGAAATCCGGTTCCAGTTGTAGCTCGAAGAACTCGACAGGCGCGGGTAGAAGTTGGAGGAACCCTCGCCGGTCCAGCGCTGGAAGATATCGGTGGTAAAGTTGGCCAGCGGCGAAGCGGAGAAGTCGCGGTAGCATTTGAAGATCTCCTGGCCGAAGGCGCCGAAGCCCGTGACGGACAGGTCGAAGCCCTTGAACTCGAAGTTCAGCGAGGCGCCGAGCATGAAGTCCGGGTGCGGGTCGCCGATCATCGTACGGTCGTTGGCATCGATCACACCGTCGTTGTTCGTGTCGACGAAGATCACGTCGCCAGGCACGGTGTTGTCGCCGTTGATCTTGGCACCCGTGTAGGCGTCAATCTCGGCTTGGTTCTGGAAGATGCCTGCCGTCTGGTAGCCGTAGAAGAAACCGATCGGGTAGCCTACTTCCGCACGGAACAGTTCTTCAGCCCCTTCCCAAGGGATGCTGCCGTTGCCGTGGATGATGCCGTCGGCGTTGGCGATCTTGGTGACGCGGTTCTTGTTGTAGGTGCCGTTCACGTTGAGGCCATAGAAGAAGTCGCCGATGTTGTCGTTCCAGTGCATGGCCAGCTCCACACCGGAGTTGAGCACGTTACCGCCGTTGATGTACGGGGCGTTGGCACCGTAGGAGTAGAGGACCGGCGCAACCACGAGCCAGTCTTTGGTCATCTTGCGATACCAGTCGAACTCGACGCCGAGGCGGTTCTTGAAGAAGCGGGCGTCAAAGCCGAGGTCGAGCTGTTCCGAAGTTTCCCATTTCAGGTCGGGGTTGGTGATCATATAGGCATAGGTACCGGTGGCACGGTCGGTAAGCGTGTCACCGAAGACGTATCCGCCGTACCCGTTATTGGAGGTCACCAGCGAGAGATACTGGAAGCCCGCTACGTTGCAGTTACCGTTCTGGCCCCAGGAGGCGCGGAGTTTGAAGAAGTCCACACCGCCCTTGAGCGACGACATCCAAGGCATATTGGTCAGTACCCAGCCCACGGAGGCGGAGGGGAAGATACCCCAGCGGTTGCCGCGGGCGAAGGTCGAAGAACCATCGGCGCGGAGGGTGGCGGAAGCCATGAAGGTCTCTTTCCAGTTCCAGTTCGCACGGGCAAAGAAGGAAGCGAGGGAACCCTGGCCGGACGGCGAGCCGCTGATGGAGGCAGCCGGACCGGGGGTCGTCGAGACGTTGGAGAGGTAGGCGTGCTCGAGGTCGTTGAAGTTCGAGTTCACGTTGGTGGCGCTCAGCGACTCGCCGAAGCCCCATTTTTCGAGTGTCGAACCGACCATCATGTCGATGCGGTGGTCGGCGACATCAATGCCGTAGCTTGCCGTATTCTCCCAGCTCCAGCGGTTGTAGAGCGACATCGACTGCGAAACGCCGTCCTGCGTGCGCTGGGCGGTGATGTCAAGGTCGTATTCCGGAATGTAGGAGCGGTAACTGCTGGCTCCCATCAGGTAACCGAACTGGCTGCGGATGTGGAGGTTCTTCAGCGGCTGGAGGTCGGCGTAAACACTGGCCTGCAGGTAGTGCGACTTGCTGCGGTTCTGGTTCATGTTGTAATCCATGTAGGCGATCGGGTTCTTGGAGGCGCCGTTGGCGGTGTCCCAGTTGTAACCGTCGCCGTCTTTGCGGACGTGATAGGATCCGTCGCTGTCGTAGGCATACTGCAGCGGACTCATGACCAGCATGTTGTGGACACCGTTCCAGTAGATGCCGCCCGTGGCGAACGAACCGTCGGTTTCCGAGTAGCGGTAGTTCAAGGTCTCACCGACTTTGAGGATGTCGAGGTTGTTCTTCCGGAACACCGTGTACTCGTTGTTGATGCGGAGGTTGTAGCGGCGCAGCTGCGGAATGGCCGAAGGAACGCCCATGGTAGCGTTCTGGTTCTGGTAGCCCAGACCGAGGGAGTAGACCGCCCGGTCGGTGCCGCCGGCGACTGTGACCGCATGGCTCATGACAGGCGCATTGTGATTGATGATCTCCTTGAGCCAGTTGGTGCCGTTCCAGGAGCCGTTGGCGATAGACGTGAGCGTGGCGGCCGGAATGTAGTTACTCCAGTTGTAGGGCTCCAGACCGTCCATCACCCGCGACTCATCCTGGATGGCCATGTATTCGGAGGCGGTGAGGATCGTCGGGATCTTGTAGAGATTCTGCAGTCCGTAGTAACCGTCGTATGAGACATACGACTGGCCGGCCTTGCCTTTCTTGGTCGTGACCAGGATGACGCCATTGGCCGCACGGGCGCCGTAGATGGCCGCCGAGGCGGCGTCCTTGAGGACGTCGATCGATTCGATGTCGGCCGGGTTGAGGGCGGAGATGCTGCCGTTTGCCACACCGTCCACCACATACAGCGGAGCTGAATCACCGGTGGTGCCCAGACCGCGGATGTTGACCTTGAAGCCGGCTCCGAGGAAGCCGCTGTTCTGCGTGATGTTGACGCCGGGAGACTGGCTTTGCAGGGCGCCCAGCACGTCGACGGTGTTGAGTTTGGCTACGTCGTCACCTTTGACCTGTACCGTCGAGCCGGTGACGAGTTTCTTTTTCTGCACACCGTAGCCGATGACGACGGCGTCATTCAGCCACAAGTTGTCTTCTGCGAGAATGACATCCACCCGGCCGGAAGTCGCCTGGACTTCCTGGGCTTCGTAGCCGATGGCCGATACCACCAGGACGGCGCCGCGTTTTACGCGGATCTGGTAGGTACCGTCGTCAGCCACGACAGTTCCATTGGATGTGCCTTTTTCCATCACAGAAGCTCCGACGACAGGCAGGCCGTCGGTCGCGGAGACCACGGTGCCCCTTACGTCGACAGACTGTGCGTATGCCTGCTGGAAACCGGCGAGCATGAGCACGGCAGCGACGACAAAGAGACGCGCGATGAAAGCGGGCCTCTTTCGGATGTTTTTGCTTTGTGTCATAAGCGTTAATTAAAAAGTATTGTTGTTCGTTTTAGACTCGTGTCTATACAAAGATAGGCATTTTGTTTGAGAAAACAAATGCATTGATACCTATAAATAGCTGAATTTTAACACTGTGCGCGCGCACAATTTACCGTGCGCGCGCACAGATTCTGCTCTTTTCTGAAAATAAAACATTACCTTTGCAGAGTCGGATCAAAACGTCGATACCCATGGAAAAAGAAAAAGGAAAAATCACGCTGAAGGATGTGGCCCGGATGGCCGGTGTCTCACGAGGTACTGTGGACCGTGTGATCCACGACAGAGGCAATGTCTCGAAAGGGAGTTACGACAACGTGATGCGCGTCATCAAGGACATCGGTTATGTGCCGAACATCTATGCTTCGATCCTGGCTCATGACCAAAATCGAAGCGTCGTGCTGCTGCTGCCCAGTTACCATGCCGGCGAGTATTGGGAAATGGCGGCCAGGGGCGCGGAACAGGCCAAGGCCTATGCCCGGACCTTCAATGTGAGCATCGAAACGATCTTGTATGACCAGTATGACATTGAGTCTTTCCGCGAAGCTTGCATCCAGTTATTGGGGCTCTCGCCCTCGGCAGTGGTGCTTGCACCCGTCTTCCGGACTGAAACTGCCGTCCTGACCGCCGTGCTCCGGGAGCGCGGGATACCTTATTCTTATGTGGATACCAAACTCGAAGAAGACGGCTATCTCACGTTCTATGGAATGCCGATGTACAAGAGCGGCTATCTCTGTGCGGAGTTGCTGTTCGATTCCATCTCTTCAGTCCCCGAGTCGGCTGCCCGGATGAAAGTGGCCATCATCCGGATCGAGCGCGACCGGAACCGCAAGAGCGATCCCACCGCCACCCGCCGGGAAGGTTTCTTTGACTATATGACGGAGCATTACCCCGAAGTGGAAATCCGCAACGTATTCATCAATCCCCGCGATCCAGCCAGTATCGTCGAGACGCTTTCCGCCTTTTTTGCAGCGAATCCCGGCATCACCCACGTCGCCATGTTCAACTCCCGGATCCACCTGATTACCCGCGCGCTCGAGACCCTGCGTGCCGGCGCCTTACCTCGCGCCGTCGGCTTCGACAATCTGGACGGTAATCTGGCTGCCCTGCGCCGTGGTTCCATCCGCTATCTCATCACCCAGCATACCGATGAGCAGACCCGCCTCGCCGTCAATTCCCTGGTCGACTACCTCGTCTTGAACAAGGAACCCGAACGGCGGGACAACTATATGCATATGGACATCCTGTCCCGAAACAACGTGGACGACTATTAGCGTTTCTTCGCCGAGTAGGCCTTTCCGGGGTTTCGGCAGGCATCTTTGCGCTGTTGGGGGCAGACGGAGATACGCCCAAAATTCGGTCATTGTTCTTTGCGCCGTTCCCTCGTTAGCGACGCAGATGAGAGCGCCGCTTGGTCTGCATCGCCCACAGGTTCCGGGGCTGAACGGCCAATTTCTGTTGTCGATGCAAACGAGATAGATGAATCATCTGCGTCGCCCGCAGGAAACGGGATAAAGTCGTTGAGCGCTTTTTCCCTAGGGCTTGTACCCAAGGCAGAGGCAGCGTTTAAGCTGATCTTCGGTAGCGAACTTCTTCCGCTCCGCCCAAAGGGTTTTCCGAATATGCTCGAACAGATCCACACGGCGGGCATATGGGATCTGGTAGATGGAGGGATGCTCTTTACGGCCCGACAACCGTGGGACGAAAACCTCGTCGATCAACGCACAGAGCTCCAGATCCTGGATTCGGTTCGGGTTCAGTTTGCCGCTTTCGTTTCGCAGCAGGCCGCTGATATCGTTCTCCGGCGTGCCTTGTTCGATCAGCTCCAGGGTAATGAGCGGACTGGATGACGCTTCCTCTTTCTGGGCCTGCAACCCTTTTTCATCTCCGATTTTATTCATTTGGTATATGTAGTTCCGGGGAGTCCCGTACAGCGATTCCACGTGTGCTGTTTCCAGAATGTCCTCCCGTCGGAGCAGGCCGGATGAATCCATCCGGTATTGTTCCGGAAGGGAACTTCGGCTCGGCAGATACTTATACCGCTGGTTGGTCGGAAGAGCGGAGATCCGTTCCACTTTTCCCAACTGTTTTCGGAAAAAGGCATTGGCCGAACTGTGCCGGTAGCCGAAGGGTGTGTGGGAGAGGCCGTGGTGAAGCGCCTGCCGGTTGACATAGTTGAGGGCGGCCAGCGTGTGATGGTATCCGTCGACTTCCAGAATGAAAGGATTCCGTTCGCCCCACATTCCTTTCCGTGCGTAGAGCGCATTGAAATACCGGGCGAGGGAATAGCGGACACGGGTGATCAGTTCTTTGGGGCTGTCCGTCAGGGCCAGGCAGTGCAGGTGTGTGGTAAGGAAGCCGTCGGCCAGGAGCCGGGCATCCATTTCAAGGATAGCTGTCGCCAGATAGTTGAAGCCGCGTGCCAGGTCGGCATCGCTTCGGAAAAGGAGTTCGTCTTCCGTAGAAGACAGAGAGATGTGATAGAGCTTTTGCATCGCATTCCGTTTTCTTCGTTACACAATCCGTTCGCACATATTCCACCGCCGCGTTTCATCCGCCACAGTCGAAATGCTGAAAACGAAGATACGACAAATAATCGGTCATTGTTCTCTGCGCTGTTCCCTCGCGCCGTTCCATTGTCAGCGACGCAGATGAGGGCGCCGCTTTGTCTGCGTCGCCCGCAGGTTTCAGCGCTAAACGGACGTTTTCTGTCGTCGACGCAAACGAGATAGATGAATCATCTGCGTCGCCCGCAGGGAATGGGATCAAGCGTGTTGCGGTACTTCCGGGAGATGGGGAGGGTTTGGCCGGAGGCGGTGAGGGAGTCGGGGCCGACGGAGGTGATGGCGGCGCGGTTGACCAGATAGGAGCGGTGGATGCGGACGAAGCCGTCGCCGAGGATGCTTTCCCATTGTGAAATGCCGGTCTTGTTGCGGAAGCGGCGCCCTTCCGTGGCGTAAACCATGACTTCTTTGTCGTTTGACTCGATATAGCGATTTCTTCCGGCAGCAGGGAGACGGGCTTCCGGTCGGAGATGAACCGGATGGGCTCCCGGGCGACCGGGAAACTCTTTTCAAGATAGCGCTTCAGCGCCCAGTCGACCAGGACCAGCAGGGTCAGGACTCCGGCGATAAAGATAGGATTGAAAAGGGTCGGGGAATAGTCGTTGTACTCGAAGAGGAATATTTTGCGGAGGCGGAGGATGTAGAGGTTGGCCAGCACGATCAGCGCCGTCTCTGTTATAAGGATTGCAAGGAGTACGAAAACGGAATCACGGATGCCGGCTTTCCGCGGTTCGAAAGAGATTTTCGGCAGGAAGAACCGCGCTGCCAATGCTCCGGGTAGAAATAGAACTCCGATCAGCAGGGCCTCCGGAAAGGAGAAGCCCATGCTGACGACCAATGTCGCAATCAGCACGATGGCCATGATCCAGACTCCCAGGACGATCAGCGTTTTCTTCATCTCTGCCGACAAAGATAGCTGATTTCGCCGGGAAAAACTACGCCGCAGCTGCTTTCAGGGGGATTTGGCCATCCGCGAGGGGGATTTGACAGGACGGACTCCAAGCCGTTTGTTCTACCTTTGTATCAGAGATCTCATCACGGAATCAACGAATGCCTTTAAAACAAAAAATTATGACAACGCTCTCTATCGTCTTTACCGCCCTTCCGCAACTCTTTCTGGAAGGCGGCCCCATCGGAATGTCCATCCTGACCGTCATCTTGGTCGGACTGCTTTTCGCGGCCTGGAAAGCGCCCGCGTGGGTCCGAGGAATCGGCGCCGCAGGCCTTGCCTTCAGTTTTTTGATGGTGGCCATAAGCTGGTACAAAGCGGCGACTGCCGTAGAAATATGCCATGGAGATGTCTCACCATCCCTCCTCTGGGGTGGCCTCAAATGCTGTACGGTCACCATTATCTACGGCCTGATCATCTACCTTGTCTCCTGGATCATCCACATCATCCGGACACCACGATTATGATTTGCGGAGCCGGCAAGCTACAAAAAACGATAAATCTTCGGTTTTCTACTAAAAAAATTAGGAGATAAGGAAAAAAGCTTTATCTTTGTGTCGGGAATCTGAACGACAAATGAAAGATAAGTTTTTTTTATTGTTGTGTTGCGGTCTGCTCGGCCTGCTGCGGGCCCGGGCGCAGTTCATTCCGGGCGGTATTTTTGACCGGAATCAGGGATCTGTGCTTGTCAAGGTGCTGGCAGAGAAAACAGAGAAGCCGGTGCCCTTTGCCTCGGCTTATCTG
>JAEEGH010010441.1_pt1 | contig 21323 bp, 13 predicted proteins | sample 9134181 | NCBI WGS metagenome assembly JAEEGH01 (sample SAMN16246544, study PRJNA631951) | gut metagenome | biome: gut microbiome; feature: rumen; material: DP-attached | host: Bos | place: Iran: Karaj | collected 2018-10
AATGATCTGAATAAGTCCCTCAAGCTCCAGCTGTCTGAATGCTTCTCTTACAGGAGTTCTGGATACCCCCAGCTCCTGTCCGATGGCAACCTCTTTAAGCTCCTCATGGTCCTTGTACTTACCGTTAAGGATGTCCTCGCGGATCCTGTTAAAAACTCTTCCTCTAAGTGAAAACTTATCAGTTACTTCCTGCTTTACATCATTATTGTCCATATATCCCCTCGTTATTTGGAGACCTCAAGGATCTCTCCTTCCTTAACAACTAGTCCTAAGCTCTCTGATACTCTGTCTATCTCTCTAACAAGCTCATTATCAGTCATAACGGTAACACGTCCGTTGGCATATTCCTGATCTACCCAGCTCTTGATCTGAGTAACAAGAGGGGATGTCTTGGAAAGGGCGTGCTCCTCTCTCAGCTTGTAGTGAACATTGATCCAGTGTGCTATACCGGCAAGACCTGATGTATTGGATACTGCACTTACCGGTGGCCTTCTAAGGAATTTCTCTGTATCAAAAATATTGTAGATCTCCTCATTCTTAAGGAGTCCGTCAGCATGGATTCCGGCTCTTGTAACGTTGAAGTTCTTGCCAACAAAAGGTGTATTGGCGGGAACGGTAAATCCGATCTCTTTCTCGTAATACTCAGCAAGATCTGTGATAACCTGAGTATTCATGCCGTTCAGTGTGCCCTTGAGCTGTGCGTATTCAAATACCATAGCTTCAAGAGGCGTATTGCCTGTTCTCTCGCCGATACCAAAGAGTGAAGTATTAACGGAAGAACAGCCATATATCCAGGCAGTGGTTGAATTGGTAACTGCCTTGTAAAAATCGTTGTGACCATGCCATTCAATAAGCTCGCTGGGAACACCGGCGTTGGTATTGATGGCGTAGATGATACCCTGAACACTTCTGGGAATAACGGCACCGGAGAAATTGACGCCGTATCCCATGGTATCGCAGGCGCGAACCTTGATAGGGATCTTATATTCATCCTTGAGCTTCATAAGCTCTACGCAGAAAGGAACAACAAAGCCGTAGATATCAGCTCTTGTTATATCCTCCAGATGACATCTGGGGCTGATACCCTCCTCCAGGCAGGAACGAACAATACTCAGATAGTGCTCCAGGGCCTGTCTTCTTGTCATCTTAAGCTTCAGGAAAATATGATAGTCGGAGCAGCTTACCAGAATGCCTGTCTCCTTCATTCCGATCTCTTTAACCAGTTTAAAGTCCTCTTCACTGGCACGGATCCAGCTGGTCACCTCAGGGAACTTGTATCCCCTCTCCATACACTTAAGGGCCGCATCGCGATCACTCTTACTGTATAAAAAGAACTCACTCTGACGTATCATTCCGTTGGGACCCCCCAGCTCATGGAACATATCAAAGATATGAACAATCTGATCCGTGGTATAGGGCGCTCTTGACTGCTGACCATCACGGAAGGTGGTATCCGTTATCCATATATCCTTGGGCATATTATGGGGAACGATTCTGTCATTGAAGGGAATCTTGGGAACTTCCTCGTAGGGAAACATATTTCGAAAGACATTAGGTTTGGCTACGTCATCAAGAATGTACATATGCTCTTCTATCTGAAGAAGATTGTTCTTGTCATTCATTGTGACGGGCCGATTCTGGAATGTATTTGTATCCTGCATGGTAAAAAACCTCTCTCAAAACTATATCCAACACCACGAGTATAATTGTATACAATCATACCATTTGTGTCAAGAAGCCCATTTTATTGTTTTTTACCACAAAAAATAGGACAAAACAGTGGGCTTTCCACCATTTTGTCCTATAGGACCTTTCTTAGAATTTATTCTTACGGGAGAAGTATTTGCGCATTTCTTCAATGGGTTCAGGTTTAGCGTAATGATATCCCTGAATGTATTCGAAGCCCCTCTCCATACTGTACTGGTTCTGAGATTCGTCCTCAACGCCCTCCACCAGTGTAACGAAGCCGTTCTTTTTGAAAACTTCTATCATGTAGCTGAGGATGTCGTTCATCCTGTCATCGTGAAGAGATTTATAAAGAAGTGTCTTATCAAATTTAATGGTCTTGAAAGGACAATTCATAACTCTTTCAAGTGATGAATATCCAGTGCCAAAGTCATCCAGATAGAACTGTATTCCCTCCGCAGAAAGAACTTCCATGTTTTTATTGGCGCTGTCATAGTTTTCAAACATTGCTGTTTCAGTTACTTCAAGTCTGATCTTGGATGTGTCAATGTCATATTTCTCAATGATCTCCAAAAAATCTCTGTTGAGATTTTCCATAGAAAGCTCTTTTGCCGAGCAGTTAATGGATATGGCATCAAAATCATAGTATTCGTCAAAAGAACTTATGGCTTTGCAGACCTTATTAAGGATTATGCAGGTGAGCATGTGTATTGAGCCGCTGCTTTCAGCGATAGGTATAAATACCTCCGGAGAAATAAGCTTATCGCCGACTTTAAGTCTCATGAGCGCTTCTGCTGATTTAAAGCTGCCGGTTTCCACGCTGTAGATAGGCTGCGCATATACCACGACTCTCTCATCATCAAGGTTCTCTCTTAGCCTTATATCCCTGATAACAGAAGATATCTCATAGTGTTCGCTAAAGCATTTATAATCGCTTTCCTTTGCAATATAGAACTGACTGCTATTTTGGTCTACTAATCTTTTGCTTATGAATTCAAAGAACTGACGCACCTTCAAAATAGTGTCTGTCTCCGGCCTAAGTTCTCCTGCAATGATCGTGTAATTAAATGGAACATCAAGATCAACTCTGCTCTTGTCAAAGATACCTCTTATCTCCTGAATGATCTGCTTGGCTTTCTCCGGATCATTCTCCTCAAGAGTATTGACAAATTTATTATCAGACATTTTATAAAGCCTTAAAGAAGGGCTTAAATTCTCAAGATTTCTGCAAATGCTGATACCATAGTACAAAGAATCAATATCTTTTTTTATAAAGTTCTCAATATCCAAAGTCTTAAGGATAACGTACACTACCCAGATTTTCTTTTTGCCCATATTCTTCATAAGATAAGCATCAAAAGCGTAGATACTCTGAGTTCCCGAAAGCTCATCATATGGGACATTATGGAACAGCAAGAATCCAATCATGAAAATAGGAACATAAGTGGTGGCAGAAAAAATATAATGAGCCTTAACTACATATATCATCTGCGCGGTCAGAACAACAAGGCTTGCGGGAACAAAAAGACATACTGCATGCCATGTGATCCTGCTTATATCTCGCCTGTTCAGGGCACTGGCTATAAAACATACAACAGCGCAGACAATACCCGCTGAAATGTAGTATCTGGTGAAATGTCTGATATCAATGCCGTCTAAAGTAAATGTGTAGAGGCCACTGGCAGCAATCTCAATAATAATTCCAATAACGTAGATAATTGACAGAACAGTGTACATCAAAATAAACTCTTTTCGCTGATTGCGTCTCACCACCGACATCATATTTACGTAGGAAAAAATGCAGTAAAGAATTCCATTATAAACCAGCAAAAAAGAAATCAGCTGTATTCCAAATAGGTTTTTGTTGTAGTACTGATCGGGATTATTGGCTACTTTGATAATAGAAATCTGAAAAAGAATGGCAACTATCGAAAGAATGGTACCATTAAAAATATACTTAAAAAGAAGTGTCTTTTTAGGTCTTACATATAACATCACAAATAGCAGGAGCCCTGAAAGAAGGAGTCCTGCTATTTCACCTATGTAGTTATACTCTACAAATGATTCAATATACATATATAAATAGTAACACAAACTAAAGGATATGGGTAAAAAATAATAAAATTATCCTTTAACTGAACCTGTAGTGATTCCGGCAACAAAGTATTTCTGAAGCGAAATGAACACAATAAATACAGGTATAAGCGAAAGAACTGAAGCTGCCATGATTAGTCCATACTCAGCTGAGTACTGTGAAATAAACATTTTCAGTCCGATCTGAAGTGTTTTCTTGGACTCAGTTGTCAAATAAATGAGAGGTCCAAGGAAGTCATTCCAGGTATTAACAAAAGTAAAAATGATAAGTGTTGAAAGTGCAGGCTTTGAAAGAGGAAGCATGATCTTGGCGTATATGCCATACTCTGTCATTCCATCGATCCTGGCTGCTTCGCAAAGAGAATCAGGGATTCCCTCATAGAACTGTCTCATCATAAATACTCCAAATGCAGAAAAGGCCTGAAGTATGATAATAGCAAGGTGGGTATCCGCAAGTCCAAGGCTTCTCATGAACATGAACTGAGGAACCATGTATACCTGCCAAGGTACAGCGATTGTAGCTACATATGCAAGGAACAGCGCGTTGCGGCCCTTGAACTCAAGTTTTGCAAAAGCATAAGCTGCAAAGCTTGAGGTAAGAAGCTGAAGGAAAGTAACTATTAGCGTCAGCTTTGCTGTGTTAAGCGTAAACTTTGCAAGAGGTATCTTTGTCCAGATATCAAGGTAGTTCTGCCATCTTGGCTCCTTTGGAATCCACTCAAAAGGTATTACAAAAACGTCTTTGTTAAACTTAAGTGATGCTGATAACATCCATACGAAAGGCACTAACATTAAAAGTGCCAGGAGGATTAGCAGCACATAGACAATTGTCTGTCCGATAATTCTGTTTCTTCTTTTGCTTTTCACTTTTTTCTATCCTCCCGATCAGTCATTAGCATAGTTCTTTTCACCCTTAAACTGGATAAGGGTAACAACAAGAACTATTGCAAAAAGAACCAGTGCTGATGCCGATGCTTTTCCAAGCTTCCAGTTTCTGAAAGCCTCTTCGTAGATATAGTAAACAAGTACCATTGCGCTCTTATTTACTACACCGTTAGAACCACCAGCCAACATGTATACGATGTCATAAACCTTAAAGCAGTTGATCGTCAGCATGATAGTTACAAAGAATGTTGTTGGTTTAAGCTGAGGAACAGTGATATGTCTGAATTTCTGCCATGAGTTGGCTCCGTCAAGTGAAGCTGCCTCATAGAGATCCTCACTGATGCCCTGTAATCCGGCAAGATAGATTACCATATAATATCCCATGTTTTTCCATACGGAGAACATGATAATTGTCAACATTACAGTACTTGAAGATGCTGCCCATTTTAAAGGCGCAACATGAAGTACATTCATAAGGAACTGGTTTACAATTCCACCTTTTGCAGGTGTAAAAAGCATATTCCATACTGCTGCTACTGCAACCAGTGATGCTACATAAGGGAAGAATGTAACTGTTCTAAAGAAATTTCTTCCTTTTATTTTCTGATTCAATAAAATCGCAAGTCCAAGTGCTATCACAAGAGTGATCGGCACTGTAAACAGGCTGTAGATAATTGTATTTTTTAATGATGCAATGAATCTGTCATCCTTAAAGATCTCTACGAAATTCGAAAGACCTATGAATTTCATCTCATTGCTTCCATCCCACTCAGCAAATGACATGAGAAGTGCAAGTACTATTGGTCCCAATGTAAATATTGCAAACCCAAGAAAGTTCGGAGCGATAAAGGAATATGCTACAAGATTCCTTCTGCGCTGTCTTTTTTTCATATTTTTTTCCATAGCGGATAGCTGTGCTGCCATGTCTTTTTCCTCTTAAAAAGGCACTTGAACTCAAGCTGCCTTGAAATTCAAGTGCCGGTTTATTTTTTCTAGCTAAAAATTACTTTCCGATGATTGCAGAAACGCCTTCGTTCATAGCTGCGATAGCGTCATCTACGCTTACTTCTTCGTTCATGATAAGGTCATGCTGCTCGTTAAGAACTGTCTCTATCTCAGATGACTTGTCGTTTGCAGGCATCTCAAGATATGTGTGGCTTGTTACAAGAGCTTCCTTTGAAGCTTCATCTGTTGGGAAGCCATCCATTGAAGCGATAAGATCAACGATCTTTTCGTTTGTCATAGCTGGGATGTTACCTGTTGAAGCCATAACTTCTGCACCTTTTTCACCACTTACGAACTTAACGAATTCCCAAGCCATATCCTTGTTAGGAGCTGATGTAGGAATTGCAAGAGCTGTGATTGTTGAAAGAGTTGAACCAGGCTCTACACCTTCTGCATGAGGATACTTAACCATACCCCAGTTAGTGCAATCTGTGTACTCACCATCTTTGATCTTCTGGATAAGTGTTGCGATGAACCATGAACCCATGTTCATTGTAGCTACGTTACCCTGAGCAAATGCTGCTGAGTAGTGAAGTCCCTGTGTCTTAAGTGTTGCATAATCCATGCAGACACCATCTTTCTGCTGCGCAAGAACCATCTCATAGTAAGGCTTTGTAAACTCATAGTTGCCATCAACGATTGTGTTCTTTCCATCAAGAATACCATCGAGCTGGATTGTTGATCTCCATGTATGGTAGTGTGAACCATAAACCTCAGCGCCAGGAGTTGTATCTGTTACGCTTCTTGCAAGCTTGTCATACTCTTCCCAAGTCATATCGTTTGTAGGATATGCAACACCTGCTTTATCAAAGATATCCTTGTTGTAGTAAAGAACCCAGATATCTGAACGGAAAGGAAGTTCATAAAGACTTCCGTCGATTGTAACCTGATCTGTAACGCCGTTGTAAAGTGAAAGATCAACGCCATCCTTTGAGATAAGATCTCCTAAAGGCTCAAGAACTCCCTTGTTTACAAGTGATACGTAACCGGGAACATCCTTAACTGTTACTACGTCAAAGTCTGAACCAGCACCTGAAAGCTGTGTTCCAAGAACTGTGCTGTAATCTGTAGATCCAAGGTCTACCATCTCAACTGTTACGTTTGGATGCTCAGCTGTGAAAGCATCAATAAGTGGCTGATAGTAAACTGTGCTTGATACATCCCAAAGTGCCCACTTAAGTGTTACAGGCTCATCAGATGTAGCCTCTGCTGTCTCTGTACTAGCTTCTGCAGCAGGTGCCTCTGTTGCTGCCGGTGTTTCTTCCTTTGCAGGTGCCTCAGCTTCAGGTGCCTGTGAAGCACTTCCGCATCCAACGATGCTTGCTGCGATCATTGAAACTGCAAGTAAAGAACTGATAATTCTCTTTTTCATTTTTTGCCTCCCTTTTAATAATTGCTACCCCATTGGCAGTTTTTTGTTTCTATAGAAATTGTAGCAAAGCCTCTTATTTCCAAGAATGTACATTCTTTAAAATTTATTGGTAAAAAAATGCAATTTTTTTATATAAAATTGTATTTTCTTTATTTTTCCTCTGCTCTAATATATATCTATGCGTAAAAATAGTCATTCAATCAGATTAAAAATTGTCATATGGGCAGTGGGTCTGTCTCTTGTTCTTGCCTTATTTATAGCTACAACAAGTTACATTCTCTCCATGCGCTATTTAAAAGAAAATCAGCATCAATCAGCCCTGACCAACATCCATGTCCTTGGAAACAACATAGATTCCAACATCAATACAGTTATGACTTTTTCTAACTGGATATGCCTGGACAGCACTATCAATAACTACGTCCAGTCTGTAGCTGAGACCTATACCGAGGACAAGATTCTTGGCAGAAAGCTTTCCATGATGACCTGGAATCACTTAAACAATGAATTCAATATAGTAGGAGTCAGAAATTACGTTGACCGCGTAGTAATATCCACTATTGATGGCAAAAATTTCCTGCAGGACATTGCAGGAGGCGGTGCATCAAGCAGTTCAAATACGCCTCAGATGATAATGGCTTCAAGCTTTTATGAGCCTCTTATTTCATCTCCGTCCTTTAGCTGGTATGGAATATGTAAAAATCCAATGTCCAAAAGTGGCAACCCTCCTATTATTCCAATTATCAGAGCAATCTACAAGGCTGATTCCTCTGAAGTTCTGGGCTGGGTCTATATGGACATCCCTGTATCTGTGATAATAGATTCTCTAAAAAGCTTTGTCTTTGAAAATGATGATGCTCTATATCTTACATTTCCCGAAGGCGTATCCTACCGATATGATGGCAGGTCTTTTGTGAAAGACTCACTTCCTGCCGATCTTGTAACCTACACTTTGCCGGAAACCGGATGGAAGCTCTCATATCTGCCATCAGAAAGCGCCCTTAAAGCCCGAATGAAGCTGTATCTTGCACTGATCATACTTATATTTACGGTTATTCTTTTTGCAGGAATAATTCTTTCTCTTTCCCTGCACAGGATCATTACAAAGCCTGTATCCAAGCTAATCGACAGGCTTGATCAGATTGGACTGGGAGATTTTTCAAGAGATCCATCGATAGAATGGCCCAACGAACTTGGTGAGATTGGAATAGGAATCAACAGCCTCTCACAGAACGTCTCCGATCTTATGGAGAAAAGAATTTTAGATGAAAAGACAAAACACGACCTGGAATACCAGGTTCTGCAATCCCAGATAAATCCTCACTTTTTGTATAACACCTTAAATACAATAAAGTGGATGGCAACAATACAAGGGTCAGAAGGAATTGCGGACATGTCAACTGCCCTTTCAAGACTTATGAAAAACATTTCCAAGGGTACAGAAAGCGTTATTGCTCTTGAGGATGAATTTGCCCTTTTAGATGACTATTTTACCATTATGAAATACAGGTATGGCGGGACCATTGAGTTGGAATATGAAACCGAGGATGAAGCTCTTTTGAAATGCAGAATAAACCGCTTCTCTCTCCAGCCAATCATTGAGAATTCCATATTCCACGGAATCGAGCCAAAGGGAAGCGCCGGAAAGATTGTAGTCCACACCTATAAAAATGATGATAAGCTTTTCATTGATGTCACTGACAACGGAGTCGGCATGACCAAAGAAACCATTGATGATGTCCTTAGCGGCAAGGCCAAGTCATCCAACGAATTCTTTAGGCAGATTGGTGTCAGCAACGTAAATGAGAGGATCAGATATACCTTCGGTGAAGAATACGGAATGCACATAACAAGTGAAGTTGGCTCCTTTACAACGACCACACTTATTCTTCCACTTAAATACATGTAAAAGAAATCAGGAGTTTTTTATGTACCGAATACTAATAGTAGATGATGAACCCTTGGTGCAGATTGGTCTTAAGACCATGATTGCCAAGGACCATTCCGACAACTGTGAAATAATAGGAACTGCTTCAAACGGGCAGGAAGCCTGGGATATGATCTGCAGCGACACTCCGGACATTGTCATTGCAGATATAAGAATGCCTGTAATGACCGGCCTTGAACTGCTTGATAAATGCCACAAAAAATATGGAAACACCCCGGCTTTTATCATGCTCACAGCCTATGAAGAATTTGAAATGGTAAGACAGGCTCTTGTATGTGAGGCTGTTGATTATCTTGTAAAAATAGAGCTAAATTCCGAAACTTTGACCTTCGCTCTAAATAAAGCAATTCAAAGAGTTGATGAATCAAATCCTGTAAGAAAGACTTCTATTCCAAGCGAAAGCTCTCTTGAGGACCTAAGGCAGAAGTTTTTGATAAAGCTGCTCAATCACCTTATCGCATCTGAAAGTGATCTGGCAAAAGAAACAAAAGCCCTGGACCTTAAGTTTGATTACAACAGATATATTGTAGTGTATGGCGAAATAAAGACACCTTCTCCTGCTCTTTCTGACTCATCAAATGATGCTATTGGAATCTATTCATCAAGTATAGGTATGGCAAAGGAGATTATTTCCCGCCACGCACCTTGCCAGATAGTATCCATAGATCCTACACACTTTGCTATCATCTTCCTGTTTAATGAAGAAAAACCTATTGCTTCAATAATGGATCTGATCACTGAGGCACTCGAAAATGCCAGAACCATGATCACAAGCTACTTTAAGACAACTCTTACATTTGGTATAGGAAGCGCTGTATCAACACCTCTTGATATAGCTGTCTCTTTTGACGAAGCAAAAACAGCCCAGTCCCAGTCCGATTCTGCCGCACCTATAAGGCTCTTTAGCCACATCGTTGGCAGCAACAGACGCTCTGGAAAGGATAAACTTATATTTACCATACAGCAGTACATAGATGGCAACTTAAACGGAAAGCTCCAGCTAAATGAAGTTGCTGAAGTATTCGGACTATCTCCCGCTTATCTGTCAGTTCTTTTTAAGAAGACAACAGATACAGGTTTCTCCGAATATGTTTATACAAAGAAAATTGATAAGGCAAAAGAAATGCTCTTATCCGGTGACATGAAAATCTACGAAGTTGCAGATGCTTTAGGGTTTGAATCAGCATACTATTTTTCCAAGGTCTTTAAAAAAGTGGATGGCCACTCGCCAAGGGAATATATCCAAAACAAAAGCGAAGGCCAGTCTTTCTGAATAAAAAATGAGGATGAAGAAAAGCTCTTCATCCTCATTTAAATTGATCCTTATTATTCTTCTGAGTTTGCTGCAGCAACCTTGTCTGCTCTGTCGGCAACTTCTTTTGCCTGAACATCTGATGGTGCCTGCTCATATCTGTTAAACTCATACTCATATTCACCGCTTCCGCCAGTCATTGAACGAAGCTGTGTGTTATATCCAAAGAGCTCCATCATAGGAACTTCTGCTTCAATAACCTGCTTGCCTGTAAGAGATGGATTCATGCCGAGCACTCTTCCTCTTCTCTTATTGAGGTCTCCCATTACATCACCGGTATATGAATCCGGAACTGTAACCTTAAGAGATACAATAGGCTCAAGAAGTACAGGAGAAGCATCCATGAAGCCTTTCTTGAATGCACCTGATGCAGCTACTTTAAATGCCATTTCTGAAGAGTCTACCGGATGATATGATCCATCATAAAGAACTGCCTTAACGCCTACTACAGGATAAGCTGCAAGAGGTCCTCTTAATACTGACTCAGCAAGTCCCTTTTCAACTGCTGGGAAGTAGTTCTTTGGAACTGCTCCACCAACAACTTCCTGCTCAAATACATATGGAGTAGTTGGATCTCCTGAAGGCTCAAAGCGCATCTTTACATGTCCATACTGGCCATGACCACCTGTCTGCTTCTTATATTTGTACTCAACATCAGATTTCTTTCTGATTGTCTCTCTAAATGCAACCTTTGGCTTTGTAAGGTCGATCGCAACCTTATATACGTTCTGAAGCTTACTCTGGATAACTTCAAGATGCATATCGCCGATACCATAAAGAAGAGTCTGACGATTTTCTGCATCATTGACTACTCTAAGTGTCTGATCCTCAGCAGCAAGCTTAGCAAGAGACTGAGAAATCTTATCAATATCTGCCTTATTCTGAGCGTGATATCTCATAGCTGTATATGGAGTTGAGATATCCATCTTAGCGTACTGAATAGGATTAGCCTTTGTTGAAAGGGTATCTCCTGTTGCAATCTCAAGCTTCTGGAGTGCGCCAAGATCTCCTGCGTGAAGCTCAGGAACTTCAGTTGTCTTATTGCCCTGAAGTATATAGAGCTTACCAATCTTAACTTCAACATCCTTGCCTGCTACATACATAAGATCATCAGGCTTAATAACACCTGAACGAACCTTGATAAGTGAGTACTTACCAATAAATGGATCGATCATTGTCTTAAATACAAAGGCTGTCTTTGGCTTTGAAAAATCAAAATCTGCTTCGAAGATCTCATTAGTATTTGTATTGATACCAGCCATCTTGCGGTTCTCAGGACTTGGCATATACTTAACGATATCATCAAGAAGAGTGTAAATACCCTGACAGAGAGTACTTGAACCCATCTCAATAGGAACAATGCTTCCGTCACATACATTACCTCTAACAGCTGCTCTGATCTCAGCTTCTGAGAATGTATCACCGTTAAAGTATCTCTCCATGAACTCTTCTGAAGTCTCAGCAACAGATTCAAGAAGTGTATCTCTAAAGAGCTTAAGGTTAGCCTGGTTGTATTCCGGAACTGGACACTCTACAACCTCTTTTCCTTCCCATCTGAAGCCCTTTTCCTGAATAACGTTTACATATCCAACAAACTTTTCATTCTCACGGATTGGCAGGTTGAATGGAGCCATTTTCTTACCGTATTTATCAGTAAGATCCTGAACTACCTGTCTATAAGAAACATCATCGATATCCATGTCAGCTACAAAGAACATACGTGGAATCTTGTACTTTTCGCACATTTCCCAAGCCTTCTCTGTTCCAACTTCGATACCAGCCTTACCTGAAACAACGATGATTGCTGCATCAGCAACACTGATAGCTTCCTCAACTTCACCTACAAAATCAAAGAATCCCGGAGTATCCAGAATATTGATCTTGTGACCATCCCACTCGAGAGGGATAGTTGAAGTACTGATTGAGAAGTGACGCTTCTGTTCTTCCTTATCGAAATCACTTAAAGTGTTTCCATCTTCTACCTTCCCCATCCTTGATGTAAGTCCGGCAAGATATCCCATAGCCTCTGCTAAAGTTGTTTTGCCAGCGCCACCATGTCCAAGCAGTACTACGTTTCTAATCTTGTCAGTTGTGTAAACGTTCATATCTTGTCCTCCAGTCGCATTATTTTGAGGAAATCCCAAAGCCTATTAACACTATTTATTTGTAGATGTGAAAAAAATTGAATTCCCCCAAAAGATTTATAAGGATATTTTACTAAAAATAATGCATCATAACAAGTATTTGTGTTATTTTTGCACAAATATATCATTATCATGTGGGTCTTATGTCATCAAGGCAAAAAACAGTAAGAATCATGCATGAATAGTATTGTTTTTCGCACGTTAAAGTGATATAGTGAAGTGAAAGACGCTTTCTTCGGGGGAATTTAACTAATGTCATTTAATAAATTTGGGTTTTTAGGACTTGGTCTTATTGGTGGTTCTATTGCAAGAGCTATCAAAAAAAGCCATCCTGATTCTTTTATAGTAGCTTACACACCACACAAAGAAACCGTAGATAAGGCACATGACGAAGGCATTGTAGACAAGCCTGTATATGAAATTGGAAAAGATTTTTCTGAATGCGATATCATCTTTTTATGTGCTCCGGTAGAAATAAACAACGATAATCTTGAAAAGCTTGTTCCATTTTTAAATGAGAATACATTACTCACAGATATTGGCAGTGTTAAGACCGGTATCCATGAGAAAGTAAAAGAGCTTGGCCTTGAAAAGCAGTTTATTGGCGGTCATCCAATGGCAGGTACAGAACGCATTGGTTTTGGCAATTCCAAGGCATCTCTTTTTGAAAATGCCTACTATATTCTCACAAAAACAGAAAACACAAACGAAGAAAAATTAAAGCATTACTATGAACTGGTAAAAGAAATAGGTGCCATTCCTCTGGTGATTCCTTACATGCAGCATGATTACATTACGGCAGCCATAAGCCACGTTCCACATGTAGTCTCTGCAAGCCTTGTGAATCTTGTCAGAAACAATGACTCTGAGGATCAGCTGATGAAACTCATCGCCGCAGGTGGATTTAAGGATATTACAAGAATATCCTCTTCTTCTCCTGTTATGTGGCAACAGATCTGCACTACAAACTCATATAACATCTCAGATCTGCTTTCAAAGTACATTGATTCACTAATCGATATCAAGCTCGCGATTGATGAACACAACGCCGATAAGCTCTTTGACTTTTTCAGCTCAGCCAGGGAATACAGGGAATCTTTCATAGAAACCAGCAGCGGTCCTATTATGCAGACCTTTACAATTCACGTTGATATCGCTGATAAGCCCGGTAATCTCGCAAGAGTGGCAACTCTTTTATCAGACAATGATATCAACATCAAAAATATTGGGATTGTCCATAACAGAGAGTATGAACGAGGAACTCTTCGTATAGAGCTGCATGATCAGAGCGGAAAAGATGCTGCATTAAAAATACTTAACGAAAACGGATATCCCATCAGAAACAGCTAATTCAAAGGAGAAGCAACATGATAGCGTTAGAAAAAGCAAAACACCCATTAAAAGGTGACGTTTTTGTTCCAGGCGACAAGTCCATATCTCACAGAAGTATCATGTTTGGCGCCCTCGCTAAAGGAACAACAGAGATCACGGGCTTTCTTAACAGTGCTGACTGCCTTTCAACCATCGACTGTTTCAGAAAACTTGGCATCCATATAGATCACACAATACGCCCTACAAACGGCGTTCCGACCATCACGGTGCACGGTAATGGTCTTTATGGGTTAAAAGCTCCATCAGAAACTTTGTACACAGGAAACAGCGGAACTACCACAAGACTCATGTCAGGTATTCTCGTGGCTCAGCCTTTTGATTCCAATATCACAGGTGATATGTCCATAGAAAAGCGCCCCATGAACCGCATTATTAAGCCTCTTTCTCAAATGGGGGCTGATATTTCATCTCTTATGGATAATGGCTGCGCTCCTCTCGTTATTAAAGGAGGCAAGCGCCTCAGAGGCATAACCTATAGAAATCCGATTGCTTCAGCTCAGGTAAAATCTGCTATTGTACTGGCAGGTCTTTATGCTGACGGCGACACTGTAGTTTATGAGCCTGCTCTGTCACGAAATCACACAGAGACTATGCTCACAATGTTCGGAGCTGACATTCACAATGAACTTGCAAGAGATGGAAGTGCCGCAGCAATACTTCACCCCGGCATGCCACTACATGGCATTAAGATAAACGTCCCTGGAGACATCTCTTCTGCTGCTTATTTCATGGCTGCCGCTCTCATGGTTCCTGATTCTGAACTTCTTATCAGAAACGTAGGTATCAACCAGACAAGGACCGGCATAATTACAGTACTCAGACAGATGGGGGCTGATATCACACTTATGAATGAAACCGATGACAGCGAACCAAGATCTGACATACTTGTTAAATACAGCGAGCTCCACGGAAATGAAAACGGCATTTTTGAAATTGGCGGAAAAGACATACCGACTATGATAGATGAACTTCCTGTCGTTGCCGTTGTTGCTGCCACAGGTAACTTTGATACCATAATAAAAGACGCAGCAGAGCTCAAGGCAAAAGAGTCTGACAGAATAGCTACTGTAGTTGATAACTTAAAAGCTATGGGCTGCGACATAGAAGCAACAGATGACGGCATGATCATCCACGGAGGAAAGCCTCTTCACGGCGCTGACATTCATTCCCATGATGACCACAGACTTGCTATGTCATTTGCTGTAGCTTCGCTTGCTGCAACAGGAACCACAAGAATCCTCGATGATGGCTGTGTAGGAATCTCCTATCCATCATTTTTCAAAGATTTTCAGGCAATTGTTAACTAAAGACAGAGGGAAGACAGAGGGACGTTTCTTTTGACTTGTTTTGCAAACAAGTCAAAAGAAACGTCCCTCTGTCTTCCCCCCTTATTTTTATGTTTCCCACTTAAGTCCTTTTTCCCTGGTAAATGCCCTGCTCTCTTCCATTGGCATCGGTTTTCCAAAGTAATACCCCTGCGCTTTTTCACAGCCTGCTCTCTTTAGAAAATCAAAGTGTTCCTGGGTCTCCACTCCTTCAGATAGAGGAAAGATGCCCAGTACTCTTGAGCCTTTTATAATAAAGCGCATAAGATCAGCTGTTTTAGGGTTATTATCAAGACTTCTTAAAAATACCATATCAAGCTTTAGCACATCAAATTCATAGTCCGCAATTGTATTAAGTGATGAATAACCACTCCCGAAATCATCAATCCAGATCTGATAGCCTGCATCTCTTATCTTTTTGCATTCCTGCTTGATAAGGCCGGAGTTGTCATTAAATGCACTCTCTGTGATCTCAACATCGATCATATTGCGTGGAACATCATACATTTTTCTCCATTGCTCAAGTGTCTCGAAAACATCACAGATTTCAAAATCAAGTCGCGAAATGTTTACTGAAACAGGAACAAGCACTTCTCCCTTGTCTCTAAGTCTTGCATAATCTTCGCAGACTTTTCTGATAACAAAAATATCAACCAGATGTATGAGATGGAACTGCTCTAATGTCTCAATGAAGTCTCCCGGATTTATCATTCCTATTTCCGGATCAACCCATCGAACAAGCGCTTCATAGCCACATATTTCACCTGTTTTTACTCTTATGACAGGCTGGTAAAAGACCTTTATATACTCTTTTTCTACCGCTTCATCAATATTATCAACGACGTACTGCTGTCGTATCATCTTTTTTCTGAGCATATCATCGTAAATACAATAATTTACATCGTGCCTGCCTTTAATACTATTGCAGGCAAGTCTTGCATGATTGCAGGCAAGACCTATTTCTGCTCTGGCATCATCAAGTATATAAATTCCGGCTTTAACTCTTACCTTTTTGTTCACATCCTCAGATAAAAGCATCTGCTTAAAAACTGTCTCAACCTTACAGATTACTTCGTCTCTTGATGCCGATACAAATACAACAAAATGGTCGTCTGAAAAGCGGGAAATTGTTGCCCCCGAAAAGACCTCTCTTATTATCTTTGCAAGGCTCACCAAGAGCTCGTCGCCCATTTTAAAGCCAAAGCGCTCATTATAAAGTTTAAAATTCGGAATATCAAAATGGATAAATGCTACTTCTTTTCTCCAAAACTCAGGAGAATTGAGCATGTTTTGAACAATATGGTAGAAAAAAGACATGGAAAAAAGACCAGTAAGCTGATCTGTTTCCTTGGTTCTTGACAATAGCTCCGCCTCAGCAAAAGAGTTCCGACTATTATTGAAATACTCATTTTGGTCCACATCTACTATAAATACATAGAAATAGCTTCTTCCCCCTTTGGAGTGAAGAAGATGACCAAAATCCTCAATATACTTGACATCACCTTTTTTGGTGATTATCCTGTAACGCACATAATCATGGCGTTTTTCACCAAAAATAGTCTGTGCTTTTATCTGGGTCTGAACCTTTTGGATGTCATCGGGATGGACCATTCCCGAAAAAGTACCACCGGTATATTCCTTAAACTCTTCAAATGATCTGCATCCAAAGATTTCAACGATATTGTTCTCCGCAAAAAGTATCTTTTCATCTCCCTCGGCCTCATAGATAAAAAATCCACCGGGAAGATTATTGGGAACAATACCACACATACCGGTATCATAGAACTCTTCTCTCATTTACATCCCCCTCAAAGCAAAGCAAATACTATTTAAGCAGTTTAAGAATACCTCTCTGTTATCTTAAGAAGTTCCTGTCTGTATCTGTCTTTCACGTCTTCCGGAGAAGCTATGATAACCCCATCCGACAGGGCAAAGAGCCATCCAAAGAACTGATCGCTTATCGCAACATCAACGCTTGTCTCTGACCATCCCTCTTCATCTGACTTTCTGATACTTATGTCTTTGCCAAACCTGTCTATCAAAACTCCAACTAAGTCGTTTTTGAATTTCAGTTTTACTTTGGTTTCTATTCCCCCAAACATTCCAAAATTCATCTTGGAATAAGAAGCCATATCAAAAGCTTTAAAATGCTCTTTTCCAAGTCTCCTGTCATCCATGATACGGATGTTTCTCATTTTATCAACACGGTAATGTTTTATCTTATCAGCCTCAGCATCAAATGCAATGAGGTAATAATTCTCATCATCCCAGGTAAGTGCCCATGGACTCACCTCATATAAGCCTTCTTTTCTCGGAACAAGTTCTTTATTCAGATTCCATTTAAGGTACTCAAATTGTATGCGCCTGTTAGTGGATATAGCAGTATGTATCTCATCTACAATGTAGTAGATACTCTCGTTCATGGTCTTTATTCTGCCCTGAACCTCCACCTGCCTTTTAAGCTGCATTGCCTCATATTCACTGACAAGACCTGTGAGCTTTTTGATAAGCTCATTGGATTTTTTCTCTGTAATGAATTTGGAAGACTGTATCGCATCCACCAAAAGCTTAAGCTCTGCTATTTCAAAGTGCTTGCTGCCAACATGGTAGTAATAATTTCTTCCAACCTGTTCCAGGATAACGTCAATGCCCAGGGTGCGGAGAGCCTCCATATCATCGTAGAGACTCTTCCTGTCCGCAGTTATCCCACACTCTTCTAACCGTTCCTTTATCTGAGGCATTGTTAGAAAATGCTCATCGTCAGTCATCTTGACCATTATTTTAGCGAGATAATACAGTTTTAATTTTTGATTGGCACCCTTTGGCATTTTGACTTACCCCTGAAGCTTATTAGTTTTTGTCACCAACAATCTTGTTGATAAGAATCTTTCCTGCTCTCTTTGCTGCATATGGTCCAACCTTTTTAAGCTTGTCCTCAGATCTGACCATAGTGCTTGCTGCAGGCATATCTCTTGTAAGATGGATAGCATCAAATTCACACTTTGTTGTGCAAAGTCCGCATCCGATACAGCGGTTCTCATCTACAGTTGTAGCTCCGCAGCCAAGGCATCTGTTTGCTTCGGCCTTAACCTGATCTTCAGTAAATACAAGTCGAAGATCATCAAAGGTCTTACTTGCAACACCGGCTTTTTTACCTGGAATCTGTCTCTTGGCATCGTCGAAGCCTTCAACCTTTATATCGTCCTTATCAAGCTCAATAAATTCTCTTCTGTCACGAGCAAGGTCAAGACGATTTCCTTTATGTACGAAACGGTTAATGGAAACGCTTCCTTCTCTACCACCGGCAATAGCATCTATAGCAAATCTTGCACCTGTGAATACATCACCGCCAACGAAGATATCGGGTTCTGCCGTCTGTCTTGTAAGCTTATCAGCAACTGCTGTGCCATTTCTGTTAAGTTCAACCTTTGTGCCCTCAAGAAGGCCGCCCCACTGAACGGACTGACCAATTGACAAAAGAAGATTCTCACAAGGGATCTCTATTGTCTCTTCCTCATTGTACTTAGGACTGAAGCGATGCTCTGAATCGAATACACTCACGCATCTCTTAAAGATAACGGACTTAACATGACCATTTTCAGTAACAACTTCCTTTGGTCCCCATCCATTCTTAACTTCAATTCCTTCTTCTTTTGCTTCTGCAACTTCATCAGCTGCTGCAGGCATCTCGTTTTCACCCTCAAGGCAAAGCATTGTAACTTTGGATGCTCCTGCTCTTACAGCTGTTCTGGCTACGTCTATAGCAACATTTCCGCCGCCGATAACAACAGTGTCGCCATTTAACTTAATGGAATGATCCTGATTTATGTTTCTAAGGAAATCAACACCTGTCTGAACTCCCTCAGCATCCTCGCCAGGAACTCCGGCTTTTCTTCCGCCCTGCATACCAATAGCGATAAAGAATGCCTTGTAGCCTTCCTCACGGAGTTTCTGTATAGTAATGTCTTTTCCTACCTCAACTCCACACTTGAACTCAACGCCCATCTGACGGATAACATCAATCTCAGCATCGATGATGTCTTTTTCAAGACGATAGCTTGGAATACCATTCATGAGCATTCCGCCTGGTCTCTTCTCTTTTTCAAAAACTGTAACAGGATAGCCGTCTCTTCTAAGGAAGTAAGCAGCAGCAAGTCCTGCAGGGCCTCCTCCGATAACAGCAACCTTATAATCATCAGACCACATTCCGCCATCATGCTTCTCGCAAAGTGGAATGTACTTTTTGTCACTCTTAAGGTCTAAAGAAGCAATGAATTTCTTGATTTCATCAATAGCAAGAGGCTGATCGATAGTTCCTCTTGTGCAGGCATCCTCACAGCGTCTGTTACATACAGCGCCGCAGATATATGGGAATGGGTTATCCTGCTTTATAAGTTTGAGAGCATCCTCATATCTGCCCTCTGCAGCCATCTTGATATAGCCCTGAACTGAAAGATGTACAGGACAAGCTGTCTTACATGGAGCCGTACCTGTGTCGTAGCAATTAATCTTTGCATCATCTCTGTAGTTGTAGTTCCACTTCTCAGGACCCCACTTTTTAGCGTTAGGAAGCTCTGTCTTAGGATACTTAACTTCTGATCCGTCTTTTTTGCAAAGCTTCTGTCCAAGCTTGGCAGCACCAACAGGACAAACTTCTACGCACTTACCGCAGGCAACACACTTATCTTTTTCAACATGTGCTCTGTATGCAGATGCTGACATATTAGGTGTGTTAAAGAGCTGGGATGTTCTAAGAGCATTACATACTCCGGGAGCACAGTTACAGATAGCAACAATCTTGCCTTCACCGTCGATATTGGTGATCTGGTGAACATATCCATGTCTCTCTGCTCTCTCAAGGATCTCATAAACTTCTTCCTTGGAGATATAGTGACCGATTCCACGATCATCCATATACTCAGCCATGTCGCCCATACCTATGCAGTAATCACCACGGATCTCTCCGCTTCCCTCACCACGCATAGCCTGCTGCTTACGGCAAGAGCACTCTGAAATACCGTATTTATCATACATGTCGATCCATCTTGAAAGATGTTCAACAGGAACTGACTGATTCTCAAGTGAAATAGCCTTCTCAACAGGAATAACATGCATTCCTATTCCAGCTCCTCCGGGTGGAACCATCTGTGTGATCCCGGCAAGTGGAAGCTGTGTCATAAGGTTAAAGAATGTAGCAAGCTGTGGGAACTCATCAGTAAGCTTTTCCTGCATCATCATAAACTCTGCTGAGCCCGGAACAAAGATAGGAAGCTCATACTGAAGATGCTTATCAGGTGTCTTAGCACGATTCTGCTCGATGATACCGATCCATCTAAGACGCTCCACCATCTTCTTTGTATCTTCCACGCTCATATTGTTCATGGTTGCGAGTTCTTCAATAGAATATGGAACACGTGTCTTCTTAAAGTTCAAAAGAAACTTCACCTGTTCCTTATTAAGAATAAGATCAAGCATCCAATACTCCGGATCTCTGTTGTTGATCTTATTTGTGAGTTTTTTTACATAACGGTCAGTAATGAGCTTGGCAAGCTCAAGAACCAGTTTCTCTTTTTCCGGATCCTCTGCCTTATAATCAGGATCCTGCCAATAATCATTTTCATTGATCATTGGATCGCCGATCTTCCAATCAGCCATAGTTTTTACTTTAGCCATAAGATATCCCCTTCTAACAAAAAATTAATCTCCTTTTAATATTGTACAATAAAGGAAACTGCATGACTAGACGAGATTTTCCATAAATATTCACGCTATTTTTTGTCTGAAATGCTCTTATGTCAAAAACTCCCTCAACCGGGGCGGCGCCTTAAGAGAACCATTTGCGTGACATTTCGAGTTTAGAAGTTTATGGCAACAAATTTCCACTTTGGGATTCCTTGGATCAAACTCACCGCTGACTACCGGCACTTATGGAACTGTGGGCTTCATTTTTCTCTGTCGCAAGAAAACGCCATTTTTCCTGTGCTCATAGGCACCTTTGATCCGCGCATGCGAAAGCAGATGTTTGAGCATGGCGTATAGATATGAATAACATGGTCTTTGCCCGCTAAAGCGGGCACCAAGGCAAAAATAAAGAATCATCTCTCAAACTCATGAGTTTGGAGAGTGATTCTTTTTTATTGCCTTAGGTGCGTATGCACCG
>JAEEGH010010444.1_pt1 | contig 21321 bp, 11 predicted proteins | sample 9134181 | NCBI WGS metagenome assembly JAEEGH01 (sample SAMN16246544, study PRJNA631951) | gut metagenome | biome: gut microbiome; feature: rumen; material: DP-attached | host: Bos | place: Iran: Karaj | collected 2018-10
TGTATTTGTCGGTTTCATCCCAGGATGCGGTAATGGTGGTGTTTCCTACTGCCCAACCATGTACTGTTCCGTCAGCATCAACTGTGGCTACATTCTTATCTCTCGAACTGAATGTGATGCCAGTCAGGTCATTGGGCTTGTTGAGAGTATTCGTGCCCGTGCCTCCAACCAGAACCGTGATTTCTTCTTCCTTGAAACTTACATCCGGGTCGGTCAGTTCTGTTTGTTCACCGGGATTGTATGTTATCGCAATACTGTAAATATAGACAGAGTTTGTGGTACAATCTACAGTCAGGGTAACATTTCCAGTCTCTGCTGAGTCGAAGACAAATTCTGTTGTTTTAAGAGTAGTGCCACCAGATGAAGGTTTTGTTACCGCAAAAGTCTTCTTAGTTCCATCACCGACTTCTACATTAATAGTACCCTCACCTCTTGAGGAATTTGTACAATAAGTGACAACTATACTTGAGATGTTGTTGAAAGAAACTGGTGATGTGGCACCGGCTCCAGTATTTCCTGTTGTTATTTGAATCCCTTGATTCGCCGTATACTGGTTACCATCTTTTAAGGAAGTCCAGTCTGCCCTAACTCCATTTAAAGTTGCTTTCCAACTTTTGTCTGTGAATGTGTAGGTGTCCTCTGCTCCCCACGTCATACCGCACACTGCCATCAGCAGCATGCTTAAAAATAAGCGTAATTTTTGTTTCATATTTTTATATAGTTTAGAATTTTACAGTTTGCTGTGGAGACGCGCTTTAGTGCGTTTTGTCATGATTTTATCTTATAAATACGTCTAAAAAACAACATGCTTTATTTCATTCAATTCCATCTTGCATTTCTTCTACAAAAACACGTCCTAAAATATAAAATCAGTATTCAATCTACAAAGTTACGACTTTTATTTTATTAATAATGTTTATTTGATGTATTTTAACTCAAAACAGACAGAAAACCAGAAAAAATGATAAAAACCAGGGATGAAACAACCCTAGTTTTTATCAATTGTTTGTGGATAGACGTGATTCGGTTCTTTAACGAGATGTACGCTGATTCAGTTACACGACGCGCTACAGCGCGTCTCTACTGTCCTGCCATCAGCCCGATGACGTTGACCACATCGCTGATATCCACTGTGTTGTCGGCGTTGACATCCGCATGAGGGTATGAGGTGCTTCCTGCCATCACGTTGATGACTGCCACGACATCGCTGATGTTGATTTCGCCGTCCTCATTCACATCACCTACAATATAATCCACACCCTCAATCTTGAATTCTGTCTCCTCGCTCCAGAGCGAATTCGAATATTCGCCGATGGCCCGGATTTTGCAGAAGTAGGTGCTTCCGGGGGTCAGCCCGTGGAAGGTGTAGGCAGGCTCGGTGGTGGTGTAGGTCACAGGCTCCTTGGCTTTGCGCAATGGCAGGCGGAAAATCTGTCTGCCGGTGTCGCTGTCGGATGCCGTATCTCTTTGTTTTGCCTCTGCCAAGCCCAGCTCCTCCTCGGTGTAGGTGCCTTCGTAGATGGCCATGTAGTTGAGATACATTCGCCCGATAGGATTCAATCCAATCCGGAATTTAGTGGCACGCATCTGGAACGTGAACAACAGCTTGCCGTCTTTGCTGATGGTGAACTGCTGCGATGCAGAACCTTCGTCTGTAATGATTTTTATGCTTCCTTCCACCGGGGTGTTCTGGTCGAACAGCTCAGCTCCGATGACTACGGTCACTTCCCCGCTTTCCGGCATGTCCATTGAAGGGCTGTTGATATAGCCGTTGGCGGTGTTCGTGCCGATGCGCAGCAGCTTGGGCGAGGTGAAGAGCTTGTTTCCTGCCCATCCGGTGCCAGACTTCACGTAGTTGCTGATTTTCCCGGACACATCGCTCAGCCCGTTGCTTTTTGAGTAAAAACCGCTGAAATCCTCCTCAATAAGCAGACATTCCTCAGGGTCGTGCTTGGCTGCCGGCTGCTCGGTCAGTTCTAGCTCATAGCTGACGGCATCCTGCACGGCATCCCATGTCAGGGTCCATGCCCGCTCTCCCGCACTCTTGCTTTCGGTGACATTCGGAATGCCCATCTCAGGCCGGCAGGCGGTGAATGAAATCAGCTCACCATCCTCTGTGATGTGGTCGAGAGGTTTGCTGAGAAATAATGTGCCGTCGGTGTTCTCGTTAAACAGCTTCATGGCGGGAGAGGTGTAGTTGGTCAGCTCCGTCTTGCCCAAAGTTCCAGGGAACGGGTCGGCTGCCAATGATGGTGAGTTATAAACAAGTGCTCCGTCGGCAGGCACCACCGCACATCTCGGATGTGCGGCATTGGAATTCACATCGTTGCTGCTCCATTTGTCCGCATCGTAGTCGATGTGGGTGACCAGAAGCCCGTGACCGTTCAACGCTGCGTCGAATCCCACCTGCTGGCGGTTCTCAAGCATATAGAACTCATCACGGTGGTTGTCGTTATAGAGGATATAGGCCTCAGCATTCGTTGCCAGGGGTTTCATACCTGTGACTTCAGTGATGGTGTTGAGTTCTACCGGGGTGAGCCATCCGCTGAACATGCGCTCGTAGGCTGTGAATCCGGCCGGCGTGCGGCCGTAGTTGTTGTAGCTGCCGTTTGCCATCACGTCCCAGTTGAGCATCGCCTGGCCGCTTCCGGCGGATGACGTGTCGTACATGTCGGGCAGTCCAAGGCAGTGGCTGAACTCATGGCAGGCAGGTCCGATGCCGTCAATCACTTTTTCTTCCGACTCCTTGCCGTAGAGCTCGCAGCTGCATGCGTAGGTAGATACTTTCTTGGTGTCGAGTGTAAGCGCCTTGCCTACCGATGTCAGATTAAACTCATGCGGCCAGATGGTGTATTCCGACGCGCCGTAGTTTTGTCCGTATCCGGCATAAACCACAAATACCTGATCCACCGTTCCGTCGTCGTCCCAGTCGTAGTTACGGTAATCCACATCCTTGTCGGCTTTCTTGCATGCCTCCACAATCAGGTCCCAAGGGGAGGAGTCGTTGCCGCCGCCGCTCGGGGCACCATATCGCGACATGGCATAGTCGGCTTTATAGGGACCAGCCACATCAAACTCGATGTCCAGCTTTCCGTAGCTCTGCTCAAGGAAATAGTCGCGAACGGAGCCGGTCTGGCCATTGCCGTTATAACCGATTTTGTTGAACTGGTTTTTAAAAAAGGTTCCCGGGTCGGAGACAGAAAAAGCCTGGTCGTCGAAATACATGAGGATAACCAGTCCCCGTTTGTTCCCTTCGAATCCCGTAACACCCCGTCGGGCTGGACTTTTACGACGTGACGACTGCTGCTTCTGCTCATACTGCTGCTTGCGGGCAGTCCATTGTCTGTCAATCTCTTCGGAGGTGATACTCACGTATTTTCCCGACTGGCGGACATACTGGCTGCCGTCGCTCCCGCTCCAGAAAGAGAAATGCTCATCGCCGTGGAGCGTAACCTCAATTTGGCTTCCGTCGGATTTCCGCAATTTCTTCTTTGCAGGATAAGCGGGAATAGCCATCAGCTCAGTCGCTGTTGTCATCAACAGCAACAGGAGTAGGGTTTTCTTCATCTTTGCAAAATGGTTTAGCATATTTCTAATAACTTGATGTAATTGACTAATGAATCCGGTTGTCCGTTTGATTATCGTATATAGAACAAACGTCTTGTCTTCTCGTCTTCTTACGTAACCATTCAGAGAGTCTAATTATTTGTCCACGAATTTAACGAATTTTCAGCTTTCGCTGAATAGTTACCATCTTACTTCAAATAGTTAACATTCCAAATAATAAAATAAATCGTAAATTATTTTTGTCTTCTTGATTATTAAGATTTAAAAGGTGTACCGGCGAACCGGTACACCCATTCATAATAATATTATTATGTGTTCAGATTATTTTCTCAGAAGGTTGATTTTCTCGAAGGCCGACATGTCTTTCCTCTCGATTTTCTTTGCATTACGCTTTGTGTAGTTCAACCAGCCAATCGGACGTATTGCACGCTTGCTTGCCTCCTCGGTCACAGCGTTTGGCAGAGCCATGTAGAATCCGTCTTTGACACCTGTGTAATAAGCGCCGTCATCATCCATGTAGATACCCTGGAATTCACTTCCTGACTGGGTGGTTAAAGTAGGCAATGTGATGATGCCTTCTTTGAGTGTGCCAAGAGATCCGGCTTCTTTCAAGGTGGCTATATCGTTCTGCTGTGTCATGTAGCCGCCGTATGAGGCGATATACATTATGCCACTTCCCCAGTTTGCACCTGTAGGCTGCAGTGGAATAAACACACCTTCAGGGTCGGTTGCGTCAACCTCGATGTTTGTCGGTGTGTAATTGTCCTCAGCTGAGTACCATGGATGCGGTTCACCGTAAGGGTTAACCACGCGGTAGAGTCCCGGTTTTTCGCTGTTCTCCAGGATTTCCACCTGATATGGTCCGGCTGCTGCAGGCTCTTCATCTTCATTCCCCCATAAAGGAGCGCAGAAGTTGTCGGAGAACAGACCGATTCCGATTGACTTCCAAGGATTAGCGTCACTACCTCCTCCATAGTATTCGAACATTGCGCTGGTCACAGTCTTCGCAGCCTCGTCGTCCACAACTACGAGCACCACCTTGAGGGCGCCTGTCTGGTCGCCGAGCGGAACGATGATGTTGTTAGGATCGGAGAGGTCGATTTCCACTGCCTCGAGCTCGCCTTCCAGGATGGCGTCAGCCACAGCATCGTCGTCAGCGTCAGCTGGTACAACCACGCCGCGTACGTCAGTCACGTCGGCTCCGAATGTACCGGAAACCATGGCATTAGCCTCTTCAGCCACATTGATGAAGATTCCCTTGTAGGTGATTTCAGCAGCAAGGTCTTTCGGAGTGAATCCAGGGAAGAGAATGGTCACAATGCCATCATCTGCTGTGTGGTTCCATCCTCCCACGCCGTCCATATAGAAATTTGGAGCAAGCTGAATCAAGCCTGGAGTTCCGTCTTCCTTATAGGCAATCACTTTGTTGTGAGCGTATGAAGCCTCGTCGTCGTACATGTAAGCAGGGTGGTAAAGCTTGACGTATGCACCGTAGGTTGAGTGCAGCCAACCAGTGTTTACCACAGGGAAGAACACAAGGTCGCTCATGGTGATTTCAGTGTCCCAGAGCTTGTCTCCCGGCTCTAACAGTTGGATTTCCAAGTACTTCGAACGGTTTTCGTCATAGCCTCCTCCGAAGTTTCCGTAAGGATCCACGATGCGGTAGATGTTCGGGTTGACGGTGTTGTGGAGGATTTCCACCTCGCTCTCACCCTCTGCCCAGAAGATGTCGGAGAACACACCTGTTCCGATTGACTCAAACGGAGCCGGCACACCAACACTGAATGTGAAGGTGGGGTCACCCCAGGCTGTGGTGTATTTCGGAGTCGGTTTCTGGGTCTCCTCCTTATCGCCTTCTGCAGGTTCTGCTGCTTCCTGGCTTTCTTCGCCTTCGGCAGGAGTGGCTTCCTCGCCGCCTTCCTCTTCAGGTTCGGGGATGAGCAGGTCTTCAGGGTCAATCACACCGTCCACGATGTAGATGGTGGCTTCAGGATACTGGTCGTATTCAAGACTTGTCGCATCAAATGTTACGATAGCATCTGCTTTTGATGCACCAGCAGGGAATGTGACCTGCTTGGTCTGAAGCGTGTAGAAATTGCTTTCGTCGATAAGTCCCAACTGTACGGTGATTTCGTCGTTGGTCTTCTGACGGGTTACAGGGATGACAATCTGGTTTTCTGTGAAGTCAGCCAACTCGAAAACCGGGATGAGATCATTGCTGAAATACACCTGGTCGGTGTCGGCAGTGGCTGGAGTGTAGCTCTTGTATTCATCAGCACAGGATGCGAATCCCGCCACCAGCACCATCAGCATCAAACTATATTTTAAAATATTTTTCATATCTTTATTGAAATGTTTTAAACGTTATGATTTGTTTGCCTTAGCATTGGACTGAGCATTATTCAGTCCAAGGAGTGTAGAGGTCGGACGGGTCAGGGTTGTTCCAGCCGACACAAGCCTTGTTCACGTTCTCCTCGCTCTTGATGAGCACGAAGTTCATCCATGCCGGACGGCCGTTGGTGTTCAGGCGTGCAAGACTGTAGAAGTTGGTGCCTGGATAACCGCGGGTCACAGACATGTTCAGACGCTTGATGTCGAAGAAGGTCTGGCCCTCGCCCCAAAGCTCAACGCGCTTCTGGAATACGATCTCGTCGATAAGGGCATTGCTATCGCTTGCAGTCTGACTGTTTATGTTGTAGTTCGGGTCTCGGTAGTTCTTCATGAAGTTCTCTACGAGCTGCTTGCCTTGAGCTGCGTTCTGGTGAGCTGCAGCCTCTGCCTCGATGAAGTACATCTCCTCAACGCGCATCACAGGGTATGCGGTTGCTGCACCCACGGTGTAGTCGGAGTAGTTGCCCTGGTTAGGACGGAATTTCAGTGCTGCATAATCAGGCATTGATGTGTTGATCATCTCTTCGGTGCCAGGAATCAGACGGCACTTCTCTCTCAGAGGAGAGCCTTCGGGCGCAAGGAACTCAAGCTTACGGAAGTCGGTGTTGGAGATACGGTTATACATACGGGCGTCCATCACGTTGAACGGCATGTTGGTCTCGCCGAATCCTGTGTAACCGAAAGTGGTCTGGTTGGTGAGCCATGATGCCCAGTTGATGATACCGCTCTGAACTGTGTCGTCCTCCTTCGTCTGCTGTGAGCCCCACATCCACTTGCTGATGGTGTTGAAACCGGTTATCGGGTCAAGGCAGTCGTTCTCGGTCATAGGCTGCACGCGGGCGTTGTCGATGGCCAGGCGGGCATATTTCTGTGCGTTGGCATAGTCCTCAACCCACATGTACAGACGTGCTTTCAAGCCATATACACAAGCCAGGTCAGGCAGCGTGTTGCCGGAGTAGCTGTTTAGGTTCACGATGTACTTCTCTGCATTGTCCAAATCGGAGAGGATGAAATTGAACATGTCCTCACGAGGTGCGCGGGGGTTGTTCTTGGTCTGCTCGAGCTCCATGTTCTCTGTCACGATAGGCACTGTCAGGTTCAGCACATTGTTGCCGTCCTTGTTGATGTTGCTGGTCTTGTCGTTAGGCAAGAACTCATAGCAGCGTGCCAGGTCGAGATAGGCGAGGGCACGGAATGCGTATGCGGCACCAAGGTAACCAAGCTGTTTGTCGGTTGCGCTTTCAGGATTCACAGCACCGATGGCGGTGTTGATGGTAAGCACAAAGCCATAGTAATAGTTGAAGATGAACTGGCAGAACACATAGCCGTCGCCCTGGTATTTGTTCTGTGCCCAGTAGTAGAAGTGGGATGAATAGTTGGTGGAAGAGTGGCCCAAGTCACCGGTCATCAGGTCGCGGATATACATGTTGGCTCCGTACCCGAACGGATAGTGCCATCCACGGTCAACAATGGCAGAACCATAGTTGTTGAAATAAGAAGGCATGGCCAATACGGCTGCTTCTGTTGCGGCAGAAGACTCCTGCACTTGTTTTTCGGTGACGGTGCTCGATTCAGGCTCTGTCTCGTCGAGACAGCCGGTCAGGAAGGTTGCACCCATGCCAAGTGCCGCAAATACTAATATTTTATTGATAAATTTCATACGTCTTTTTTATTTAATATGTAACGTTTTATATTAGAATGTCACTGTAATACCTCCGGAGATTGTGCGGATAGGCTTGTAGTAGGTGTTTGTCACACTTCCTGTGATGCTCTGACGAGGGTCAAGACCCTGACGCTTCGACCACAGCCATACGTTGTCGGCTACACCGTAGATGCGCAGGCCTTCAATACCGATGTGGCGCAGGAAGCTCTTAGGAAGAGAGTATCCGAGCGTGATGTTTGCGAGTGAGAGGTAGGAGGCGCTGGTAAGCCAACGGTCGCTGCCTGAGCTCATGTAAGAGTCGTTGTAGTGGAAACGTGGAACGTCGGTGTTGCTGCCTGGAGTCCATGCCTTGAGAATGTCCTTGTGGAGGGCATGACCGGCGTCGGCATTCATGAGTCCTGCGTAGGTGCCGTCATAAACCTTACCGCCAAGCTGATACTGGAAGTCAACAGAGAAGTCGAAGCCCTTCCATTTCACTGCTGTACCGAAACCGCCATATACGTCTGGCATCATGTCGCCGCAGATGTAGTAGTCGCCTTCGCCGTAGGTTGTTGTTGTTTTGGTGCCCACAATCTTACGGTGCTTCTCATCCTGGTAGGTGTCAGGGTCATCAATCTTGTTGCCTTTCTTGTCGTAGTAAACGTCTTTGTCGTTCTCGTCCTTCTCATATACGTTCTGATAGAAGAGTGAAAGACCGGTTTCAGGGTCAACACCTGCGTATTTCTTTGTCCAGTATGAATAGCGTGATTTGCCTTCTGTGTAGAAGTAGCTGCCTGAAGAGTATCCGTAACGGCCGATTTCGTCGTACCATGACTTGCGCTCCTCTGCGAGCTTCGTGATTTCGTTGTGGTTGGTCGTGAAGTTGATGTAAGCTGACCATGTGAGGTTACGGTTGCGGATGATGTCGCCCTTGATGTCGAACTCAATACCGTTGTTCTTCATGTTGCCGACATTTGCATACTGACCGCTCCATCCGTAGGTCACAGGGAAGTTGATCCATGAGAGCATGTCCTTGGTCGTGTTGTTGTAGTATTCAACAGTACCGCTCAGACGTCCGTTCCAGAAGCTGAAGTCGATACCGATGTTGAACTTGCCGTTCTTCTCCCAGGAGATGTCCTTGTTACCATGTTCGTAGGGCTTGATGGCCACGTTGTCGTTCGAGTTCACGATGGAGAAGGTCTTGATGTACTGGTATGAGCCGATGTAGTCGTTACCGTTCTCACCGTAACTCATCTTGAACTTGAGCTCATCCACCCAGTCAGCGTTGAACCAGCTCTCCTTGTTGATGAGCCAGCCGGCGCCGATTGACCAGAACGTACCCCAACGGTCATCGGGATGGAAACGTGATGAACCCTGACGGAGGAGAGAGAATGAACCGAAGTATCTGGTGTCGTAGTCATACATGATACGTCCAAGCCATGACTCGGTGTTGTAGCGTGATTTCGATGAGTTTGCAGAACCCATGATCACTGCACCGTTCAGCTCTGTGTTGAACACCGAGAACTGGTTGTTCTTGTAAGCAGAGAGTGAATAGCCATACTGGTTGTAGTACTCATGTCCGATCATCACGTCGAGGTTGTTGAGGCCGAATGAGCGTACCCAGTTCACACGCTGCTGGTAGTTCACTGACCACTGGCGCCCATGTGACTTGTAAGCCTGGCCTTGCAGGTCGGCATACTGTCCGAAGAACGGGTTGGTGGTCTCTGTGCCTCTGTACTCGTCGAGATATACGTTGTTGATGGAATAAACTGTGAATCCGAGAGGGAGGGACAGCTTGATGGTTCCAGTACCGTTGAAGGTGTTACCTTCAGTGTTGTTCACGTTCAGCTGGTTGGCTGAAATCGGGTTCGACTGGCTGAGGTAAGGACGGAAACCTGTGACTGTTCCGTCACCATAGTCGTATCTGGTCAGTCTTGACTCCGGATCGTAGATTTTCTTGCCGTTGGCATCGCGGATGTACATCGGATAGATAGGTGCGATGTTGGAGAATGCGAAAGCGTTACCAGAAGATCCTGCGCTACCGTCGTCGCCGAGCGCGTTCTGGTTGTAATGGCTGTATGCCATGTTCATCTCAACATTCAACCAAGGCTTGATTTGGTAGTCGGCCTTGACACGTGAGGTGAGACGCTTATAGTCGGAAGCGGCTGTGATACCCTGGTTGTCAAGGTAGTTGAATGATGCGTAGTAGTTGCTCCTGTCTGTGCTTCCTGATGCGGCAACTGTGTATTCCTGGCGGAGAGCGTTGTTGTAAATCTCATCTTCCCAGTCGTCAGGGATAAGGTAATACTGCTGTCCGTTGCGGGTCACGATGTTACCAAGAGTGGCATTCGGGTTGAGCTTGCCGTTAGCACCAATCATATACTGACCAGCAGGCACATTATATACATTATATCCAAGACCGAACTCTGAGTCGTCGATGAGCACTTCGTTTGACCATTTCCATGCTTCTTCAGGGCTATAGCCCAGGGTGTTCTGAGCATAGTTGTTCAAACCATTGTACCATACCTCATAGTATTTGGCAGGGCTCTTGATTACCTTATACTCTGGCATTGCCTTAGAGTTCGAACCCCATTTAGCGTCAACTGTGATTTTGGCTGCCTCACCTTTCTTTCCTTTCTTGGTGGTGATGAGGATCACACCGTTACCACCACGGGCACCGTAAAGTGCGGATGATGCGGCGTCCTTCAATACAGTCATGCTCTCAACGTCGATAGGGTTGATCTGGTTGATGTCACCGTCGAACGGGGAACCATCGACAACAATCAGCGGAGACAGACCTGCGTTGATGGAGTTGACACCACGGATGCGGATGGTCGGGGTTGATCCCGGCTGACCGGAGGCAGTGTTGATCTGGATACCGGAAGCCTTTCCTTTCAAGGCATCTACGGCGTTGGTCACCTGCGTCTTGTCGATTTCAGCGGCACCAACAACAGCAGCAGAACCTGTGAAGGTTGATTTCTTGGCTGTACCGTAAGCAATAACCATCACCTCGTCGAGCTGTTTGTGGTCAGTCTTCATGTAAACTTTCATGCCAGGGCTGATTGCCGCATGTAATTCTTCCATGCCCAAATAAGTGATTGTCACTGCTGACGCACTGTTTGGCACATTTTGAATCACGAAGTTACCGTTCATGTCGGACGTTGCCCCCACAGAGGTGCCGTCAACGCGGATGGTAGCTCCCATGATTGGTTCGCCCGTCTCCTCTTCGTACACTGTACCGTTGACGGTTTTTTGGGCGAATGCCATACCCGCTGACAAGAAGCAGAGGGTAAGAATCAAGCATAATTTTTTTCCCATTCCTTTTAGTTTTAGTTAATAATTAAAATAGTATTTTTTTTCTCTTTTTATTATTTTCTTCCATAATAACAGGGATAAGACAGATAATTAACCCCGAAATATAGGATTGAATGAACGCTTTCACATTATATATAATTAATCACCTCGTTAAGCAAACGTCAGTCTGTTTTCAGTTTTGTTTGCAGTTAGAGAGATAAAAGCGGTTATATATTAAAGTTTCTTAGTTATTCGTGCAAAATTATGAAAAAAATCTTAATTGACCAAAATTTTTAACAAAAATGGCGCTTTTTTGAGGAGATGGCTATATTTTGGGCGTTTTTTTAGCTGTTTTGAATATTTTTTGAATATAAAATGCATATTTTTGTTGCATTTTGCGTGATTCACTATTTGCAAGTTTTTTTTCAGCGAAAATGGGAGTTAAAATGGAAGTATTTATGTAATTCACAATTAATAATACATAATTAGTAATTATTACTGAACAGAGTAATATCCCATTAGTCTGTAGGGACTTACTTTAGCTTCGCTGATTTTTCCCTTTCCATGGCATAGATTAAGCAAGCTTATCTCTGCTCATTTAGTTTCTCAGAAAATGCTTCGCCATGGAAATGATTAAGTAAGCTTATCATTTCTCATTTGGCTTAATCGCATTTTGGAAAAGTAAAAAAAATTCTGTATGTCCGAAAATAAAATAGAAATTAAAGATGGAGTAAAAAAAGGAGTTAAAATACGCGAAAACAGTTTAATAACTAATGAAATAAAAAAATGAAACCAACAAAAAACAGACATTATGTGCGAATCCGTGAGCGGATGCTGGCTCATGGAAGGAAATCTCTCTATCTTGATATTTACATAAAAGGTGAGAGGCGCTATGAGAATCTTCATCTCATTCTCGAAAGGGAAACCGACCAGACGACTAAAAACTATAACAAGACAATTTGGAAAGAAGCTGCTGAACGCCGTGCCCAGAAAGAGGCGGAAGTTTACAAGGACAGGATTATAGTCCGGACAACAAAAGAGAACATGCTTCTGACCGATTTGCTTGAAGAATTTAAAGAATATAAAATGCAGACAGGACACAGTGAGTCGGTTATCCGTAACATAGACAACACCATTCTTCATATCCGCCAATATCACAAAGAAGACATCAAGCTGAGGTCGGTTAGCAAATCCTTTCTGGCCGGATGGATTGACTATCTGGGAAATAAAGCATTAGAACAACGTCATGGCGGATTGAAAAACATCAGGAAAACAACAGCGAAACTGTATCTTGGCGTTCTGTCTGGTAGTCTGAAAATGGCTTTACGGAAAAAATACCTGACATGGAATCCCATGAATGAAATAGTCAGGGAAGACAGGATTTCATTAAAAGCAAGCGGTAAAGAAAGATCATACCTGACGGTGGAGGAATTAACCCAAATGATGAACACCCCTATCCGAAATATTGTCGTGAAACAAGCGTTTCTGTTTGGATGCTTCACAGGATTGAGAATATCAGATATCAGCTCATTACGATGGGACAACATCAAAAAGCTGGGTGAAAACCGATACCTTACAGTTGAGATGCGCAAAACCAGGAAAATGCTGACCATAAAACTGAACAAAAATGCGGAACGATGGCTTCCAGAACAAAATGGAAACGAACGGGTTTTTCTGCTGCCCAGACATCTTGGCGGTGTGAACGGATGCATCAAATCATGGGCGAAAAAGGCAGGAATCGATAAAGACATCTCATTCCACACATCGCGGCATACCTTTGCCACGCTTGAACTGACATACGGCGCAAGTCTATATGTTGTGAGCAAACTGCTCGGACACGCAAGCATCAGCACCACACAAATCTATGCCGACATCATCGACAAAAAACGCGATGAGGCGCTCGACCTTCTCGACAGCGTGTTTGACTGATTCTGTTATTAATATTGTTATCCATTTCTGATGATTATGTGTTGTGTTCTGTAAAAAAATTGTTTATTATCAACAGTTTGCGCTTTAAACTCTCCCTATTCCTTTAAGTTTTTAACTAAAACTTAAAGGAATGGGAAAAAAATTATGCTTGATTCTTACCCTCTGCTTCTTGTCAGCGGGTATGGCATTCGCCCAGACAAACGTGACCGGCAAGGTCATTGAGTCAGATACTGGCGAGCCAGTTGTGGGAGCAGCCGTCCTTGTCGTTGGCACACAAAACGGTGTGATGACTGACGTGAATGGTAATTTCTCCTTAAAGAACGTTCCAGGAAACGGACGCATACGCGTGTCGTATCTGGGACTTAAAGAAACAGAAGTAGAAGTGAGACCGAATCTGCTCATCCGCATGGAAGCTACTGATGCAGCACTTGACGAAGTTCTTGTGCTTGCTTACGGCTCTCAGAAGAAGGCCGCTTTCACCGGTTCGGCCTCAACAGTGAAAGGCGAGGCACTGGAGAACACGAACGTGTCGAATATCTCCAAGGCACTGGAGGGTGCAGTAGCCGGTGTTTACACCGCTTCTGCCACAGGTCAGCCTGGTTCGGAAGCATCCATCCGAATACGTGGTATCGGCTCAATCAGCGCTAACCAGAATCCGCTTATCGTGCTTGACGGAGTACCCTATGACGGAGCACTCGCTTCCATACCTACACAGGACATCGAAAGCCTGACCATTCTCAAGGATGCAGCAGCTAACTCCCTGTACGGAAGCCGTGGAGCCAATGGTGTGATTATGGTGACGACTAAGAGCGGCCGTAAAGGAAAAGCTCATGTGGATTTCAATGCCAAACTGGGATGGAATGCGCAGGGTGTGCCGTTTTACGACATTGTCAGGGATGCCGGAGAATATTATGAGATGTCGTATGAGGCCATACGCAACCAGCTTGCGCTGAGCGGAATGGGATTTGCGGCTGCAAGCGAGTATGCTGCCGAAAACCTTATCGCTGGATACCTGAAATACAACAAGTTTAAGGGCGTGGAAGACAATGCGCTTATAGATCCCGCAACGGGTAGGCTTAATCCTAATGCCAAGTCTTATAAATGGAATGACGACTGGACAAAAGAACCGTTCCGCAACGGATTCCGTCAAGAATACACTGCGAGTGTTTCGGCAGGAAACGACATCACGAAAGTATATGGTTCGCTCGGCTACCTCGGCGACAAGGGATATGTGAAGAACTCCGACTTCAAACGTTACAACGGAAAAATCAAAATTGACCAGATGATCGGTCAGTATATCCGCATCGGAGGCAGTGTGGGCTACACACGTACAGAGTCCAACCAGCACCGCAACGAGGGTGAGGCAAGATACGGAAACCTGTTCTATTTCGCACAGGGAATCGCACCCATCTATCCTGTCTATCTGTATGACATCAGCAACGGCTCCCTTCTGCTTGACCAGAACGGCAAGCGGCAGTATGATTTCGGCAGGGAGTATCTGCGTCCCATGTCGTCGGAAGCAAACCCTTATGCCACCACGAGGGAGGACATCCTGCTCTATAACCGCGACTATGTCACCACCCGCGGCTATTTCGAGGCAAACTTCCTGAGAGACTTCAAATTCACCACTAATCTAGGCTATGACACCCGCAACATCGGGACAACAAACTATTACACACCTATCGGAGGTGACGCGCTGACAGTGAACGGACGCGGCTATAAAACAACCAGCCACAGCTCTTCACTCGACGTGCAGGAGCTTCTCGACTGGAATCACTCGTTCGGCGACCACGCACTCCATCTGCAGGCAGGACATGAGAACCAGAAGAACAAGACAGAGTATCTCAGCGGCTCAATGATTGACTTCATAGAATGGGGAAATCCAGAGTTCATCAACGCGAATACCTATCAGACCCTGACGAGCTACACCTATGAGATTACCCGTGATGCTTATTTCCTCAGAAGCGACTACAACTATCTTGACCGCTACTATTTCAATGCGTCTGTCAGACGGGACGGAAGCTCCATCTTCTCGAAAGACAACCGATGGGGAACATTCTGGGCACTTGGTGCCAGTTGGAGACTGAAAGAGGAGCCATGGCTGAAGAATGTTAACTGGGTGAGCAATGCTAAGCTGAAAGTGAGTTACGGAACCCAGGGTAACGACGACATCAATCTCATCCACGCTTACGTTGATCAGTATGCTGTGACACGCTCAGAGGGAGGAGCAGGCTTTGACAAGACACAACGCGGGAACGCAGACCTGACCTGGGAGAAGAGCAAGAACTTCAACCTAGGATTAGAGGCCGGCTTCTGGAGCCGACTGAACATTGAGTTCGACTTCTTCATCAAGAAAACCGATGATCTCCTTTACCAAAGCCCTCTTGCCCGCAGTGAGGGAACACCGAGCTACATCTGGCGCAATGAGATGGATATGAAGAACACCGGTATAGAGCTGACAATCAGCGGAGACATCATCAAGACAAAGGATTTCAGATGGAATGCCCAACTTAACTTCATGCACTACAAGAATAAGCTCACCCGTCTGCCCGCATCCAAACCGAAGGAACTCTATCCCGATGGCTACGCAGCCGGCTCGTACTGGAGGAAAATCGGTGGTTCACTCTACGACTTCTACCTGTATGAATATGCAGGTGCAGACCCTGTGACAGGTGCTCCGCGCTACAACAAATACGCAGACCACTACTACGACCTGGAAGGCAACCGAATCAGTGCTGCAGAAGCTGAGACACTGGGTGAAGGCAACTTCAAGCTTGTGGAAGACGAATGGGACAGCTATGTCAATCTCACCTCAGACACAAAGCAGCGCCAGACACATAAATCGGCCATACCCGACCTGATTGGAGGATTCTCCACGGGAGTGGAATGGAAAGGATTCGACCTCTCAATCGCAACGGCTTTTCAGCTGGGCGGCTATGTGATGGACGACCAGTATAGTGCGCTGATGAGTGTATCCAGCGTTGGTGAGGGAATGCACAAGGATTTGTTCAACCGCTGGACACCTGACCATACAGACACCCGAATTCCGATGCTCGTAAGCTCAGACCAGGACGCATCCATTGACGCCTCTTCAGACTTTTTCCTGACCAAGGCATCGTATTTCAGCCTGAAAAACATCACGTTCGGCTACACGTTCCCTAAGACCCTCGTGCAGAAATGGGGCATCGACCACCTTCGCCTTTTCTTCTCCGGCGACAATATCTGGCTGCGCTCAAAACGCAAGGGACTCGACCCCCGACAGAGTTTCAGCGGAGCAACGGCAATGGGAGGCTACTCTCAGCTCAGCTCCTACTCGTTCGGTATCAACTTGTCATTCTAATCCATCATGTTTACATCTAATAATAAAAACAAGCACAATGAAAACAATAAAAAATCTATCAATCGCCGTCCTGACAGCCGTATGCCTGAACGCTTGCAGCGGAGACTATCTCGACACAGAAGACCATTCCGCTCTTGAGCCGGACGCTGTGGCTGAGGCGGCTGGAAGAAACCCCGACCTCTTCCTCAACGGAATATGGGCGTGGCTCGTTGACTGGGGTACAATTGCCACAGCACACGACGCTTTCAACTTTATGTCCGTACTTCTTGCCGGCGACTGTATGTCGCAGGACATCGCCTTTACGGCAAACCATTATTTCATCTATGACTACCAGTTTGATGACCGCATGGAGAACTACCGCCGCGTGAATGTGAACTGGTCAACATTCTACACTGCCATCTCAAAGTCAAACGAAGTAATCAACATCTATCCTGACGGCGGAGAGACTGCTGACGAGAAAGGTCTGCTGGGGCAGGCGCTTGCTGTGCGCGGCATGTCGTACACTTATCTTGTACAGCTATTCACACATTATCTTGATGCATCGGGCAAGATTGACCGCGCGGCTCCCGGTGTGCCAATTATGCGTACTATCGCAGACGGCTACACGATGGACGAGATTGCCACTTTCAAAGGACGTAACACCGTTGGCGACGTGCTCGATCAGGCAGAGAAAGACCTGACTAAAGCTGTGGAGTTGCTTGGCGAGGGCTATGAGCGTCCGACTGACGAGAACGGTAAGGACTATATCGACCTTGGAGTGGCAAACGGACTGCTTGCACGCTACTATCTGCTTGTGCAGAATTGGGAAGGGGCAGCAAAGGCGGCTAAGGCAGCAAAGACCGGCTATTCACAACGTGATGCAGCTGGTCTCAAGGACGGCTTCATGGATGTGACTGCCAGTGATGTGATGTGGGGATTCAACCATACTGCTGACACAGAGACCACCTTCGCTTCTTTTTTCTCCCATATCTCTGCCATTGCCCCTGGATACTCCGGCATGGGCTACTGCACCAAGGTGATGGATGCATGGCTTTACAACCAAATTCCCGACAATGACTACCGAAAGGCTCTTTTCAACGGTCCTGAGGAGAACAGTGCACAGAAGTCGGTGGGAGCACAGATGCCTTACGCACCGCTGAAATTCGGTGACAAGGGGGACTGGACGATGGACTACATCTATATGCGAGCAGCTGAGATGGTGCTGATTGAGGCTGAGGCTCTTGTCCGGCAGGGTAAAGGCGGAGAAGCTGCCAACGTGATGAAAGAGCTGATGTCAAAACGTCAGCCCGGCTGGAATCTCACCAATGTGACACTCGACTACATACTGCTTCAACGGCGCATTGAACTCTGGGGAGAGGGATTCGCATTCTTTGACCTCAAACGTAACAACCTCGGAGTGGACCGCACCTATCAGGGCAACAACCACTTAGCAGGATATCAGCTCGTGGTGCCCGCACAAGACGTGAGATGGACTTATCAGATTCCACTTGCGGAAATACAGGAGAACGACTTGATTTCCGAGGAAGACCAGAATCCGTAATGTCTGCATGAATATTTCAGATTATTAAATATTTAACCATAAGAAATCATGAAAAGAATCAGCTATAAAACAATAGTCTTCCTTGTTTCCGTCCTTACCCTGATGGGATGCAACGACACAATGGACGACAAAGCCGACATCGACGGCAAATATACGAAGAAATTCGACACCCCCGTTTTCGGCATCAGTGAAATCAAGGATGTGACACACAACAGTGCTGTTGTGACCCTCAATCTGAGCGCACCAGAGAATGTGGTGGAACAAGGCATTCAAGTCAGCAGCTCGTCTGATTTCACCGAATACGAAAACTACTGGGTTGAGGGTGATGCTGTGGCTGACGGAGCCGAGGTGGATTTAAACGGTGGGTTAGAGCCTGAGACAACCTATTACATCCGCCCCTACATCTTTACTGTGAACGAGGAGACAGTCTATGGCACCGCAACCACATTCACAACCGGAGAGGCTCCAGCTTGGATTCCAGCCTACATCGGAAACTACACTTATACGATATTAGAAGATCTTGCCGGCTATGTTGACGAGGATCTCACTCTCAATATTCTGGCCACCGACAACTCTATGTTCAAGATTGAGCACTGGGGCTACGACGTGGATTTCATCTTTAAGATGGATGAAAAGGGAGAACTGAGCGCAGAACCTCAACCCTTTGGAACAGATTACTATGATTATGGACCTATTTATATATGCACTGCAAACAACTACTGGTCGAAGGATTCCTATGATCCGGAGACTGACGTGAGCTACTATGACAGCTCAACGGGAACATTCAATCTGAACCTGGTTTACTTTGTCAGTGCCGGTTATATCAACTATGGCGTTGAGACTTTCCAACTCACAGGAAAAGCCGAAAGCAAACAGCGTTTGGATGTCAGCAAAAAAAGCATCCCTGTGACATTCTCAAAAAATATAAAGATTAAGCCTCAAACCAAACGTTGACTCTCTGTTGTTTAACTACCTTACTGGTGGACGTGCGCTTAAAAAGAGCGGACGTCCGCCGTCGGTTTAGAATCATCCACATGACAACTACAGTCCGGTTTCATCGAAATGAAGGAGAGACTGACTGTTATCCATTAAAGATAAATGATGAAGAATAGTATCATATCAGTTGTTTTATACACATTCTCTGTTGTGAGCCCGGTGTCGGCAAAACCTGTTGACAGAGGATTGGCACGAGCCATGGCTGCGGATGTGATGAACTCTCTGACAGGGAAAACCGCCTCAGTCGTGGATGTGCAGTCATACACAAACAGGCAAAGCCGCCATCAGAAGATGTCATTATACCAACATCCGCCATTCTATCAGTTCAACAATGCCGACGGACGTGGATTTGTCATCATATCCGGCGACGATGCTTTCCCTCCAGTTGTTGCATATAGTCTCACCAGCACACTCAGCAACGGGGCTGAATGTCCTCCGGCGTTCACAAGATTCATGGACGCCTACACTGCCTACGTTGACGAAGTCAGGACAGGAAAAGCCGTGGTGCCTGTTTCCAAAGAAAAGGGAGACATCACGGGCGAGGTGGTGACTGGTCCGTTTCTCACCTGTCAATGGGGACAGAACAGTCCATACAATTACTACTGTCCCAACCAATGGCCGGTAGGATGCGTGGCAACAGCCATGTCGCAGATTATGTATTTCTGGAAATACCCGTCTGAGGGCAAGGGCGAAATTATCCACAATGTGGCTGGGGAGAACGTGACAGTGAACTTTGGGGAGAGCCGTTACGACTGGTCAATCATGAAAGACAAGTTCGGAGCAACGGAATGGAAAAAGGAAAGCGGAAAAAATGTGGCGAAACTGTGCTACGACTGTGGAATAGCCTGCTACATGGACTATAATGAGTCGGGAAGTGGCGCCACAATCGTGGATGCATACAATGCTATGTTCACTAATTTCGGCTATAACGCTGAGACGATGAATCTTTACCTCCGCAACGCGATGGAGAGCGGTCAGACATGGGAAGACATTCTCTTTGCTGAACTCGATGAGGGACGTCCTGTGCTTTATGCAGGGGTCTCAGCCAGCGGAGGCGGAAGCGATGCGTCAGGACATGCTTTTGTAATTGACGGTTACGACACCAACCGTTTTGTTCACGTGAACTGGGGATGGGACGGTGATAATGACGGCTATTACGACCTTACATTACTCAATCCAGCAGCCTACACATTCTCTGACAAGCAGGAGATGGTGACAGGAATCATACCGGATCCTGAGGGCACCCACAGCCAGCGAAAACAGTTCAGAATGCTTATGACCGATACTTTGGCACAGATGAAAGCCACGAACCCGAAACTGGGCAGCAATTTCATGCTGAAAATTGGGGGAATCTACAACCATGCTCCATACGCGGGTACATATACGGTCGGTGCCATGTTCTACGACCGGACGGGACACTTTGTCCAAGAGGCGACTGTGGCTTCCGACGACCTGACATTCTCCTTGTCGAGCAGCTATGGAAAAAATCCTTTCGGAACTGTGAAATGTATGCTGCCTGTCACAATACCGGACGGCTACTATTATTTCTCTGTTGAATGTCGTGAAAAAGGGTTTGAACAGTTTGTCAAACCTTATACGTATGGTGGCGATTCCGCTAATCAGTTATGGGTGGAAGTGAAAGAGGGCGTCATCAGGTTTGGTCAGACACCTCCCTCTTTAATTGGCGATGTCAACGAAGACGGTGAAGTCAACATCAGCGATGTCGTGGCAGTAATCAACGTCATGGCAGGGACTGCCTCCTACTTGCATGCTGATGTCAATGCCGACAACGACGTGAATATCAGCGATGTGGTCAACGTCATCAACATCATGGCTGGACAGTAGAGACGCGCTGTAGTGCGTCTTGTAACCAAAACCGCATACATAACCATCATCAAATATATACGCACTGAGAAACAATAAATTCGGTATTCTTGAATTAGTATGAAATATACAGGCTAAATGTCTTTTGCTATTACTAAACTTTAATAAATTCTTTTATTATGATTAGAAAAATCCCGATTTTAACATTTATGGCTCTGGCTTTTCATACAGGCTTATGGGCTCAGAGCCAGGGAAGCGTGATGAAAGTCACACTTGCTGACGGTACGGTTGACGAGTACCCCTTGTCAGCCAGACCCAGTGTGACGGTTGATGACCAGACCGTGACGGTTGAGAATAAAGGTGAGACAACCACGTATGGCATCACTGATGTTAAAAACTACACTTTCGCTTCCTCTTCTTCAAACCCTCAGGAGTTTATCAGGTTTATCGACAACAACAATTTGCCCAATGTGGTGTTTCCTCTGTCAAGAGTCAGGAGCATCACATCCTCCACTCGTGAGCACTCAAATTCCCTGTCGGAGATTCTGCAGGAAAATGGAAACATCTCGCTTTTTGTTGCGGCTCTGAATGCCACCGGTATGGTTGACTCGCTCAAAACCTTTGAGGACACCTCGTATTCGGTGGGAAAAGACTCCATCGACTGGACCAACAACCGACTATGCATTCATGCTTCTGTTGAATATGACAACGTGGCGTATATGGAGCACCGATATATCAAGCATACAGTGTTTGTGGAGCCTAATGATGTGTTTGCCAGATATGGTGTAACCAGCCTTG
>JAEEGH010010451.1_pt1 | contig 21307 bp, 19 predicted proteins | sample 9134181 | NCBI WGS metagenome assembly JAEEGH01 (sample SAMN16246544, study PRJNA631951) | gut metagenome | biome: gut microbiome; feature: rumen; material: DP-attached | host: Bos | place: Iran: Karaj | collected 2018-10
AAAAACAGCTCCCAGTCATGAAAACAACTTATCGAAACCGCAGGCTCGCCTGCTACACGTATTTTGTGCTTGTAATTATTTACGTTTGCCGCTACCGCGGCAGCACAAAATAAGTGTTTTCTCGTAAGTTGTTTTCACTCCTTCGCGCCGTTTTTTTTGTAATGTTAGCAACTTTTCAAAACTCGACATTCGGGCTAATTATATACGGTTGCCGCTGCGCGGCAGCACAAAATGAGTGATTTCGCAAGCCGTTTCGCTCCTTCGCGCTTTATTTTTGATACATTCAATTAATTTTTAAACTCGAATCAGGAATTAAGTAGGAAGGGAACTGTTTTATTCAAGAACCAGGTCAACTAAAGTAGCGCCGGTTGCTTTTAGCAGGTCTTCCGGTTTTAGAATCAGCTGGCAGCCTCTTACTCCTGCACTGACGTAAACCTTTTCGTGAGAAGTCAGGCTCTGGTCAATGAAGGTGCGGTATTTTTTCCTCATTCCCAAAGGAGAACATCCGCCCCTTACGTAACCGGTCAGGGCTAAAAGTTCATCAGGCTTTACCGGTGAAACTTCTTTTGCTCCACAAGCCTGTCTTGCTTTCTTCAGGTTAATTTCGTGAACTGCACTCTGGCAGAAAACCACAACTTCTTTAGTTTCAGTTCTCATGACGATGGTTTTATAAACACAGTCTGGGGAAATGCCCAGTTTTGCTGCAAGAGCTTCCGCAGCACCTCTTTCCAGAACATGTTCTCCATCATCATCATAAGATGAAGTTTCGTAAGGAATTTTTGCGCTTTCCAGGATGCGCATTGCATTTGTTTTCTTTGCCATAGGACTAGTTCTGTGCCTTTGCAGCAGCGTTTGTTACGTAAGAGCTTGAGCCCTTGAAATAGTCCATAGCGGAAATTTTTGCCTGCCAGTATTCAGCTTCAGACTTTGTTGTATAAGGTCCAACGCGAACTCTGTAGTAGAGTTTATCTGTATTTGGATCTTTATAGGTAAATACTTCGCAAGGAAGTGAACTTGCTTCCAGTGCGGCACGGGCTTCATCAGCATTTTTCTTTGTTGTGTATGATGCGGCCTGAACCCAGAAACTTGGAGCTGGTGTGCTTGCTGGAGCAGCTGTATTTCCTGAGCCTGATGATTTTGAACTGCTCTTTGATGAAGCAGATGATTTTTTAGATGTTGAAGCAGATGTTGAAGTTGAACTGCCTGAACTAGTATTCTTTTTGCTGCCTGTATTTGAAGCAGTTACAGTTTCTGTAGTTTTCTTTGATGAATTCTCTGAAACAGCACTACTTGAAGCTGTTCCTCTTGCTTCATTGGTTTTATTGATTGCGTTTTCTGCGGCTTCATTTATTGGAGTTACAGTATTTGAATTTATAGTATTAAGCTGAAGTGTAGTTCCGCTTACGTAAACTGTATCTGCATTTACAGTAGCCTTATCTGCATTTACAGTTGCTTCATCGGTTGTCAGAGCGTTTTCTCCAAGATATTTGCCGTCAACTGTTGGTTCAACAGGACCTTCAGCACTCTGGTCTGTATTTACAAGAGAAAGCTGTTCATCTTCTTTTGGAAGTTCTGAAGATGAAGATTCCGGGGTAGAAGATGGATTTACCCTTATATCAGAAATTGATGGAGAAACCCAGGCTGAACTGGAATTTTTGCTTGCTCCTGAGTCCTTTTTAAAAAAAAGGATTGCTGTTAAAATTACTACAAGTAAAAAGATGCCTGATGACAGGACAATCCAAAGTGTTTTTTTCTGTTCCATAATTTATCCCCTACCGGCGCTCAGTGAGGAATTTATCAATTTTCCACTCCAGTTTTTTCATGCTGCCGGTATTTCCTACTCTTACAGTATCGGCAACTGATTTTTTATATTTAGCAAAAAGATTTCTTTGTGCCTTAAATCGCTGTAAAATCAGTTTGAGGGACATACCATCCCTCTTTTTTGCCCTGAAAAGTCTCTGTAACAAGGGGGCATCTATAAAAAGAACACTGTCTACTTTTTTTATCAGTGGAACTTTATAAAGAACTGTAGCATTTATTACCAGATTTCTGCCCTTATTTTCTTCCATAAAGTCTTCAAAAAGGCCGTTGAGAATAGGGTAAACAATATCCTCCTGCTTTTTAATCAGTTCCGGGGACTGAAAAATCAGAGCACCAAGGTTTCTTCTATTAATATGCCCATTTTCCGTTAAAAGGGGCAGGCCTTTTTCATCTGCCAGACTGCCGAAACTTGCAAGAATTTCTTCTTTTGCATTTTCCACAGCCTGATGAACTAAAAGGTCTGCATCTACACAGGCAAATCCTTTTTTTTCAAGAATTGAAGAGGCGGCATTTTTTCCTGCAGCCATTGGCCCTGTAACGCAAAGAATCATCAGTGGAATTCTCCCCAGTTTTTTCCTGTTTCAACAGAAACTCTGAGCGGTACTGACAGTTTAACGGCCCCTTCCATTTCTCTGGTAATAAGGTCGATTGTTTCTTTTACGGTTTTTTCATCATCCGGACATTCAAAAATCAATTCATCATGAACCTGGAGCAGCATTTTTGCTTTTGATCCGCTTTCCTTTAGGGCTTTATTTACTTTCAGCATGGCAGTTTTTACAATGTCTGCAGCTGAGCCCTGAATTGGTGTGTTGATTGCAACTCTTTCACCGGCCTGCTGTTCCATTTTGTTTTTGCTGAGGATTTGTTTTATCACTCTACGGCGGCCCATAATGGTTTCTACACATCCGGTTGCTTTTGCATCTTCAATTGTCTTATCAATAAAACGCCTTACATCTGCGTAAGTTGTAAAGTACTGGTCAATAAAATTCTTTGCTTCAGTGCGGGAAATATTTAGTTCTTTTGCCAGACGGAAAGAACTCATTCCATACATAACTCCGAAGTTTACGGTTTTTGCAAAGCGGCGCTGCTGAGGCGTAACCTGCTCTGCATCCAGTCCGTAAATAAGGGCGGCAGTTGATTTGTGTACATCGATTCCATTCTGGAATGCAGAAGAAAGATTTTTGTCTCCGGACAGATGGGCCAGTACAACAAGTTCAATCTGGGCATAATCTGCAGAAATTAAAACTGTGCCTGGAATTGCAGTAAATGCTGAACGGATGCGGCGGCCATTTTCATCTCTTATCGGAATGTTCTGAAGGTTCGGATCCCTGCTTGAAAGTCGGCCTGTTGCAGTTCCTGTCTGCAAAAATGATGTGTGAAGTCTGCCGTTGGAATCAGCAAGAAGAGGAAGAGTTTCTACATAAGTGGACTGAAGTTTTGTATAAGAACGATAGTCCAGAATTTTCTGAGGAATAGGATTTTCTGTGCGCTCGCACAATTCTTCCAGAACTGCTGTATCTGTGGAATATCCGGTTTTAGTTTTTTTGCCTGGAATCAGCCCCTGTTCTTCAAAGAGAACTGTCTGCAGCTGCTTGGTGGAAGCAATGTTAAATTCGTGGCCTGCAGCCTGATAGATTTCTTTTTCTTTTTGGGCGATTTCCTCTGTTAATTCAACTGAAAAATCTGCAAGAGCCTTTTTGTCCAGGTGGATTCCTTCCATTTCCATTGATACAAGAATTGGCAGAAGGGGCATTTCCATGTTGTAGAAAAGTTCCTTGATTTTAGGAGATTCTTCCAGTTTCTTTTTGTAGATTTGCCAGAGCTGCCAGGTAAAGTCTGCATCTTCCGCTCCATAAGGATAAGCTTTTTCCAGTTCTACATCTGCAAAGGTCTGGCCTTTTTCTACAATATCCTTAAACTCAATTCCTTTAAGGCCAAGTTTTGTTTCCCCCAGATATTCCAGGGAGTAAGGTGATTTGCCTGTTCCATCAGGATTTAAAATCCAGGCCGCAATCATTGTGTCTGCAATTTTACATTCAGGCAGGCGGGATAAACCGTTTGCAAGAAGAACTTCAATGTCGAATTTACCGTTGTGCATGATAGCAGTAACTTCTTTATTGAGAAAAAGTTTTTCCAGTTCTTTTATGCAGTCTGATTTTGAAATGCATTCCTGAGCGAACATTCCACCTGGAAGAATTACCGGTACGTAAACTGCAGTGCCGCTTTTGTTACAAAGACTGAATCCCACCAGACCTGCTTTATGAGATTCAAGGGAGTCTGTTTCTGTGTCAAAGGCAAAACTTTTGTCCGGGCTTGCAAGAATCTGGTCTACGATAGAAGTCAAATCCTCCAGACTGGTAACTGGCCTGTAGCTGCCTGAGTTCTGCTTTACTTCCAGGGGAGTTTCTTCTTCACCCAGAAGCAGTTCTACCTGAGAATTTTTATCCGGGGATTTTGATTCCGGCTTTTTTTCAGAAGATGAGCCTGAAAGTGTATAGCCTGCTTCTTCTGCAAATGCTTTTGCTGCTGCAAAGGCTCCGTAGAACTTAAGTTTGTCAGCGGCGGCCTTGTAATTTAAATCATCAGTTTTTAATTCATCAAAATTTATTTCAACTGGAACATCATCTTTTAAAGTTATCAGTTCTTTTGAAAGAGCTGCATTTTCTTTGTCGCTGCGGATTTTTTCACCAAGAGCACCTTTGATTTCTGCCGCATGCTGGTAAATGCCTTCAAGACTGCCGTATTCGTTTAAGAGTTTGAGGGCAGTTTTGTCACCAACCCCTTTTACTCCAGGCACATTATCTGCTGCATCTCCCACCAGAGAAAGGTAATCAAGAATTTTTTCCGGCGGCAGTCCCCAGCTTTCTTCAACTTCAGAAGGTCCCATTGTAATCCAGCCACCATTATTTTTGTCAGGCTGCATTTCTTTACAGGTGTCGTTTACAAGTTGAAGTAAATCCTTGTCTCCTGAAAGAATTCGGCATTCCATACCTTTTTCACGGCAGGTTTTTGCTACAGTAGCAATAATATCATCTGCTTCAAAACCTTCAGAGCGGAGAACCGGAACGTTCAGGTCATGGAGAATTTCTTCAATCCAGGGAATCTGGGCATGAAGGTCTTCCGGGGTCTTCATTCTGTTTGCCTTGTATTCCGGATAGCGCTGGTGGCGGAATGTTTTTCCTTTTGAATCAAAAGCCGCAGCCAGATAACCTGGTTTGTATTTAGAAAGTAAGGCTTTCAGGTTTCTGAAAAAAATCATCACTGCAGAAATATTGTCTCCTGCAGAATTTATGAGAGGATGATTTATAAGGGCAAAATAAGCTCTGTAAATCAGTCCATATGAATCTAAAATGTAAACTGTATTGTTGTTTTCTTTTTCCATAGGACTGATTTTAGCATGAAAGAAACTTTTAGCATACAAGGAAGTTTATCATTCAGGATATAAGCCGGAAAAGTTATACCTTGAACAAATCAATTTCCTTTCCAATTTTGTCAATTGAATTAGTCATTATTCCGGAAATTTCAGAAAGAGCGGAACCTGTTTCATTAATTTTTCCTGCTCCACTGGACATTTCCTCCATGCTGGATTTCATATTTTCCGTAGCATTCTGAAGATGATTAATTTCCTGAAGAATCTGTTTGTTTCCTTCTGCCATTTCTGCTGATGCAGTTCTTACTTCACTGGTGCTGTCGTTCATAACATGAAGGGCCTGGCCAATCTGCTGACTGCCGATTTCCTGTTCTTCCATTGCATTTTTAATCTGGCGGACAAGAATATCGGTTTCTTCAATTTTTGCAGAAACTTCCTGGAATGCTGCGCCGGATTTTTCTGATGCTTCTACAACCTCTTCAATTGATTCCCGGATTTTTTCCAGCTGTTCACCAATTGTTTTTGTCTGATCAGCAGAGGTTTCTGAAAGTTTACGGATTTCGTCTGCTACTACAGAGAAGCCTTTTCCTGCTTCACCTGCATGGGCTGCTTCAATAGCGGCATTCATGGCCAGAAGATTTGTCTGTTCAGCAATGGCGGCAATAGCGGTGTTTGCATTCTGCAGAGTTTCAGACTGTCCCTTAATGATTTCAATTCTGCTGTTTACATCCTGTTGAATTGAAACTCCGGCCTGGGTCTTTTCTTCCAGTTCAGAAAAAGATTCTGCCATTGTTGTGACCGATTTATTTACGCTTCTGATGTTTCCAATCATCTCTTCAACTGCAGCAGAAGCTTCTGTTACTCCGGAAGACTGGTTGGCAATCATGTGCTCCAGAGATTCAATATTTGAAGCAATCTGGTTTACTGCTCCGGCTGTTTCTGTAACGCTGTTTGACTGATTTATAATCTGGGAATTTACGCTTTCAATATTCGCAATAATCTGTGTGATGGAAGAAGCGGTGTCCTGTGCAACGCTGGACATTTCTTTTCCTGCAACAGAAAGCTCATCTTTTGAACTTTTAACCTGGCTTATGATGGTATGGAGCTTGTCCGTGAATTGATTGAAGCCTGAAACCACATCGCCTACTTCATCTTTTGACTTTACGTCAAGTCTCTTTGTCAGGTCAGCATTTCCTTCTGCAATTTCCCCAATGGCACTCCTGAGTTTTTTCAAAGGTTTTATTGCGTAGAAAATTGCAATGCCGCAGACCAGGGCAACGAATATAGTATTTATTACGAATACAGGATAAAGCGTTTTCTGAAGGTTCAGGACTTTATCATGGAAATCCTCAAAAGGAACTGAACATGCGGCTATCCAGTTTGTATTTGGAATGCGTTCGTATGCTGACATCCATTTTTTCCCTTTGTCTGTGTAGATGTCATGGCCTGTAACTCCTGAGAGTAATGCTGTAAGGTGGGTTCCCAGAGAAGTTCCCTGGTTTGCCATTTCTATTTCCTTGATATTTTCCTTTGCAACTTTTTCATGGTCTTCGTTTGCCAGAGTCAGGTATGATTGAGCAGAAATTACATAAGGAATTCTGTTGTTTGCAATTGGATGTTCCATACAGAGATCAGACAGCTTGAATCCGTCTACTACGCAGAATACAACATTTATAATATTGTTATCAAAATCGTAAACCGGCAGAGAGTAGAACATTGCCAGTTCATTTGTTACTTTGTTTACGAATGGATCTGTAATAAAAATCTTACCTTTTTTTGCTTCCTTGAAATAATCTCTTTCGGCAAAGGAAACAATCTTTTCTCCGTCTCTGATGTAGGCATTACCTTCCAGATCCAGAATAGTCAAATCAATATAGCCTTGATTTTTCTGCAATGCTCTGTAAACGATGTGGGATTTTTCCAGCAGACTTTTATCTGGATCCCGGATTTCTGGATTAGAGGCAAGGGTTTCCAGCATTTTTATCTGCTTTTCATTGTTAAGGTCCATTTCCTTGGCTACAGCATTGATGGAATGCTGCAAGTCCTGATACATCATTTCTTTAAGGGAATTAGCTGAATTTCGGTTAACAACAAATCCAATCCATACGTTTGATATGGTTGTAACGGCTACGACAATAAGGATGATTCTTAGACTAAGATTATTTTTTATACCTTTCAAAACTTCTCTCCTGATGAAAAATACAATACTTAACATAAGTATTTTAACGCAAGATTTGTTAAAAAGGTAGCATAAGTAAAAAAAAAGTTAACTGGTACTGAATTTGAGGTTTGAAAAACACTAGAAATTCGCACTACTTATTATAATTCCATTATATTTGACTGAATATCTTTAATTTTTTCTATTATAGATTATACTTGAGGGGAGACCAATTTTCGGAGAAGTGGTATATGAGAAATAAATATCTAAAAATATTACTGGGACTTATTTTCTTTCTTGCAGTAAGTTCTGTTTTTGCTGATGAATGGCGTATTTGCCTTGGTTCTTTTAAGAATAAATCCAATGCGGTAACTCAGGCAGCACTTCTGGAAAAAAACGGCATTCCTGTTTATGTTGAACCTTTTAAGCAGTCAAATGGTCAGGTTCTTTACAGAATTCTGTATGATGAAGTAATTACTGATGAAAAATCTGCAATCCGCCACAAAAAACTTATTCAAAGTCTTCCTGCTGTAAAGTCTCTTGGAATTAATGATGTGTGGTGCCTTCACTATGGAGAAAGCAGTAAAAAGGTGAAGGAAGATGTTAAGCCGGAAGAAAAAATTGTTCCGGAAACGAAAGAGGCTGAAAATAAGGTTGAAGAAACTAAAGTTGAAAAGCCTGTAAATGAGACTAAAGCTGAAACAAAAGTCGAGGCAAAAGCAGAGCCTGAAGTTGACGAAAAGCCTGTAAAAAAGACAGTAGAAACTCCTGTTGAAAAGGAAGAAAAAACTCTCACTGAAAAGAAATCCTCTGCAAAAGGCAACAAGACCCCTGTAAATAAAATTGCAGAAAAACTGGTAAAGCCGTCTAAAGTTGAGGAAACCGCTCCTGCTGTAGAAGAGGTTGCTCCGGTTGTAGAAGAACTCCCTGTAGTAGAAGAAGCTGCCCCTGTTGAGGAAGATGTTACTCCGGTCGTAGAAGAAATCCCTGCTGTGGAAACTGCCCCTGCTGTAGAAGAGGTTGCCCCGGTTGAGGAAGATGTCACTCCGGTTGTAGAAGAAATCCCTGTTGTGGAAGAAGCCGCCTCTGCTGTAGAAGAAGCTGCTCCTGTTGTAGAAGATGATGGGCTGGTAAATCCGGATGATCATCCTGAAGCCAGCGAAGATGCTGATGAAGAAGTGATTATTGAAGAAGATGAATCTGAAATCATAACACTTCCTGTTGAAATTTCTCCACTCTACGTTCAGATTGTAAGTGCGGAAGATGGAAATCCTGTAAGTTCTGCAACCCTTACACTGGAAAACAAGTGGAACCTTATTACAGACGATCTGGGAAGAGCCTATATTCCTGAACAAATTGCAAACGGCTACTATCATATGGTGATTTCAAAAAATGGATTTATGACTACTAAATCCTATCTGATGCTCAGCCTGGACAGAGAAGTTGTTTCTTCAAAACAAATCGCCATCCCTGAAGAAAAAAATGAGCCGGGTATAAAAATCGTCCTTGAGTGGGGCTCTTTCCCTGAAGACCTGGATGCTCATATTTTAAGTTCAAAAGAACACGCTTACTTTGGATCAGAAGAATCAGATTCACTCACTCTTGATGTAGAAAGCCGCCGTGGTTTTGGTCCTGAGGCTGTTTCAATTTTGAATGTGGATGAAAAAGAAACATACAGGTTCTTCGTATATGATTACAGTAACGAATCTAATCCGGAAAGCATGGAGTTGTCTTATTCCTATGCCCATGTAACAGTTTACATAAACAATGAATATAAAGGTACATACAATATCACCCGTGGAAGACCTGGATTTGTATGGCACGTGCTTAACATTGTAAATGGAAATGAAGTAGTTGTTGTAGACAATTTGAGTTCTGATAAGGATCTGCTTAAATAAAAAAAAGGCTGGTAATTTCCTCTTTTACACAATAAAATACTGTTATAAACAGGTAAAAAATCGAGGAGATTAAAACTCATGGATTATTCAGCTGCGAATTCAGATCTTTGGAACGTGATCATTCAGATAGGCGTCATTTCAATCATGGTGCTTATCTGCAATGTATTAAGATTAAAGGTTCCTTTTGTAAAAAAGTCCCTTATGCCGACTGCGGTTTTAGCGGGATTTCTTCTTCTGGGGATTAAGTACTCAGGACTTGTACCAGTAAATGTAGACTTTCTTGAAAAGTTGACCTACCACTGTCTGGGAATCGGTTTTATTGCTTTATCCCTCCGTGTAAGCAAGTCTTCAGACACTAACCGTTCAACCTTTGGAACAGCCCTAAAATCCGGGGCAGTAATCGTAAGTTCCTACACTATTCAGGGAATAATCGGTCTTCTTATAACCATTATTCTTTCCGTAACAGTAATGCCTGGTATTTTTAAGGCTTCTGGTCTTTTACTTCCAATGGGCTACGGACAGGGACCTGGTCAGGGAAATAATATCGGTACTACATATGAAAATCTGGGGTTTGCAGGAGGCCGTTCTTTTGGTCTGGCAATTGCTGCAGCGGGATTTATTGTTGCCTGTATAGTAGGTGTTATTTATATGAACATCGGGGCAAAAAAAGGCAAGTTCCACAAAGTTATTCATAATGAAGAGGAAGAAAAGAGGACTATAACAATTACAGACTTCCTTGATGAATCAGAACTTCCTGTATCTCATTCAGTAGACCGTCTTACAATTCAGGTTGGATTGATTTTTCTGGTTTATCTGATTACATATCTTTTCCTCTGGGGCGTAACCACACTTCTGAAGAATTATGCTCCTGCTGTGGATAAACTGGCATCTTCAATGCTCTGGGGATTTAACTTTATCTTTGGTACATTATTTGCTTTTATCACCAAACTTATCTGTAAAGGTGCCAAGCGCTTTAACTGGATGCGCCATCAGTATCAGAACAATTATCTGCTTAACCGTATTTCCGGCTTTGCTTTTGATATAATGATTATCTGTGGAATCGGAACAATCAATTTTGAAGATTTGCAGGGCTTGTGGCTTCCATTTGCACTTATGGCAGTGCTGGGCGGTGTTGGAACTTTCTTCCATCTTAAATTCCTCTGTAACAGAATTTATAAGGGATATGAAGAAGAGGGCTTCCTTTCAATGTTCGGTATGCTCACTGGAACAATCAGTTCAGGCGTTCTTCTTGTAAGGGAAATAGATCCTAAATTTGAAACTCCTGCTGCAAATAACCTTGTAAGCGGTTCAAGTACAGCTGTTGCTTTTGGTATTCCAATCGTGCTGCTGGTAGGTATGGCTCCAAAATCCGATGCAATGATTTATATTGTTCTTGGAATTTGTGTTCTATATTACGCTTTCCTTATGTTCCTTGCTCTTTTCAGGGGGAAGAAAAAATCTGTAAAAAGTTAAGTTAAAAGTGGATTTTTCATAAAAAAGGGTTATAGTAAGGGTAGATTCATTGAATCTGAGGGGGTAGCTATGAAAAAAGTTCAACTTCTTAGTGCAATTGATACAATGGTGTTACCTGTTTACTCTTTATTAAAGATTCTCAGGTCTAAACAAATTAAGTTCCCGATTCGTGGAACTTCAACCTGGCTGTAATCCTGCATGATGAAAAAGTTCTTCCGCTGATTCCGGCAGTTTAGCCTTTAGTCAGTTGAAGAGACATATTTTTTGGAAAATGACCGCTGCATTCGTTTGCAGTGGTCATTTTTTTTGCCTTTTTTTATTTGGATAATATTTTTTTACGTGTTATAGTTAAGGGAACTTCAAAAAATGAAGTTTATTAAGGAAGGACTGTTTATGAAAAAGATTTTTTGTATTGCCTTACTGGCTCTGACCTGTGTTTTTACTGTTACTGCTGAACCTTTTAAAAATGATTATTTTGGAAAATTTACAGGAGCGGCTTCTTCAGATTTTTACGGTGGATATGATGTAATTACAAGTCAGGTTGATCTTTCAGATGGTGGAAAAATTATGTCCTGGAATGATTCTTCATATGCTTTTGTAGAAAGTGTTTCCTGTGAAGAAATGCTGAATACAATTACCACTAACGATATGGCCAGACTGTGGATTGCCCTTATGAGCTGTTTTTCTTCTGGAACTGGAGAAGTGCAGGATGGTAAGGTAACAAGCGTTTGTCTGGAGGCCGAAATAAACGGTGAATCAGAGCATAAACTTTTTATAATTCCTACTGTGGATGAAGATCTGGATTATGAACGGGATGTTCTCATTTTAACAATTATAATGGCTGATTTCTGAAAATAATTTGCTTCACATTATTGTCTAAAAAAAAGCAATCCGTTATATTAGGGATGAAGGCCGGCACGTTGATGCCGAAGCCATCTCTCTGGAGAGTTCCTGGTCAAATGGTCAGGACGCCGAAGGGTTAAGGTTATATAGACCGATATCTCAGGCACAAAGGACGGAGCAATAAAAAACTGTTCTACACTTCAGAGAGCTCGTACAAGATACGGGCTCTATTTTTTTTCCCTAAGGGAAAGTCTTTAAGGAAACACTATGGAAACATCACCAGTGTTTGAAAAAATCAATTATGTTCTTGATAAGATTGATGGTTTTGTCTGGGGCTTACCACTCATTATCCTCATTCTTGCAACCGGTATCTTTCTGACTATAAAGCTCAGAGGAGTTCAGTTCACACAGCTTAAGTTTGCCCTTAAGTCTATTTTCCGCAAATCAGAAAAAAAGGACGGCGGAGAACTTTCTTCATTTAAGGCTCTGTGTACAGCACTTTCTGCAACAATCGGTACAGGTAATATTGTAGGTGTTGCTACAGCCATTGCTCTTGGTGGACCAGGCGCTTTGTTCTGGATGTGGCTGGCTGCATTGCTGGGTATGGCAACAAAATATGCAGAATGTCTTCTTTCAATTCATTATCGTGAAGTAAAGGCTGACGGACATATTCTTGGTGGACCTTTCTATACTTGTGAAAAAGGTGTAGGTGCAAGATGGCCTGTTCTTGGAAAATTCCTTGCCGTGCTTTTTGCAATCTTTGGAACAATGGTTGGTTTGTTCGGAATTGGTACTTTCAGTCAGGTAAACTCTATTTCTGATGCAGTTCATACTTTCTCTAAAACAGTAATGGGCGGAGCTGCCCTTAGAACAATCGATGTTCCAGTTCTTGGTACATATCCAGTTGTTGTAGTAGTTTCTTCAATCATACTTGCTATTCTTGTTGCACTGGTTGTTATCGGTGGCCTTAAGCGTATTTCTTCAGTTGCATCAGTTATTGTTCCTGTAATGGCAGTAGTTTATGTATTTATGGGTGTACTTGCAGTACTGTGCAATGTTTCAAAGGTTACATGGGCTTTTGAACAGATTTTCACCGGTGCCTTTGGATTTAAGGCTGCGGCTGGTGGTGTTGTAGGTGCAATGATTGTTGCAATGCAGAAGGGAATTGCCCGTGGTATTTTCTCAAATGAAGCCGGACTTGGTTCTGCTCCAATCGCTGCATCTGCTGCAAAAGTAGACCACTCTGTTCAGCAGGGTATTATTTCAATGACAGGAACTTTCTTTGACACAATCGTTATCTGTACAATTACAGGTCTTGTTATTGTAATGTCAGGCTGCTGGGCTGATCCAAATCTTGCAGGTTTCCAGATTACAAATGCTGCATTCCAGACACTTCTCCCTGCAATTCCAGGGGTAGTAATTTCTGGTATTCTGATGGTTTGTCTGATTCTCTTTGCATTTACTACAATTCTGGGCTGGGACTATTACTCAGAACGCTGTATTGAATATCTTGCAAAAGGAAACATGATTCCTGTTCACATTTATCGTATTTTCTATATCATAGCAGTATTTATTGGACCTTACATGACAATTTCTGCTGTATGGACAATTGCGGATATTGTAAACGGACTTATGGCAATTCCAAACATCATCTCTCTGCTCCTGCTCAACGGAATTATCGTTAAGCTTACAAAGGACTTCTTCTCTGGAAAGAGAATGTATACAGTAGGTTACGATTTTAATAATGATCCTGTAAAAGCAGATCATCCTGATGCAACAATTGAGAATCCTGCTCCACAGGCATAAGTTTTGTAATTTGAATTTGATTACAATATAATTTTTTTATGCGCTCTCTATTAATGGGAGCGCTTATTTGTTATAGTGAGTATATGAAAAATAATTTAATCTTGGTTGGAATGCCGGGCAGTGGAAAAAGTACCTGTGGCGTTCTTGCAGCAAAGGCTCTTTGTAAATCTTTTATTGATACGGATCTTCTTATTCAGGCAGAAGAAGGTACTAGTTTGCAGACTATAATTAATTCTAAGGGAAATGATTATTTTGCTAAGGTTGAAGAAAAAGTTCTTTCAAATCTTCAGGCAGAAAACTCTATTATTTCAACAGGGGGTAGTGCGATTTATTATGAAAAAGCCCTGGAGCACCTGAAGGAAGATGGCATGATTGTATATCTTAGAGTATCTTACAATCAGATGATGAAAAGAATTAAAAATATGAGAAGTCGTGGAATCCTCTTAAAAAACGGGCAGACCATTAAAGATATGTTTATGGAAAGAGAATGCCTCTACGAATTAAACGCAGATTGTGTAATCGACTGTAGAGGAAAAAGCATAGAAGATGTTGTGGAATGCATTACTGCCGTCTGGATGGAAAACTTCGGGGCTGATTAATGGCAGAAAGCAGAATTTTCCTGGTAAGTTTCTTACTGGGAAGTGGAGGGGCAGTTTTTTTAGTTTCAGGTATAATTTTATTTGTAAAGGGCTGCAGAATTTTTATCAGGGAACATACGCCTTACAATCTTGAACTGGGGCTGTTTTTAATTTCCCTGGCATTTTTACTGGCCACTGTAATTAATGGATTGATTGCTTATGCAAAGGAAGAATCAGTTATAATTGTACCTGTACTTACCTGGTTTCTGTATGTTCTTTCCATCTTTCTGCAAATGTTCAAGATGAAACAGGTTTATCTTCAGATTGAAGATACTGTTGCAATTTTGTACGAATATAAGGAATTTAAATCTCTGGCGGATGACCTTTTTGTCTGTTATGAAAAATTTGGCACAGGTTTTCCTCCCCGCTCTTTTCAGAAAGAGAGAAGGCTTTACGATAAGAGTCTTAAAAAATTTGGAGAACTGGAACTTAATTCCCTGCCTCCGGGAGATTCTCTTGAAACTTTAAAGAATTATCAAAAGACTTTCCGCCAGGTTCAGATTTTGTACCGCTGTCTTTTCACTGCAGTAGTTAGTATTGTGCTTCAGATTGTGGCTCTTATAGTTACTAATTTCATAATCAGATAAAAATAAAAGTTGCCTTATGGAAAAAAGAGGGTTACAATATTTATTGCAATGATAGTTTAACTATCATCAGAGAGTTACTACGGTAGATGTTTGGGAAAGGTATTATGTGGCTGGAAACAAGAATGGAATTGCGACCCATGCCTTGGATTTAGATACACACATTTTCTGAAAGTCTTTCGTGAGTGTTTTTTGAGGTTCTCCAGTTCTCAATTTACACTGAACTCTCTGTTCTTTTTTTTAGCACAGAGAGTTTTGTGCTGTCCTCATTTACGGTTGAATTTTATTTATTAAAGCGGGAAAGGAAGGCCTTTGTTCTTTCCGCCTGAGGATTGTTGATAACATCTTCAGGTTTTCCCTGTTCAACAATTACTCCTCCATCCATAAAAATAATCTGACTTGAGATATCTCTTGCAAATGCCATTTCATGGGTAACTACAACCATACTCATTTTTTCCTGAGCCAGTTCCTTGATTACAGCAAGAATTTCTCCAGTGAGTTCCGGATCCAGGGCAGAGGTAGGTTCATCAAAAAGAAGAACTTCCGGTTTTAAGGCAAGGGCCCTTGCAATAGAAACTCTCTGCTGCTGACCGCCACTTAATTCGCATGGGTAATTATTTGCCTTGTCTGCCAGTCCCATTCTTTCAAGAAGTTCCATGGCCGTTTTTTTAGCTTCATCTTTTTTTCTTTTTAAAACTTGAATTTGAGGTTCAGTCACATTCCGTAAAACAGAGTAGTGAGGAAAGAGATTGAAGTTTTGAAAAACAAGGCCGCTTTTTAAAGTGATTTCATGGCGCTGTTTTTTATCAGTGTAGATTCCATCCTTTACAAGTGTCTGCCCGCAGATTTCAATGGTGCCTCCGGAAACTTCTTCCAGCTGGGAAATGCATCTTAAAATTGTAGATTTACCGGAACCGCTTGGCCCGATAATTCCCAGAACTTCCCCCTTTTCTACGTCAAAGGAAATATCTTTCAGGACTTGAACCTGGTCTTTAAAAGTTTTTCTTAAATTTTTTACGCTGATTATTTTTGACATTTTCTTCCCCCGGCCTTAGTTGTAATAAGAAAGTTTCTTTTCCAGTTTCTGGAATGTAATGGAAACAACCCAGTTCATTACAAAGTAGAAAATTCCTGCAATGAGGAGCGGGGTAAAAGAAACCATTCTGTTTGAAGAAGATTTTGCTACGAACATCAGTTCCTGAATACTTAAAATTGTTACCAGTGAAGTGTCCTTTACCAGAGTAATTACTTCGTTTCCCATTGCCGGTACAATTCTTTTTATAACCTGTGGAAGTATTATTTTGAAAAAGGTCTGACCTTTTGTGTAGCCCAGAACCTTGCATGCTTCATATTGACCTTTTGGAATTGATTCAATTCCGCCTCTGTAGATTTCTGCAAAATAAGCGGCGTAGTTAATTGCAAAAGCAACAATTGCCGCAAGATATGCTGGCCAGTCTATAGTTGTTTTGCACAGTTTTACTGCAATAAGTTTTGGTACAAAATATACGATTAAAAGCTGCAGCATAAGTGGTGTGCCGCGGATTATCAAAAGAAAAATATTTGTTAACTGTGAAAGAAATTTATTTTTAGACATTCTTCCCATTGCTACAAAAAGAGCAAGTGGAATTGAAAAAAGAAGTGTAAAGAAAAAGATGCTTATAGTTGTTCCTGTTCCGGAAAGCATTGACTTAAGCATTGTGCCGTATTTGTCTAAGAAAGCTGCCATTTAATATCCTGTTTTTTAATAAAAAAGAAAGGCCTGCAGAGGCTTAAAAAAGTTCTGCAGGCTGAATAAAATTTATTTACCGATTACTGAAACGTCTGTTCCGAACCACTTTGTGGAAATTTCTGCAACAGTTCCGTCTTTTGACATTTCCACCAGAGTGTTCCATACATCATCTCTGAGTTTTGCACCAGCCGCGTCTTTTCTAAAGCCAATGCCGTAACCTTCTTTTGCAAGAGCTTCATCTACAACGCGGAGAGGTTTGTTAGATGTAGAGATTGTATAATTTGCAACAACGCTGTCCATTACAACAGCATCAACTCCACCAACTTCCAGATCAGTTAGAGCTGTAAGATTTTCTTCATAATATGTAATTTTAATTGAAGAAGCAAAATCTGGATTGTCGTTTATAGCTTCTTCTGCACTTGAACCTGACTGACAGCCAATGTTTTTGCCGGCAGCATCTGCAAGTGAATTAATATCAGAATCTGCTTTTACAACAAGTACCTGGTCGTTGTTAAGGTAAGCTTCTGTAAAAGACATGGCAGCTTTACGTTCTTCAGTGATTGTAAATCCGTTCCAGATACAGTCAATGCTGCCTGAAGAAAGTTCCATTTCCTTCGATTCCCAGTTGATTGGTTTTGCGGTGAATTTTAAACCTAAGCGTCTGCATACTTCTTTAGCAAGGTCAATGTCGTAACCTGCAATAGTTCCATCTGCTTCTGTAAAACCCATTGGTGGGAATGAAGCATCAAGTCCAAGTGTGAAAGTGTCAGATGCTTTTTTACTGCAGGAAACAGTTGCAAAAAGCATGAGTGCAGACAATGCTGCAAAAGCGATTTTTTTCATAATCATTCTCCTCTTATGATGGAGACAAGTTTATTAAATTTTGTGGGATGATACAACCGGAATTGGAAAATGGTGCAATAAAAAAGGCAAAAAAAAACAGCACCAATAAAGTGCTGTAGTTTAGTTGAGCGATGGGAGGATCGAACTCCCGACCCACAGATTAAGAGTCTGTTGCTCTACCAGCTGAGCTAATCGCCCGTCAGTATTTGTCACTGAGTGATAAGAATATATTGGATTTTTTAATTTGTTGCAAGTACTTTATTTAATATAATGCATTTTTAATTTATCTGCTTGTGATAATTTCGCTTATTCTTGTAGAGTTCCACATCGGTCTTTTTCATAAAATCCATTCGGTCTGTTCCCGGCTCATATTTACAGAATCCGTAGGAAATTGAAATTTTGTGGTCCGGACTTTCTCTGGCAGTAATCTCCTGAATACTTTGATTGATTTCTTCCATAATATTCCTTACCTGAGAATCTTCCCTGGCATGGAGAATTAAGGCAAATTCATCTCCCCCCAACCTGAAGGTGGAAGTTTTGTTTTCCCTGCAGTTTGCCAGAACTTTCTTAATTCCTTCCCCAATTCCAACAAGAGTCTGGTCACCTATATCATGGCCGAATTTGTCATTGATCTGTTTAAAATCATTTGCATCAATTAAAACCAGATAGAGATTATATGAATCGTTGTGCTTGTGCAGATTGATTTGTCGTTTTAAGGTAAAGCCGAATTCCCTGCGGTTTGAAAGTTTCGTGAGAGGATCCAGTGACATTTGATTCCCAATTTCGTGAAAGTAAAAAAGAAAAAATCCAAAAGAAAAAACTGTAGGATAAAGGGGAATATTTTGAATTCTTGGATTAAAGTAAGCTGAAAGGGCAATGGAGTAGGACAAGAGCATTATGTAAGGCAGGCTTCCAATTTCTACATCTTTCTTTTTACTTTTATCAATGATAAATAAAAGCATTCGGATAGTAGAAAGCCCGACTATGTAGCCGTATGGAACAATGCTGCCTAAAAGAAAAAGTTTGTCCCTTGTATAAATGTACACGCCCCGTGTCTGATCCCATTCAAAATGATAAAGGAAAGGAAATTTAAAATTCACCAGTTCTATTATTATTGTAATTATGAATGGAATTGAAAGAATGAATTTTTGTTTTTTACTGTAGATGTATCCCATCTGATATTCAAAATAGAGATACATGTTCAGGTAGATTGCCGCATCAATGCAGAAATAAATTGTATCTACTGCTTTTAAAAGAGTGAGGTTTACGGGCATGAATCCTGAATCCAGCCAGCGCCACAGTCCGTTAAAAAAAATTAAAAGGGATCCGAAAATTGTAACTTTAATACTGTATACTCTGGCAATGGTATAAATAGAAGAAAATTTTTCCTTAAAAGCAACAAAAAGAAGTACAAGAATACAAAGAAAACTTGCCATGGAATAAATAAGAGTAAAATTGAATTTTAGATAAGTTAATTCATCTGCAAAATTCAAAAGAATACCTTCCTTAAAAAAGTTTACTGTAAATTTCTGTCAACTTATAAGGCACACTTAAGTATTCCACGGTTTTTTGGAGAATTCAAGAAAAAAGCATTAATTTTTTTTGTTAACTCTTCCAAAAATAAGTTTAAAAATCTTTCTTACAACTGGACCTGCAAAAAGGAACTGCCAGAGAGCGGCCATAGGGTAATTTAAAACCGTAGTCTGAATCCAGATTGATGGAAGGTCTTTGTTGAATCCGCCCTTAAAGATGATTGAGGCAGCGAGACTCATAAGAGGACACATAAACCAGATTGAGCAGGCTGAAATTGAAAGTGTAATCCATACAGGGTTGTCTTTCTGGGGATTGAAGATTTTAAAAGTAATTTTCTTTGCTAAAGGACCGGCAATCAGCATATCAAGAACAAAGGCAATTGGTCCCATAATAATCAGTTCATGAAAGGCTTCAATAAAGACCTGATTTGTAAGGCCTCCTTTTGCAAGACTGATGTTGTAGCAAATCATGGCATAAACCATAAAGAAAACCATGATGATTGTAAAAATGATTTCTTGAAAAAGATTCTTTGGCATAATTCAACTCCTTGCCAGAAAAAAATCTACGCAAAAGATTGTTGAACTACGAACCGTTTGGAACGCATGGGCATGGTTTGTGAAAACCAAGATGTGCAATCTGACGTGGAAGAGACTATATTGGAATTTAAATTAATTTGCAAGTCTTCAGTGGAAGTTATTCAGAACTAAAACTGATAAAAAAACAGTTATATCATTCAATTTACTGATTCTACTATTCTTATTTAGGGAAAAATACCTTATTTTTAAGTAGTGGATAAAGATTCACAAATATTTTTTTAAGGAAATAATATGGCTGATACTAATACATACAACACTCTTGAAGAAAGAGCTGAAGCCGCAGCAGGTTTTAAGGCAAGGGGTGAAGCTAACTGTACTCAGGCAGTGCTTAATGTTTTCCAGGATAAACTTGAACTCTCAAAAGAAAAACTGATGATATTAGGTTCAGGGTTTGCAGCGGGTATGGGCTGCATGGAAAGTACCTGTGGTGCTTTAATTGGAGCAGTGATGGTCTGTGGTCAGTTAACCGGCGGCCAGGGAAGTGCAAGATATTCCAGGGAAATTGTAAAAAGCTTTAAGGAAAGATGTGGCGCTACAATCTGCAAGGAATTGAAAGGGGTTGAAAAAGGACATGTTCTCTGTGAATGCCCTGACTGTGTAAAAAATGCAGTGCTTGCCCTTGGTCAGGTTCTGGAGCTTTAAGTTGAAAAAAGCCGTTATTGTTTTTTACATTTTTTGTAAAAGATACAGTAACGGCTTTTTATTCATGGTTTATTTTCAGTCTTAATATTTAAAAATAAAATCACTTCTTTTATCATTTGTTATTATTGGAATCAATTACTTTTTTTGCAAGTTCAATGTCAGCCCAGTCAAAAATCAATATGCCGCTTGTTGGAGGAAGTGAATTTAATTCAAGAAATTTTTTGTTCAGCTGATCAGCATATTTTTTTGGATGAGGCAGCATTCTTCCTTCCATAGTGGTAAGGAAATTTAAAACCAGAGTGCTGGAATCTGAAGGATATTCATTTATGGTGTCGTGGAAAGCCTGCCACTTGTCTTCAACGGAATATTTAAATCTGTCCTGTACCTGAAGTTTCTGCAGAACATTTATTGCACTTTCTTCTGCAGGAAATTCTACCATTTCCAGTTGTCCCTGTTCCTTCCATTTTAAATTCAATCCAAGAGCCATTCCTGAATCTACATTATAGCGACGGGCCAGTACAATTTTGCCCCTTACATTTTCCAGAACCGGAATATAATTTTTGGTATACCAGAGGCCTGAATCTTCATTTACAAGTTTTTGTATGAGAGAAACAATTGTTCTTTCATTGTCAGAAGTTTTTTCCGGCTTAATGCAGAGAATTACTGTTTCCTCCGGATTTGCAAGCAGAAATTCTTTTACGTCAGCAACAAGTTGTGGAAGTGTGATTTTTTTTGACCATGGCCAGATGCTTGTGCGGCAACTTCCCATGTTGTGGCAGAGGAGAAGGGTATCTTCTGTTTTATTCAGTTTTACTCTTATGTCCAGATAACGGTAACCATTTTTGAGTTGTGTCTTTATAGAAGAGTTTTGATCTTTAAGGAACCAAGCAGGGGAAATATTTTTTGTAGCTGAATCATGGGTTCCTGGAATGTTGATTTGACTTAAGGATTTTGAACCTTCAATTTTTGACATCCAGTTTTCAGTTCCTGCTTTTTTGCTCTGCATGGAATTGTATTTAAATGGATTTCCAAATGCACCAACCCACATTACGGAATAAAGTCCCAGAAGTGCAAGTATTATAATGAAGATAAAAATCCTTCTGGCCTTATGAGTTTTTTTGTGGCCCTTAACTTTAGAATTTTTATTTTTGGGTGGGATTCTTTTTTCTTTTGCCATGTTTCGCTCCATTTATTATTTTCCCATTATACTAGCCCGAATGTCGAGTTTTGAAAAGTTGCTAACATTACAAAAAAACGGCGCGAAGGAGTGAAAACAACTTACGAAAACACTTATTTTGTGCTGCCGCGGTAGCGGCAAACGTAAATAATTACAAGCACAAAATACGTGTAGCAGGCGAGCCTGCGGTTTCGAT
>JAEEGH010010452.1_pt1 | contig 21303 bp, 20 predicted proteins | sample 9134181 | NCBI WGS metagenome assembly JAEEGH01 (sample SAMN16246544, study PRJNA631951) | gut metagenome | biome: gut microbiome; feature: rumen; material: DP-attached | host: Bos | place: Iran: Karaj | collected 2018-10
TGCAGCACTAAGGTAAGTGAAAAATCTGACATGGCCAAATCCTGAGCAACTTTTTGTTGCTCAGGTACTTATAAAGAAAGTTAAATTAAAGTGCTGCGGAATTAAGGTAAATAACAAAGGAATATAAAATGATAGATACAAGACTGAAAGTTTTCAGAAGTGTGGCTACACTCCTGAGTTTCACTAAGGCTGCCAACGAACTGTTCATCAGTCAGCCTGCCATCAGCAAGCACATACAAGAGCTTGAAAAGGAATATGGGGTGCAACTGTTCGACAGAATCGGCAATCGCATCCAGCTCACCCGTGCCGGACAACTTATGCTTGACCATGCCTGCAAGATTATCGATGCCTATCAGAATCTCGATTTCGACATGAAGAAGCTCACAGAGAAATCAGGTGGCGAACTGCGCATCGGAGCCAGTACCACCATCTCACAATATGTTCTCCCCGAACTGATTGCTGAATTCAGGAAACTATACCCCGACATTCGTATTACCCTGCTCAGCGGAAATTCTCATGAGATAGAGGATGCGCTTGCTGCAGGAAGGATAGATCTGGGTATGGTGGAAGGCATCAAGCGGCAGCCCACCTTTAAATACACTCCTTTCATGAAAGATGAGCTGGTGGCGTTCGTACATTGTTCCAATCCCCTAGCCCAGCAAGATGAGATTTCTTTGAATCTTCTCAGGCAGACACCGATTGTACTGCGTGAATTAGGTTCCGGAACCTTGGATGTCATCCAAAAAGCCCTGCAGGAAAACGGCATTGCTCTTTCTGATCTGAACATTGAGATGAATCTGGGAACCACAGAGGGCATCAAGCATTTCGTGGAACATTCCTTAAGCATGGGTATCATCAGCATAAGAGCCATCTACAGGAGTATCTATGAACAAGTATTCAAGGTTCTGGAAATTGAGAATCTGAAGATGGAACGAGAATTTCTATTTGTTGAGAAGAGGGGCGAGACCGCTAAACTCCAGCAGACATTCAAGAGATTTATAACTAAAGATTATAACGTATAGTTATTATGTATATACAACATCTCATGATTTTTCGTACCTTTGCACCCGCTTTTCAAAAGCGAATAACCGACAAAAAAAGAAAAATATGAGATTATCAGAACAAAGGAGCAGTATGCTGCATGGCGTATTGCTCATCGCGCTCTTCGCATGCGCTGCTTTCTACATCGGTGGCATGGACTGTGTGAAAGCTCTTTCGTTTAGCCCCATGGTAGTGGGCATCATCATTGGTATGCTCTATGCCAATAGTTTACGTAACAACCTGCCTGACACCTGGGTACCGGGCATCAAGTTTTGCAGCAAGCGAATCCTCCGCACAGGCATCATCCTTTATGGTTTCAAGCTCACCTTCCAGGATGTGATGGCTGTGGGCTTCTCTGCCATCGTAATGGATGCCATCATCGTATGCGGCACCATCGGTTTGGGAATCCTGGTGGGAAGACTCCTGAAAATTGACCGCAGCATCGCACTGCTCACCGCTTGCGGAAGTGCCATCTGTGGAGCTGCTGCAGTATTGGGTATAGATGGGGCCATTCGTCCGAAGCCTTACAAGACGGCAGTAGCCGTAGCCACCGTAGTCATCTTTGGAACATTATCCATGTTCCTCTACCCTATTCTCTACAGGGCTGGCATCTTTGACCTATCACCAGATATGATGGGACTCTTTACGGGTTCCACCGTTCATGAAGTAGCCCATGTGGTAGGTGCAGCCAATGCCATGGGAGCCGAGGTGAGCAACAATGCCATCATTGTGAAGATGATAAGGGTGATGATGCTGGTACCGGTATTACTGGTGATTGCATGGACCGTTGCAAGGGATGTTGCCAAAAGAGATAATCTGGAAAATGCTGATACCAACAAGCCTAAAATCAGCATTCCATGGTTTGCCATTCTCTTCCTGGTAGTGATCGGATTCAATTCTCTTGATTTGCTTCCGGAAAGCATAGTGGATTGGATTAACCAACTGGACACCTTCCTCCTGACCATGTCCATGGCAGCATTGGGAGCCGAAACAAGCTTTGACAAATTCAAGAAAGCTGGCATTAAGCCTTTCCTCTTGGCTGCCATTCTTTATTGCTGGCTCATTGGAGGTGGATATTGTCTGGTGAAGTTTGCCATTCCTTACTTACAATAATAGTATCACATATATGATACTGTCAAAACTGAATTCTATGTGAATTGTATCAGGCAGGAAAGAAATGGGGCGTGAAGGTAGATGGTAAAGTTATCGTGCCACCCCTCTACTGCAGTATAGCGCAACCTGTTGGTGCCTATTGCGCCTTTGAACAGATACCCAAACATTGGGGCATTATGACATTGAAAGGAAAAGTGATTGTTGATGCCAAATATGAGAAGGTGGAGATTCGTGACAATGGAATCGCCGTGGTAACAGGCATCACGGGAAAAACACAGACAAACTTTTAAAGGTAAAAGAGTAAAAAAAGTAAAAGGGTAAAAAGGATTTTTGCTTTTTGAAATGACAATGAAGAGATCAATGCTGTAAGCATGCAATAAAGCAATAGACAAATAGCGCAATACCTATATAGATATAAAAGTTAAGGGCGCTCTATCCTTTAGGAAGGAGCGCCCTTTTCTTATAATCTGACAGGAATCCCTATCTTGTTACACACATATCAATGCGAGAAAAATGATATATCCTCAAATCCGCAACTATCATCCAATGCACGATAGATGTCATCGTAGAGCGAGCTGCATCGGTTTGCACGGATGTAGAAGTGTTTGCAATGCTTCTCTATCTCACCGACGATTTCTTTCGAGCAGGATCCACAATCGGCTCTGAAACGATTTACACGGATGTTCTTGGATTTCAAAAGAGCAAAGAATCTCTTATGGGTGTCTGCCTGATAAAAGCGTACATTTGTGTTGCCGTCGCTGTTCTCGATATAGACAATCTTGTCACCGATGACATATACACCAGGCCTGTAGCCGAGGAATTTCTTGTATGTCGGCTTTGCATCATATTTCTCAGTTTCAAGGAACTGATGGTCAAAATCAACATCGTAACCTTCCTCATCCTTCAACTCACCGGTGGAAATCAAAGCGTTGACAAGCAGGGTGTTAAGTTTATCTGCAGTATTGAAGTCATAGGTCTTGCCTTGATCGGATGTATAGGAAATGTTATCCTGCGTCAGTTCCTTGATGGCTCTAAGGATGGTATCAGAACTGCATGTACGAAGCACTGGATGGTACGAGAGATGACGCATCAGGTGTGAAGTCACATCCTCCACACATGATCCGCCACAGAAATACACGCTCATCAGCGAACGGACTATCTCGCTGTACTGATAGCCGATGATACTACAGCATCTCTGACCCAATGTTGAGTCAATAACAGGTGATAGCATGGAGTCAAATTGCTCCATGATAGAAAAAATTCCACCAAAAGGTGTGAGTTTCTCAGATTTTATTTGTACCTTTGCCATGTCATTGATGATTTTGCTTGTCTTGATTTGCAGCACTAAGGTAAGTGAAAAATCTGACATGGCCAAATCCTGAGCAACTTTTTGTTGCTCAGGTACTTATAAAGAAAGTTAAATTAAAGTGCTGCGGAATTTAGGGAATAAACAATATCTATCTGCAACCGATGTGTCAAACACAAGTAGCTATGGATTTTGATTCTAACTACCCTGGGAGTACCCTGCGGTTAATAATAAAGGGAAATGCAGTGTTAACTGCTGAGCAATCCTAAGAATTTCGATTTTTTTCCAAAAATATTTGGACGTTTCAGAAATAATTCCTATCTTTGCATCGTCAATTAGGGGAATTCGCAGAAAGGATGACAACCTTTATGGCCTTCAAGGTCGTTTCGAGCCCCACTTCTACAAGCCATCACTCATTTCTGAGTCGATGGCTTTGTTTATACAGGCAACTGAGGAACCGTGATGCAATACTGCACCAAATCCTGATTGGAGCGCTGGAGACCAACGGTCAGCTTGATGTTCTCATATTGCATAACAAGCAATTTTTCGAACTGCTTCTGATTACGAGTCCTTTGTTTAACTGGGAGTTCCTCAATCAGAGTCGCATCTTGGAGAATCTCCGTTAGCCTGAAGACAGCCATTGTCGACTCATAGCTACGTGATGCCTTCTCGTAAGTTTCATTAATTGAAAGAAACTTGACGCAAATATGTTTACCAAGAGCCGTATTCAAGACTTTCTTGTCTGGATGTGCAGCAATCCACTGGGCATAGAAATCTTTTATGATTTGTTCCCTGGCCTTTATTTCTTCTTTGGTCCTACCAATAGGAATATTATGTGTCATTTCTGTAAAGTTAACGTTTCTATGTCATGTCTGCGACGGATTCTCCGCCACGTTGCAAAGATAAGAAAAATTTAGCAAACGACGTTCATTGTGAGCTGTATTTTTTTGCAAAAGTAGTGCATTTTTTAGATTTCGACTACTTTTCGTAGGTTTTATATCGATTTTGACTCTTTATGTAATTCAACAAGTTCTCTTTTATGATTGCGGACCTCTGCAAATGTCTCTATTATAGCAAAAGTAGCATCCAAGCGAAAAAAATGTTCGCTGAAAAAATAAAAACTCTTAACCGGAAAAACAAAAAATCTTAACTGATAAATAAAAAACACTTAACTGATAATAAAAAAACACTTAACCAATAATTTAAAATCTCTTAACTGATAATAAAAAAAAACTTAACTGAAAAAAGTAAAACACTTAACTGATAATTCTCTTTCAGTTAACTTTTTACCAAATACTGGCGAAGATTTTTGTTAATAGCTGTTAAGACAAAATTCGATAGTGCTTAAGGTTTTTATTTTTTGTGCGTGAAAAAGTTTTTTACACGCAGTTAAGAATAAAGCTTCTGCGTGTGAAGTTTGCCCGTTTGGACAGTTAAGCATTTGCTTTCTACGAATTGACCAAATAGTCTTTGGGACAACATTTCTTCTAATCCAAATCAACAGACAAGCCAATGCTGAAAGAGGTGCCTTTTGTCAGCGGAGAACAATAATAATAGGACTTAGGCTTAAAGTTGAAGAGGTTGTCAATGGCCGTGTTGAGATGGATGCCTCGCCAGAGATGGTGCTGCAGCATGAGTTTCCAGATGGTATATCCCTGATCCACATCCGTGCGGCCTGATTGTGGCTTGCCGAGGTAACGGCCGGAAAGTGCCGCATCAAGGGCATAATGGCGGGAGAAACGATGGTCGTAGCCCAACCGCCATGTCAAGGAATGGGAACGAGGCTGATAAAAGTCTGAGTAATAGACATTGCCCGTTTCCTTCATCCAGGAATAATTGAGCTTGAGCATCAATCCACAATCCCAAATGTGACCCAGACCGACATCCACGCCCCATACCGTTATGCCATCTTCGTTCCAGTAAAGCGCACTCTCCATCCCTTCGGACATTCCACCGTCGATGGTAGTGATACGTTTATCGAACACATTGCAATAGCCCATAAGGGTAAAGTTGTAACGGCCATCAAGGAATCCACTATTGCGAATGCGGTTCGTCCGCTCGATGGCGACGTTGAAGTTGTTGCTCTTCTCCGGCTTCAGATCAGGGTTTCCTCGAAACAGATTGCCCATATTTCCCATGTCGAAATGCATATACATCTCCTTGAGCGTAGGAGCGCGGAATCCGCTGGCATAGTTGGCGCGGAAGGTCATCCATGGAAACTTATAGACGACGGCGAGACGCTGGGTAAGGGCCTTCTGTGAAGATGCCGAGAAGTAATCGTAGCGGACACTTCCCACAATGTTCAGCTGATCGGTGATATTCCAGTCGAACTGTGCATAGCCGTCGATATTATCCTGTGAATGGCTCGTGCCCGAAATGAACTGATAGGTGGAGAGATAGTCGTGCATGTAGTCAGCTCCAAGAATCAGGCTGTTCTTACCAAACGAATGGTTGTAGTAGCCGCGCTCACGGCATTTTTGACAGCGATTACAACCACGAGCTGTATGGGATGGGGCCCTTCGGGCAGTGAAAAACGTGATTAAGCGAGAGCAGAGCCGAATGCATTCAAGCTATGCCGAGCGTGAGCGATTTGGACGAAGTCAATAGTGAATAATGAAAAATCCCCTCACAGAGAAGATGCTGCGGGGGAATTTTCATGATGTATGGTCAGGAAGTTGTCGGCAGTGATTCATTTCTTACATTTGTCGAACCACTCTTTGAGGGCGTAACGGGGAATGCCGCACTTGACAGCGGCGTTCAGCAGGTCGCGAGCCTCATCCTTGCGGTAGAGGGTGATGAGGATGTCGGCCTTAGAAACGACAAAACCGGAATTGAGGGGTTTAAGACGGATGGCCTCGTCCCAGTCGTAGAGGGCGATGTCGTATTGCTTCTGCTCTGTCTCAAAGGCAGCGCGGGCGGCATAGGCATCAGCAGAATCGGGGAACATCTGCACCAGACGGTTCAGTTCGTCGAAGGTGTCGGTCTTGCGGCCCATCTTCTGCAGGACATGCGCCAGACCCAGACGCGCCTCGAAATGCGTGGGCTGCAAGCGCAGAAAGGTCTCGTAGTCGACACGGGCCAAGTCGAAGTGATGCTGCTGGATGTGGACGTAGGCGCGGAAATAGAGCGCTGCCAGATTCTTCTCGTCGGTATGGAGAATCTTGCCGTATTCCGCGAGGGCATAGTCCCACTGTTCGAGGTTGATGTTCGCCTCAGCCTTGAGCAGATGCAGATGGAGGTTCTGAGGGTCCTTGGCGATCTGGGCGTTGAGTACTTCGAGGGAGTCGCGCCAATGTTGCCTCGTCTGCGCCGAGGCGGGATTAATAATTAATAATGAAGAATTAATAATTATGATTACCAGGCATGCACAGAGCTTGTCTCTCAATAATACACAATTTATCACCCGCCTATAGAACATATCATAATTATTCATTATTAATTATTAATTATATACCTCACGATCCACTCTCCTACTTCCTTTGTGCCATACTTTGCGCCGCCCTCGACTTGGATTTCGGGCGTGCGGACATTGGCATCGAGTGAGGCATTGACGGCTTCACGAATCAAGGCGCCTTCCTTGTTGAGTCCGAAATGTTCCAGAAGCATGGCAGCAGAGAGAATCTGAGCGAGGGGGTTGGCGAGATTCTGTCCAGCAGCCTGCGGCCAGGAACCATGAACGGGCTCGAAGAGCGGTGTATGCTCACCGAGAGAGGCAGAGGGTTGCAGGCCCATAGAACCGGTGATACAAGCCGTCTCATCGGTGAGGATGTCGCCGAAGGTATTCTCCGTTACTATGACATCGAAGAAGCGCGGTTCGGTGAGCACACGCATCGAGGCATTGTCGATGAACATATAGTCGGTTCGCACCTCAGGATACTGGGGCTCAATCTCTTTAGCAATCTGTCGCCACAAGCGAGAAGATGCCAAGATGTTGGCCTTGTCGACCACCGTCAGATGTTTGTTGCGCTGCATAGCCATCTCGAAGCCTAACTTCACGATGCGCTCAATCTCAGGACGGGTGTAGATATCGGTGTCGTAGGCTTTGTCGTTATCCTGATATTTCTCACCGAAATACATACCGCCAGTCAATTCGCGCAGCACCACGAAATCAGCGCCACGGATGAGTTCATCCTTCAGCGGCGACTTGTGGAGCAGACAGTCAAAAGTAGCCACGGGACGCACATTGGCGAAGAGTCCGAGTTTCTTACGCATAGCCAGCAAGCCTGTCTCAGGACGAACCTTCGCAGTCGGGTCGTGGTCGTATTTCAAATCGCCCACAGCTGCAAAGAGCACAGCATCGGCCTGCATACAAACCTCATGCGTTGCTTCGGGATACGGATCCCCCACTTCATCGATGGCGTGAGCACCACAGATGGCTTCCTGATACGTGAACTCATGTCCACACTTAGCTGCAATGGCATCCAACACAGCCACACCTTGTTTCATTATCTCCGGTCCGATACCATCGCCCGCAAGAATCGCAATCTTCAACTTCATATCTATAAACTCTAAACTATAAACTCTAACCTATAAACTATCTCTTTGTTCTTTTTCTATGATGTTCAACATCTTAAAGGTAGCCTTGATGGCGGCTTCCGTCTGGTCTGCATCGAGGCCTCGGGTGCGGAACAACCGTCCATTATCATTCCAAGTGATGACCGTCTGTACCAAGGCATCCGTACGTCCGCCTGGGGGAATGGTCACTGCATAGTTGGCCAGCAGCGGGAAGGTTCGATCGAGATATTTCTTATAGATATATCTTAATGACTTCACGAAAGCATCATACTGACCATCACCCGTGGCGCTGGCCTCATACTGCTGACCGTTGATCTCGATTTTGATATTCGCTCCTGGCTTCAAACCGTAAGCTGTAGAGACGATGTAACTGACGAGCTTCACCTTGTCTTCTGGCGCATCGTGCTTGAGCACATCGCTCACGATGAAGGGCAGGTCCTCCACTGTCACCCGCTCCTTCTTGTCGCCCAGTTCTGTGATACGCTGCGTCACCCTACGCGTCTGTTCGGGTGTCAGTTCAAGCCCCAACTCTTCCAGATTCTTGGCAATATTGGCCTTTCCGCTGTTCTTGCCCAGGGCATATTCACGCTTACGTCCGAAACGTTCTGGCACGAGATCATTCTGATAGAGGTTGTTTTTCTTGTCACCATCAGCATGAACGCCCGCCACTTGGGTAAAGACATTATCACCGATAATCGGCTGATTGGGCGCTACAGCGATGCCGCTATAACTCTCTACCAGTCGCGAGATGTCGTTGAGCTTGTTCTCGTTGATATTCGTCTTGGCGTGGAACTGGTCTTTGAGGATTACCTGCACGCTCGACAACGGGGCATTGCCACAACGCTCACCCAGACCATTCACCGTAACATGCAGTCCTTTGGCGCCACTCAGCACGGCAGCCAGCGAATTCGACACCGCGAGGTCGTAGTCATTATGAGCATGGAAATCGAAATGAGTATCTGGGTAGCGCTTAAGCATCTTACGGAAAAACTCGATACATTGGAGTGGATTCATGATACCTAACGTATCAGGCAACATAAACCGTCGGATACCGCTGTCGCAGAGTTGGTCCATCAGATGGTAGACGTACGAGGGCGAATCCTTCATGCCATTCGACCAGTCTTCTAAATACAGATTCACGGAGATGCCTTTGCTGCGGGCGTATTTCACCTCCCGGCGGATATCCTCGATATGTTCGTCGGGGGTCTTCTGGAGTTGTTGGGTGCAATGCTTCAAAGAGCCTTTCGCCAGCAAGTTCAGCACCTTGCATCCGCATTCATCGATCCAGTCCACGCTTTTTCCATCATCCACGAAACCGAGTACCTCTACCCTATTCAACTTTTCTATCTTCTCCGCATAGCGACAGATCATCTGCACAGCCTCTTTCTCACCCTCGGAAACACGGGCAGAGGCCACTTCGATACGGTCCACATTCAGATCGTGCAGCAGCATACGGGCCATCATGAGTTTTTCGTGAGGCAGAAACGAGACACTACTCGTCTGCTCACCATCGCGCAAGGTGGAATCCAAGATCTCCACAAAGGGTTGGATGCGCTTGTAATTATTTACTTTTTCTGCTGTTCCCATGCGATTGTTTTGTCTTGGTTCTGTACAAGGAAATCGATATCGTCGAGACCATTCATCAGACAATGCTTCTTATAGCCATTGATCTCGAAGGTCTCTTGACGGTCTGTAGAGAGATTCGTGACTGTCTGATTGGGGAGGTCGACTTTTATCTGAGTACACGGATTGTTCTGAATACTCTGAAAGAGTTCGGCGAGGAAGTCCTCGCTCACCTGCACAGGCAGCACGAAATTATTCAATTCGTTATTCTTGTGGATATCCGCAAAGAAACTGCTGATGACCACTCTGAAGCCATAGCCGGCAATGGCCCATGCCGCGTGCTCACGCGAAGAGCCCGAACCGAAGTTCTTGCCTGCCACGAGGATACAACCAGAGTAAGCAGGATTATTCAGCACAAAGTCCTGATTCGGTGTGCCATCGGCATTATAACGCCAGTCGCGGAACAGGTTATCACCAAAGAACTTTTCTTCACGTGTTGTTGCCTTCAGGAAACGGGCAGGTATGATCTGATCTGTGTCCACATTCTCCAAAGGCAGCGGAACACAGGTGGATGTTATGATGTCAAATTTCTGTTTCATATCTTTTCTTTTTTGCAACGGACTTTACGGACTGTTCGGACTATTCTTTCAGTCCGTGTTAGTCCGTATAGTCCGTTGCCATTAACTCTCTTGGATCAGTAATCACACCTGTGACTGCTGCTGCTGCGGCGGTTAGAGGCGATGCTAAGATAGTACGTGCGCCAGGACCCTGACGCCCTTCAAAGTTACGATTAGAAGTAGAGACCGACAGTTTGCCTGCAGGAATCTTATCGTCGTTCATTGCCAGACAGGCAGAGCAGCCTGGCTGACGGATCTCAAAACCTGCCTCAGCAAGAATCTTGTCAAGGCCCTCCTCACGGATCTGACGATCTACAGCCCACGAACCGGGTACCAGCCAGGCAATGACATTCTGTGCTTTCTTCCTACCTTTCACTATCGAGGCAAAGGCACGGAAATCTTCAACGCGTCCATTGGTACAAGCCCCAAGGAATACATAGTCGACCTTCACTCCCAACAGTTTCTGTCCAACCTTAAATCCCATATAATCCAAAGCCTTTTGGTAACTTACCCCCACTCCTTGGGAGGGGGCTGGGGGGAGGTCCTCCGTAATACCAATCCCCATACCTGGATTCGTTCCGTATGTGATACGCGGCTCGATGTCAGCAGCATCAAAAGTCAGTTCCTTGTCGAAGACGGCATCCTCGCCACTCTTCAGGGTCTTCCATTCTGCCACAGCCTTCTCCCAAGCCTCGCCCTTAGGCGCATATTCCTTACCTTTTATATATTCAAAAGTGGTCTCGTCGGGCGCAATAAAGCCTCCACGAGCGCCCATTTCTATCGAGAGGTTGCAGAGTGTCAGGCGACCTTCCATGGATAATGCGGTGATAACATCACCCGCATACTCGACGAAATAGCCGGTAGCACCGCTGGTGGTGAGCTTGGCCATGAGATAGAGTGCCACATCCTTAGCCGTCACGCCCTTGCCCAATGTTCCGTTGATGGTGATCCGCATCGACTTGGGTTTCTGCTGAAGAATGCATTGTGAAGCCATCACCATCTCCACCTCAGAAGTGCCGATGCCAAAGGCCACAGCCCCCATCGCGCCATGGGTAGAGGTATGCGAATCACCACAGACGATGGTCATTCCAGGCAGCGACAATCCCTTCTCAGGACCTACTACATGAATAATACCATTATCCTTCGACATCATGCCGAAATGCGTCAGTCCAAAATCAGCTGCATTCTTCGCCAGCATATCCACCTGATTCTTGGATACAGGGTCTGCGATGGGCTTGTCCTGATCGTGTGTGGGTGTGTTATGATCCGGCATACAGAAAATCTGTTGCGGACGGAAACACTTCAAGCCTCTTTCCCGCATCCCTTCGAAGGCCTGTGGCGAAGTGACCTCATGACAATAGAGCCTATCGATATATAACTGCGTGGGACCGTCCTCTATCTGCTGGACCACATGCTTGTCCCATATTTTATCGAATAAAGTATTCATCTATAAACTATAAACTTTAAACTCTAAACTAATCCTCTACCTTAAACTTATTGATACAGTCAATATACGCCTCCACAGAAGCCGTCACAATATCAGTATCAGCACCGAAACCGTAATAGAGGCTACCGTCGTACTCCACCTGCATGTGTACCTTACCTACATCGTCACTTCCCTTCGAGATAGCCTGAATGGTGAATTCCTTCAGTGTCATCTGTTTCATGATAATCTTCTTCAACGCCTTGATGGCAGCATCCACAGGGCCATTACCAGAGGCAGCCGCCTCGAACTTCTGTCCAGAAATGTCCAATCCGATGGAAGCCACGCTCTTCACGCCCTTACCTGTCGTTACCTGCAGGAAGTCGAGTTTCACAGCGTGTGCCTCAGCTGTATCAGCACCCGCTAACATCAGCACATCGGCATCGCTCACCTCCTTCTTCTGGTCAGCCAACTGCAAGAACTTCTCATAGATCTTGTCGAGTTTCTGCTCTTCCAGATCCACACCGTTCATGTGCAGGCGATACTTCAGAGCTGCCCTTCCACTGCGTGCCGTCAGCAAGATGCTGTTATCGTCGATGCCCACATCCTTCGGGTCCATGATCTCGTATGTATGCACATTCTTCAGCACACCATCCTGATGAATACCGCTGGAATGGGCAAAAGCATTACGGCCTACGATGGCCTTGTTGGGCTGTACGGGCATATTCATCAACGAAGATACCATACGCGAGATGGGATAAATCTTCGTGGTGTTGATATTCGTATCGATCTCTATGCTTTTATGACATTTCAGAATCATCGCAATCTCCTCCAACGAGGTGTTACCGGCCCTTTCACCGATACCGTTCACCGTTACCTCCACCTGTCGGGCACCTGCCATCACACCGCTGAAGGTATTGGCTGTCGCCAAGCCTAAGTCATTATGACAATGCGTGGAGATAATGGCATTGTCAATGCAGTCGACATGTTCCTTCAGATACTTGATCTTCTCGTAATACTCCTGGGGCAGACAGTAACCCGTGGTATCAGGAATATTCACCACGGTAGCGCCAGCCTTAATCACAGCCTCTACTACCTGAGCCAGATATTCGTTGTCCGTACGACCGGCATCCTCGCAATAAAACTCCACATCGTCCACATACCGCTTGGCATACTTCGTGGCTGCTATGGCCTGCTCAAGGATCTTCTCGCGGGTAGAGTTAAACTTAAACTGGATATGCTCATCGCTGGTGCCGATACCTGTATGGATGCGCTTGTGCTTGGCATACTTCAGGGCCTCGAAAGCCACGTCGATATCACGTTCCACCGCACGGGTGAGCGCACAAATAACCGGCCATGTCACCGCCTTTGAAATCTCTATCACAGAGTTAAAATCACCTGGACTGCTAATCGGGAATCCAGCTTCAATCACATCCACGCCGAGTTGCTCCAGTGCTTTGGCCACCTGAATCTTCTCTACGGTATTCAGCTGGCAGCCGGGCACCTGTTCTCCGTCGCGGAGTGTTGTGTCGAAAATGTAAAGTCTGTCGTTCATCTTTGCTATTGTTGAAATTAAAAAGTTATTCTGTCACTCTGTCTTTAAAAGATATGCTGTCTAAAACTAAAAAAGCCTTTCACACTCGGAAGTGAGAAAGGCTCTATATCGTTTTTTGTATCCTATACCTAATTTATATATACACCCAAATCACTTCCGACTACATCCTGCAGTCGAATAATAATAATGGCGCTAAGTAGGTTCAGACTCTTCATCTTTTCTTTGTAATTGTTTAAATTCGGGGGCAAAGTTATAACTTTCTTGTGAAACCAACAAACATTTTGTCGTTTTTTTGCTCAGGAAGGTGTCATTTTTACACATTTCACACTAATTCATACACTCCACTGGGCATTTTCCGCTTCAACACTTCCAATTCAAAATCCTTCCCTGGAATAATACCATAGCTTCGCAGAATGGCATCCACCGTCTTCCGTGCAAGTTCCGGGTGGTTGTTCTCTTCACTCAGGTGACACAGCCACACATGCTTCAGCCGTTCCGTCATATTCTCGGCTAAAACCTGACCACAATCCTTATTCGACAGATGACCATTCGGACTGTTGATCCGATCCTTCAGATACCGGGGATAGGGTCCGCATTGCAGCATCTCCACGTCATGATTGGCTTCGATCACTAAATATTCTGCCTCGGCGATGAAGTTCTTCATCTCTTCAGTCACACTGCCTGCGTCCGTCATAATGACGAACACCACCCCATCGGCCTCAATCTTATAGCCTACGTTCTCGCTGGCATCATGAGGCACGGAGAAAGGCGTCACCATGAAATCACCTAACCTGACAGTTGTACCAGGCTCTATGTACATCTTCTGCTCGTTCAGCAGTTTCCGCTGCACACAATAATTATGCTCTATGCCAGCATGAACTTTCTCTGTGGCATAGATGGGCACATTATAATCATGGCTGAAAGCACCCACCGACTTGATATGGTCTGCGTGGTCATGCGTAATCAGGATTCTCCGCACCGAACTGAGGCTGATGCCATAATCCCTGGCATGCTTCTTAAGGGTTCTTAAGCCAACTCCAATATCTACAAGCAATCCGTCTGTCGCGGTGCCGAGATAATAGCAATTACCACTACTACCGCTCCCAAACGATACAAATTTCAGCATTTTAATTTATTATTTTGTGCAAAAGTACACAAAAAAGAGTGACTAACCAAACAATTATACATTTTTAATGTTTAGAACGGCAGACCTACAGCGAAATGGAAGGCAAAGTCGCGGCTCAGTCTCGGATGGATAATAGCATAATGCTCTTCCTCTTCTGTCTGATAGGCCGGATTCACAGCTTTCATGCCCAAGTCGAAGCGCATGATGAAATAATCAAAGTTCAGACGGAGTCCCAGGCCATAGCTCACAGCCAGGTCGCTCAGCAGGTTCTGCAGTTTGAACTGGCCTCCCGGCTGCTGTTCATAGTCGCGGATGGTCCAGATATTTCCCGCATCCACAAACAAGGCACCGCCGAACTTCCAGAACAGGTGTGTACGATATTCTAGATTCAGATCCAGCTTCATGTCACCCGTCTGTGTGATAAAGTTAATATTACCGTCACGTCCCTTATACCGTCCAGGCCCCAAGCTGCGTACACTCCATCCGCGCACGCTGTTGGCACCACCCGAGAAATAACGTTTCTCAAACGGCAGCACCGTACTGTTACCGTATGGATAGGCGATGCCAAACCCACAATGGAACACCAGCTGATCGTGATAGTTCGGCAGCAGGTTACAGGTAAAATCCACATCACCCTTCACATACTGGGCATAGGCAATGTTAAACACACGATACTGCCCCTGACCATCCTGCTCAGCATGAAACAGCTGGCTGCCCAGATTCAGCAGATTGCCTGCTGTCTCCACATTCGTCTTCACAGCTATACGGCCATTGTTGTAACTATAGCCGAACCCCGTCTTCATAATAAACAGATCCTCGTAGTTATAGCGAAGAATGGCATTATAGCTACTATTATCCGAGAGATACTCGTTCTTGAAAGTCTCGCTGATCCACGGCATGAAGATATAGTTCAAGTCAACCAGATCAAACTGATACTGGTCAAACCTCGACTGGGGCTTCCATCGGTAACGCCAGCCTGCGGAGACCACCTGACGATGGAACTCTGGACGGCTCTGTGTGTCATACAGCAGCGACACCTCACTGGTGGCTATCGTCCGCCTGCGCACCTCACGACTCAGGAAAGGCATGATAAACCTGGGGAAACTCAATCGGCTCTCCACGCTATACTCCACAAAGTCCTGATTTCTGTAGCCCTCCAATCCGCGTATGGCCTCGTAGGCACCACGTAGCTGCACGCTGAACGTTTCCGAACCCCGGAAGAGGTTTCTGTTCTGATAGGTCAGCGAAGCTGCTGCACCAAGGTCACCTGCCGTGTTCGTTCCCTCCGGCTGGAAACTGAGTGTCGAAGGCTTATTGGTCTGCACCTGAACATCCATATTCAGCAGCGACGAGTCGGGAGCGCTCTGGAAATTGATATTGGTATAACGCACAGCCCCCAACCGTCCAAAATGGTGATAGGTGTTCTGCAGACCTTCTGCTGAATATGGTTTCCCTTCCGACAGCATCGTATTCTCTCTCAGCACACGGTCCCGCAGATGAATCAGCGAGTCCTCTGGGTTACCGCTCGAATAGTTGATCTGTCCGATGGTGTAACGCGTATGCAGGGTATCGCTGATATGACTCGTACGATAAAGGTGCAGCTGCAGGGTCAGATCCACCTGACGGGAATCCTGAATTGAATCCGCCAGATAGGTGATAAACTCCTTATGGAAACGATAATAGCCATTGTTCTGGAGGTACGAAGTCAGACGGGAGCGCTCTTCGTTGAGGGCATTCACATTAAACAACATACCTTCATGCAGCACACGTTTGTCGATAACCTGATTCAACATACGGGCAATTACGCTGTCCTGAATGTCGTACTTCAGATTCCGGATAGAATAATGGCTACCGGGATGAAGGACATAGAAGGCATTGATTTTCTTCCGCTTCTGGGTGGTAAACAGTTCCACCTGTGCGTCTAAATAGCCCTGGTTGCGAAGTGCTAACTCCAGTTCTTCACATGACCGCCTTGCCAACAGCGTATCAAACAGCACTGGCGCCTCACCGATGGCATGCAGCTTACGATTGATCCACTTTGAACTGTCGGAACCAGCCATCAGGTAAACGCCTAAAGGAATCTTCACTACCGAGAACCAGCGGGAATTGCCTTTCTGTCGCACATAGCTCTTCAGCAACGAGGTATTGATATCTTTGTATTTTCTTTCAGTCACCACCGTTACGCGATCCAGCATAACATCCCCTTCCGGGATATCACGCTGCGCAGAGCATGCCGTCAGAAGCATGAGTAGAAAAGCGGTGGCCAACAGGCCTATTTGGCGTTTTGACATCAATATCTCACGAATTTGCTTGCAAAGATAGAAATAAATCTTTATCTTTGCAAACAAAAACCAAAATGATTAGCAAAAATCAGATAAAATATATCCGTCAGCTGGAACAGAAGAAGTTCCGCAAGCGTGAAAAGTGTTTCGTGGCAGAAGGTCCGAAAGTAGTGGGCGACCTCATGAGCCAATACCAGCCAAAGGCCATTTTCGCCACCGAAGAATGGAATAGTATAGGACTCACGGGACCTGTCCCTATGAGTCGCGTCACCGACGATGAGCTCCGTCGCATCAGTTTCCTACAGACTCCCCAGCAGGTCCTTGCCCTCTTCCCCATCCCATCGGCGCCAGCCACATCTTCCATCTTCCATCATACATCTTCCCTCACCCTGGCTCTCGACAGTGTGCAAGATCCCGGCAACCTCGGTACCATCATCCGCATTGCCGACTGGTTCGGCATCGACACCATCTATTGCAGCGAAGATACAGCCGATGCCTACAACCCCAAGGTGGTGCAAGCCACAATGGGAAGCCTTGCGCACGTACATATTATATATTGTAACCTCCTGGAGCTTTTCAACCAACTACCCGCAGACTTTCCCGTCTACGGAACCCTACTCGATGGCAGCGACATATACCAGCAGACACTCTCCAATCACGGCATCATCGTCATGGGTAATGAGGGCAACGGCATTTCTGAGGCCGTACGCCAGCGTGTCACCCACCGACTGCTCATCCCCAACTTCCACCAAGGGCCAAGTGCTGAGAGCCTCAACGTGGCCATTGCCACCGCCATCACCTGTTCCGAATTCCGCAGAAGGAGCACAAAATAAAAAGAGACCTATCTTCTCAGACAAGCCCCTTTGCTAAAAATGGAAAATGATAAATATAGATTAAAATTACTAGTTATCGAGTGCAAATGTAGTCAAATTGCAACTAAAAAACAAGAAAAATATCATAAAACTACACTTTGATGTATCATTTTTGTCACTTTAGAACAGTTTGCGTTCCTTATACTACACCATTTATTTATAAAAAGGTATAATTATTTGGTATTTTGAGCGATTTACACTAACTTTGCAGCAAAATTCTGGAAATATGAAGAAAATATTGTTTGGATTTCTGGCAGTGACGATGTTGACATTGGTTGGCTGTCATAAGGATAACAATGAAAAAGAAGACCCCATTGCAGAGCGGACGGTGCTGATCTATATGGCAGCACAGAACAATCTGACGTACTGGTCAACCTCGGGCTACCGCTACGCAGATGAAGACCTGCTGGAGATGAAGGAGGCCATAGCGAATCTGGGTGACAACCACTTAGTGGTCTATGTCGATAAGGCTAAGTATGCCGCAGCCAGATACGACGACTACAAACCCTATCTGCTGCACTACAGAAAAGGTGAACTCCGCGACTCCATTCCCATGGATTCGACGGCAATCCCCTGCGATCCGGCCACGATGAGAACCGTGATCAAAAAAGCCTTTAGCGACTTCCCCGCCAAGGACTATGGCTTAGTACTCTGGGGGCACGCCACAGGATGGCTTATCAGAACCGACACCATCGCTAACAGCGCGGCCAGAAGAAGGGCATACGGCGGCACAATGCACAACGGAACAAACCAAGGCTCAGGCAACCTGTGGATGAATATACCCACACTGGCCAAGGTGCTGAAAGAGGTTCCCCACCTGAAGTTTATCTTCGCCGACTGTTGTAACATGATGTGTGCCGAAAACGCATACGAGCTGAAGGACGTGTGCGACTACTTCATCGGCTCCCCAGCGGAGATTCCCGGACCTGGCGCTCCCTACGATATCGTTGTACCCGCCATGATGGAGAAAGAGACGTTCTATCAGTCGATCTGCGACTATTATGCGGACTACTATGACGAGGAAGTGCCCATGGCCGCAGTGAAGAGCAGCGAGATGGCCTCGTTGGCTGCCCAGACAAAGACGACGCTGCAGACGATGGACCTGCCCGAATATTTCACCAGTACCGAACTCAAGAATCAGCGGCTGATCTATTATCTGGACCATAATTTGTATGACATCAACCACTTTTTCATGACCTACGCCACTGAGGCGGAATACAACAGTTGGAAGCAGGCGTATGATAAAGCCGTGGTCTACAAGAGGATGGCTACGAGATGGGATACGATGAACCTCGTGAACTTCAGAGACTTCGACGTAACAGAAGAGAACTTCGGCGGCATGAGTATGTTTATCCCGCAAGAAGGACTGCAACGGACGGATAATCAGACGATCAAGAAAATGGGCTGGTATTACACAGCCGGGTATAACACAATAAAGTGGTGATTCAACTGTGAATCACCACTTTTATTTTTGCAATGCGATGCTCGTCAAGTTCGGTTACTTCAAAGGTGAAGTTCTGGAAGTCAATACGTTCGTGAAGCTCGGGGAAGTCACCCTTGATTTCCAGTAGCAGGCCCGCTAATGAGTCGGCATCGCCTTCTACCTCCTCAAAGGTCTCATCGTCTAAGTCGAGAATCTTGAAGAAGTCGCTCAGGAGTGTCTTTCCCTCAAACACATAGGTATTCGCGTTGATACGCACGTAGGGTTTCTCCTCCTCGTCGTACTCATCGTTGATCTCACCAACGATCTCTTCAAGGATATCCTCCATAGTAATCAGGCCGCTGGTGCCACCGAACTCATCGACCACAATGGCAATGTGTACCTTGTTTTCCTGGAATTCACGCAGCAGATCGTCGATCTTTTTGGTCTCCGGCACGAAATACGGCGGACGGATGAGCGACTGCCAACGGAAAGTATCGGGTTTGGAGAGATGCGGCAGCAGATCCTTGATATAAAGGATGCCACGGATATTATCGATGGAATCCTGATAGACAGGGATGCGGGAATAGTTGTTTTCAACGACGCACTTGATGACATCGTGGAACTTGCTCTTGAAATCAAGGTCGACGATATCCTGACGGCTGGTCATCACCTCCTTGGCCGTCTCGTCGCCAAAGCGCACAATGCCTTCGAGCATATTCTTCTCTTCCTTGAGTTCCTCCTCATCGGTAAGTTCCAAAGCCTGTTCCAGATCATCGACACTGAGCACATGGTTTTCAGTCTGTACCACCTTACCAGCCAGAGCGCCTGAACGCAGGAGGATGCTTGCCAACGGACGGAACAGCTTGCGAAGGAAGAAGATGCTGTCACAGAACGTACGGCACATCTGCAAGGCATGCTGTCCGCAATACACCTTCGGCATGATCTCACCAAAGAGCAACAGCAGGAAGGTGAGCAGGATGGTAATGACGAGGAACTGGAGCCAAACGGCCGATCCAAAATGCACCACATGATCGAAGAAATAGTTACAGAGCATGATGATGGTGACATTGACCACGTTGTTGGTGATCAGGATGGTGGCCAGGGTGCGCTCGGAATCCTCACGCAGCTCAAGGATGCGCTTATCTTTTTCGGAATTGCTTTCTTCCAGCTCGTTGATATCATTGGGCGTCAACGAGAAGAAAGCGATTTCAGAACCGGAGGCAAAGCCGGAGAAGATCAGAAGGACAGCCGCTAAGATGATAGCGAAGATGGCTCCCGCAGAGGGAGCCATAATAGTTACTTCACTGAATATTTGTTGAAGATAGTCCATTTTCAGTTATTAAAACGGCAATGCGCCATCAGGTGCCTCGGCAACGATGTCCTGAGGCTGGGCAGCAGGACCTTCCTGTTGCGGAACAGTTGTTGGCCTTGTGCCACCACCTAATAATTCCATATTATCTGCCCATATTTCTGTGACATAACGACGCTGACCTTGCTTGTCATCAAAAGAACGATATCGAATTCGTCCTTCAATATAAAGTCTATCCCCTTTATGGACATACTTCTCTACAATTTCAGCGAGTTTTCTCCATAAAATCACATTGTGCCAATCAGTATGTTCGGGTACTTGGGTACCATTCTGAAGGGTATACCCACGTTCAGATGTGGCCAAAGACAGACGTGCTACTGCAACGCCCTGTTCCACGTAACGTACTTCAGGATCCTGTCCTACGTTTCCAATCAACATTACTTTATTCATAATAATAGTTTTAAAAGGTTTATAAAAATACTATTTGGCCATTCCCAAATAGCGGAACTTGAAATTCTTTCCTTTCGCAGATGGGAACTGACTGCGCTCATCCACACGCTCACGCAGATAGTCTACAATACGATTGTAGCAATCCAAACCCGAATTGGCCTTAACATTGGCAATAAACTGGGTATCACGATACTGATACTTACCCGTTCCCGGCACCAACAGCACACGCTTGAAATCGATCATACCTTCATACCAACCCGGACGCTCTTCGTTCAGACGAACCAGTGCAGGGGCAGCAGGTTTGGCCGCGCTCATCAGGGCTGCAGTATTATGTACAGCTTTCTTGTCTTTAAAATCTTGCATCGTATCTGCCTCGGTCTTTATAATAATGAAATAAATACGGGGGCGGACTTTGTATCGTTTGGGATAAAAAACATCACTCGCTGCATATTCACGAATATCAGCTTCCAGAATGGGATTCATGCCCACTTCCTCAATTTCACTTAAAAAGGCAATAGCCTCATCGACAGTGTGTACAAGTGTTTCACGGTCGAAATACCTTAAATATAAATTCATGTAAGATCGATTCGTTGTTTTCCTAATAAAAGAGCGGAAAACGGGACTCGGACCCGCGACCCCAACCTTGGCAAGGTTGTGCTCTACCAACTGAGCTATTTCCGCAATAAAGATGTGAAGAGGAGGAGACTC
>JAEEGH010010457.1_pt1 | contig 21296 bp, 23 predicted proteins | sample 9134181 | NCBI WGS metagenome assembly JAEEGH01 (sample SAMN16246544, study PRJNA631951) | gut metagenome | biome: gut microbiome; feature: rumen; material: DP-attached | host: Bos | place: Iran: Karaj | collected 2018-10
TGGCACAGGCTCATGAAGACGGCTATAACAGCGGTTTAAACGACGGTAAAGCGGAGCTTGATCTTTTAAAAGAGTCGGCAATGAACGAAATCGACGAAATGAGAGCGCGAGCCAAGGAAGAGATGGAGCAGGAAATGTTAAGCATTGAGCCGACCTTGGTGGATACAATTTTGGAGGTTTTCAGACAGGTAACGGATGTGCTCAGCGAAGACCGCAGAGATATTATCTTGCAATTGGTTAACAATGTTTTAAGGAAGGTTAACATAAGTCACGACTTTATAATCAGAGTTTCAAAAGACGATTATAGTTATTTGACCGAAAACAAAAGCAAAATATACGGTGCGGTGCTTGGGGAAGGCAGCATCGAAATAGTGGAAGACATTGCTATGTCCAAGAACCAATGCATAATAGAAACAGCAAGCGGAATGTACGATTGCAGCTTGGATGTTCAGTTGGACAATTTAATCAGCGAAATAAAAATGCTTTCATGCATAAATAATGACAATCAATAGATTAATAATCTTTTATAGGGTATTGAGATGGTAACTGTAGATGTAGAAAAATATTTGAATTTATCGGATAAACTCTTTGCAAAGAAATTGGGAAGAGTTGATAAAATGGTAGGCTTGACGGTGGAATCCACCGGTCCCGAGGCTGCCATTAACGACATCTGCAATATTTATGCCAAAGATGACGAAGAAAGAATCATCAAAGCGGAAGTTGTAGGATTCAGAGACAAAAAGCTCCTTCTCATGCCTTTTGAAAGCATCGAGGGAATTGCTGTGGGCAGCCTTGTGGAAAATACCGGCAGCCATCTTAAAGTTCCCGTTGGTGATGAGATTTTGGGAAAAGTCGTTGACGGTCTGGGAAGACCTATTGACGGCGAAGAAATAGAAACAAGCAAATATATGAGCGTTGAGGCGCCGCCTCCGGATCCTTTGGAAAGGGAAATCATTTCGGAAGTTTTGCCACTGGGAGTAAAAGCCGTTGACGGTCTTATTACCGTCGGAAAAGGTCAACGTCTCGGTATATTTGCCGGCAGTGGTGTCGGTAAAAGTACATTGCTCGGTATGTTTGCAAGAAATACAAAGGCAGATATAAACGTAATTGCCCTTATCGGTGAACGTGGTAGGGAAGTAAGAGAGTTTATCGAGCGAGACCTCGGTGAAGAAGGCATGAAGCGCAGCGTCTTGGTTGTGGCAACCAGCGATAAACCGGCCCTTATCAGAAATAAAGCGGCAAAAACCGCAACGGCCATTGCCGAATATTTCAGAGACCAGGGAAAAGACGTACTTCTTATGATGGATTCCCTTACACGTTTTTCTATGGCTCAACGTGAAATAGGACTTGCCTCCGGTGAACCGCCGGTAACGAGAGGATATCCGCCAAGTGTTTATTCGGAAATGCCAAAGCTTCTTGAAAGAGCGGGCAATTCCAATGTGGGAACAATAACCGGTTTGTATACGGTTTTGGTAGATAATGACGATTTTAACGAGCCTATTACCGATACCGCAAGGTCGATTCTTGACGGACACATTATTTTATCAAGGAAAATCGCCCACAGAGGTCATTATCCGGCAATAGACGTAATGCAGAGTATTTCCAGGGTTATGTCTCAAATTGCAACACCGGAACATAAAAAAGTCGCACAAAAACTTAAAATGGTAATGGCAACTTATTCCGAGTCGGAAGACCTTATTAATATCGGTGCATACAAAGCGGGAAGTAACAAAAACATAGATTTTGCGATTTCGAAAATCGAGCAGGTTAATGATTTCTTGATGCAGGGCACGGAAGAAAAGTTTTCTTTTGATGAGGAACTTCAAATGCTTCTGTCGATTTTTGAGGAACCTGCACAGGCAGTGGCAGAGTAGTAGGGGATTGTCATGGCAAGATTTGTTTACAGTATGCAAAGCGTTTTGAATGTTAAATACAGCTTGGAGGACCAGGCAAAAGCCACTTTTGCCACAAGAGCCAGACAGTTGGAAGACGAAAGGGCCAAACTTCAAGCAATATACGATAAAATCGCTTTCTACGAAGAGGAAATAAGAAGAAAATCTCTTGATGTTTTAAATGTTAGGGAATTGCAATCTTATAAAGACGGAATAGAAAACAAAAAAGAAGAAGCAAAAAAACAGATAGTTCAGGTTAATGTTGCGACCAAAAACTTGGAAATCGCAAGAAACAAATTAACCGAAGCCATAAAAGAAAGAAAAATACACGAAAAACTTAAAGAAAGACAATTCGAAGAGTTCAAGGAAGAGCTTGCAAAAGCCGAATCCTCCGAAATCGACGAAGTTGTAAACTATAAATACACTAGCAGACAGGTAGGTGAGACGGATGGCTAACGAAGATATGGAAGAACAGGTTGGAGATGTAGCTCCGATGCTGGATGATGACGATGATGATGAAGGCAAAAAACCAAGTAAACCTTTTTCTATTATTATTGGTGTTTTAATAGCGGCCATCTGGATTGCGGTTCTTTGCGTTTTGATAAAGCTTGACGTTGGTGGATTCGGAAGCAAGGTGCTTGCACCGGTATTTAAAGATGTACCTATTATAAACAAAATTCTTCCGGATACAACGGATGAAGAATTGATAGCAAGCGAAGAATATCCTTATTCATCCCTTGCCGAAGCAATCAGCTATATCAAAGAGCTTGAGCTTAAATTGGATCAGTACGAAAGCCGCGAAGCGGTTAAGGACGACACCATAAAAGAATTGGAATCGGAAGTTTCCAGACTCAAGTCTTTCGAAGACAACCAGTTGGTATACGAAACAATCAGAGAAAAATTCTATACTGACGTGGTATTCGGTGACAAAGCGGTGGATGTTTCCAACTATAAGGAATATTACGAATCCATAGAGCCGGAAATAGCCGAAAAAATCTACAAACAGGTTGTTGAAAAAATGGCTCTCGATGAGCAGTATCAGACATTTGCCAATACCTTCAGCGAAATGGATCCTAAGAGTGCGGCATCAATACTTAACGAAATGTCAGGAAATCTTGAGACTGTTGTGGGTATTTTGAATGCAATCGAGACGGAAAACAGAGCTCAAATCATGGAAGCACTTGCTAAGATTGACCCTGTTTATGCGGCAAAGGTTACACAGCTTCTTGTTCCGTAGTTTACATAAGTTTGTTTTGAAATTAATACAATTTTTAACTACAGCTTTTAGAAAAAAGGTCCGATATAAATTGTGTAAAGCTGTTGCAAGACGGTTTTATATAAAAGGAGCGTACGCCATTAAAAAATTGCTTCGCAATTTGGGGCGGCGCCGATCACAAGCAATCAGCCGGCTACGCCGGCAGCTTATGAAAATAAGGAGGACAATTCATGGCAGATGTTAGCACATTAAATGCAAGCTTTCTTGTATTTAACGCTACGGTGCAAAGCCAGGATTTGTCATCGGTTCAGTTAGGAAAGACTGAAAATGCCGGTTTCAAAGATGCGATTCAATCGGCAGCAAACAAACTCGACAACAATAAGGCAGACGATCAGGTTAAATCCGACAGTATCAAAGATGATACTTTAACCGAAAAAACCGATATCAAATCAGTGATTAAAGAGTCAAAGCCGGAAGAAAAAATCATCGAGGAAGCTTGCGAAAGCGTAAAGGATTGCATCAAAGAAATCAAACAGCTCATTGAAAACTTCACAGACTTATCTGAAGAAGATTTAGAAGAAATCATGGGACAGCTTGGGCTTGTATCCACAGATCTTTTAAACTTCGAAAATGTCATTCAGGTCGTAATTAGTGGTGAAAACGTGCCTGACATTTCAAATTTGATTATGAACGAAGACTTTACAAATCTTGTAAAAGAAATCTCGAATCTTTTCGAAAAAATAACATCCGACATTTCAAAAGAATTGGGAATCAGCTTTGAAGATGCAGCTAAAATGCTCGAGGGATTTGAAACGGTCGACAATGAAATCAAATTTGATCCTAAACTCATTGTTAAAGATGAAAACAATGAAGTTAAAGGGGAAGCGATTCTTCAAAATTCGGCTATTGCAGAAGATGAAGAAATTGCAGATGTCAGACCACAGACAAACGCTTCAAATCAAAACGAGAGTGAAAATCTCGAAGACAAAGAAACAATAAAAGCGGAAGTTAGAAAAGACACCACCGAAAAAACTTCTAACGAAAAGACAAATGAGAATTTCCAGACTACATTTAATAACTTTACGGAAAAGGTTTCCGAAGTTATTGAAGAAAGCGCAGGGATTGCAAATGCAAGAGAAGTTGTTGAACAGATAGTTGATGAAATCAAAGCAACAATCAAGCTTGATACATCAAGCATCGAAATGCAGCTTAATCCCGAACATCTCGGTAAAGTTTCAATCAATATTGCAACCGAAAACGATGTTGTTAAAGCAAAAATCGTAGTTACGGACAGACAGGTTGAACAAATTGTTAAAGCCAACTTGGAAATTTTAAGAGAAAATCTCAACAATCAGGGACTTAAGGTGGAAGACCTTGAGGTTACCATAGCAAGCAGAAGTTTCAATGACCAATTCGCCGGAACAAAAGAAGAACAAAACGGCGGAAAGAAATCTAAAAAAGCATTTAAGAGTTTTGACGATGACGAATTTGGAATAGCATCAGAGCAAATCAACGAAGAAGAGGAGCTCATGCTCAAAGGAGCAACGGTTAGTTACTCAGCTTAAAGCACAGGAGGAAAGATATGTCAGATATTAATGCAATTATGCAAGATATTAAATCGGATTACAAAGCTACCGAAACATATCAAAAAGAAGACACCAAAGGCACCAGCAAACTTGGTAAAGACGCTTTTTTAACACTTCTTACAACTCAGATGAAATACCAAGATCCTATGAATCCGTCACAGGATACGGAATTTATCGGACAGTTGGCACAGTTCAGCGCACTTGAGGAAATGCAGAATGTTTCGTCGGCACTTTCAACTCAGACGGCACATTCGCTCGTAGGAAAGAATGTTATCATGGCAGTCGGTTCATCAAGCGGTGAGACATCGGCATACAAAGCGGGAATTGTTGAATACACAGAAGTAAAAGCCAATAAAGTTTATCTCTCAATCGAAGGAGAACTTTACAATGCAGATGATCTTTACTCGGTTGTAAGCGACGCTTATCTCAAACAAATTGCTGATGAACAGTAGATTTAAGAGGTAATTATTATGGACATTAAAAATAACAACTTTATATCCATTGAACAAGTTACCAACCAATACTTAAACAAAAACAAGCCAAACAAAAGCGGAAACGAAAACGGTGTTTCATTCCAGGATATATTCCTTGAACAAACACATAAAACCGCAGAAGTAAAAGAACTTAAGTTTTCTAAACATGCCGGAGCAAGACTTGAAAGCAGAGAAATCGAAATGACATCGGAACAGCTTGACAGACTTAAAGCAGGCGCACAAAAAGCCGGCGAAAAAGGAATCAGCGAATCCCTTGTTTTGGTAGATAACATGGCATTTATAGTAAACGTCGACAACAACACGGTTGTGACAGCAATGGATAGTGCAAAAGCACAGGAAAAAGTATTTACAAATATTGACGGAGCCGTAATTATATAAACTTGGACCAATGTGGAAACACAAAGGAGAGTTTTAACTCCCGAACGCCTGACGGAGTTAAACAAAATTTACGGATCTGCCTTCAATAGTATTCATGGAGGTAAATCATTATGATGAGATCACTTTATTCTGGTATAGCCGGTCTTAAGGTTCACCAGACAAAAATGGATGTTATCGGTAATAACATCGCAAACGTTAACACAGTTGGCTACAAAGCACAGTCAGTTACTTTTAGCGAACTTTTCTATCAGACAACTCAGATTGCATCGGGCGCTAACGAAACCACAAGAACAGGTGGTCAGAACGCAAAACAGATAGGTCTTGGTTCTCAGGTTTCAGCAATTTCAATCGATATTAACGGACAGGGTGGTACACAGTCTACAGGACGTGCATTTGACCTTATGATTAACGGTAACAGTTTCTTTATCGTACAGGACAACAGCGGTACTTACTTCTCAAAAGCAGGTAACTTCCAGACTGATGAAAACGGTAACTTGGTTACTCCATCAGGTAAATATGTTATGGGTTACACAGCCAATGGCGTAGGTGGCGATCTTCAGACAGACGAAGTAAGACCACTTCAGATTTACAGCGATGCATTCAAAATCGCTCCACCATCGGCAACAACCGATACAACATTTAAGGGCAATATCGACTGTAACTCAACAGATACCGTAACACGTATCGCATACGCATACGACAGCCTCGGCACACAGTACGGTATTCAGCTTAATATGAAACAGACAGATACAGCAGGTATTTATACAATGAAAATCGGTTCTGTTCTTAACGGTAGCGAAGTTACCGATTACACAGCAAGCTTCTACAAAACAAAACAGGAAGCTGCAGCCGGAGAAGAAACGGTTACATTTAATCCGGGAGATAAAGCTGCCGAAGAAAACACAATCTACGTAAAATACGATGAAGCTACAGGTGCTATCGCAGGTATTTACGGAACATTGGCAGATGCTCAGTCGGGTAACAACCGTATTGATGAACAGGATCCTGAAACAGGCGAATATTTAAACAATATCCACTTAGGTTTCGATGGTGACACAGGTGCTACACCTCCTACATCAAAGACATCACTTCGTACAACAACCATTGAATTTGACCTTTCAAATACAAGAAGTTATGCGGGCGAAAGCACAATCGACTGCAAAAAAGGTAAAGAAGACGGTATCGCAGGTGCAGGTAAAGCAACAGGTGAAATGTCAAGCGTAGGTATCCAGACTGACGGACGTATCGTTGCATCTTACTCAAACGGTGATACATATGTTATCGGACAGATCGCGGTTTCGAATTTCTCGAACCCTGCAGGTCTTGAAAAAATCGGTGATAACCTTTATAAAGCAACACTTAACTCAGGCGAATTCAACGGTATCGGTTATCAGATTACAGCACTTGGCGAAACAATGTCATCGGGCGTTGTTGAAATGTCAAACGTAGATCTTTCAAAAGAATTTACAGACATGATTACTACACAGAGAGGTTTCCAGGCTAATTCAAGAATTATCACAACATCGGATACAATGCTTGAAGAACTTGTAAATCTTAAGAGATAATAATTAAATATATAAGTTAACCAAAGGGGTAGTCGAATGGCTACCCCATAGGTGCTGTATAGAAGTTTTTGGGGAATAAGTCACTTACGTGACAGCTTATGACAATGGAGGTATTTATGATTACTGTAACAAGATTGAACGGAAAAGAATTAATGATTAATCCCGATATGATTCAACATATTGAGGACACACCGGATACGGTTATTACTCTTTCGGATACGAAAAAGTTCGTAGTAAGCGAAAAGAGTGAAGAAATCAGAAGAAAAATTATCGAATTCAAAAAAGAAATTTATTCGGGAAGATAAAATTTTTTCGAAATATTGTTAAAAATATGTTAAAAATGCCGATTTTTTAAGATTATCATAGGAAATTAGTACCGGTTGCATACAAAAATCTTGTGTTTTTACTTGTAACTAAAACACAAGATATGGTATAATAAACCAAAGTAGGGTGATTTTGGTTTCAATTTTTTAACTTAAATTATTTTACATTCGGAAAATGTATTTTTGTCGAATTAATTTGTCGGCTTTTTGCATAACAGGAGTGAAGTAAATGGATATAGCTACATTAGGTGGTATCGGAATGTGTATTGGACTGGTTATGTTCGGTATCATCCAGTCCGGTGGTGGCCCGGCGGCTATCGCTAGTTTCATTGATATTCCGTCTGCGATTATCACTATCGGTGGTACAATCGGTTGTATCATCACTATGAATACGATTCCTGATGTTATTAAATACATCAAGGCTGTAGGGGTTGTTATGAAGTCCCCTACGATTAACGAACCGGAAACAATCAAAAAAGTAATAGAATTATCTAACGTTGCACGTAAAGAAGGTCTGCTTGCCCTTGAAGAAGCAGCACAGAGTTTGGATGAAGAATTCATGAAAAAAGGAGTTCTTCTTATCGTTGACGGTACCGACCCTGAGCTTGTTCGAGGTATTTTGGAAACAGACCTTGTTTGCGTTGAAGCAAGACATGCAAAAGTTATCGGCTTCTGGGAGCAGATGGCTGCCATGGGTCCTGCCTGGGGTATGATCGGTACCCTTATCGGTCTTATCAACATGCTTGGTAACTTGTCCGACGTTTCTACCGTTGGTCCTAACATGGCGGTTGCCCTCATTACAACATTATACGGTTCTTTGATTGCCAACTGGCTTGCAACTCCTATTGCAAACAAAATGAGAAATAACAATGCACTCGAATCTACTCTTAAAGAGGTTATGATAGAGGGTCTGCTTTCAATACAGGCAGGCGAAAATCCAAGAGTTATAGAAGAGAAACTTAAATCCTTCTTATCACCTGAGCAGAGAGCTGCCATGGGCTCCGGCTCCGAAGAAGGAGGGGAGGCATAATTGGCAAAGAAAAAGAAAGAGATGGATGGGCCACCACCTGCCGGTTGGATGGCGACGTTCTCCGATCTTATGAACCTGCTGTTATGCTTCTTCGTATTACTTTTCTCCATGTCAACCGTTGACGAAACCAAGTTTGAAGAACTGGTAAGAACTTTATCGGAAAGCTTGGGTATTATAGAAGGAGCTTCGGACTCGGTTCTTGAAGGCTCGATGGTTACGGTTGGTACACAGGCTCTTATGGAGCTTACGGATGCCTATGAAACAATGGGTATCAATGATTACCAAAATTCACAATCAGTCATCGAAAAAGGCGACGGCGATCAAGCTCACGATCCGACCGATGCCGAAACAACAATGAAAAACGATGACCCTGTGACGGAAGAAGAAATTGAAGAAGAAATGCAGGAGCAATCCCAAGCTATGGCTCAGGATATAGAAAAAATGCTTCAGGAAGAAGAACTTGAAGAAGATGTCCAAATGGATGTTGAAGCTCAGTATGTTCTTTTAACACTTGACGGTGCCACGCTGTTTAATTCCGGCGCATCTGACATCGCCGAGGAAGCAATTCCGATTGTAAACAAAGTCGGAAGAGTACTCCAGCATTATCCTGACAGCAATATAGAAGTTATAGGCCATACGGACAGCACACCGATAGTAAATTTCTCCGTTTATGCGGATAATATCGATTTGTCTTTTGCGAGGGCAAAAACGGTTGCTAAGTATTTGGTTAACAACTTTGATTTGAGTATCGAAAAAATGCGATTCTCCGGTCGCGGTGAATATGAACCGGTTGCATCAAACGATACGGAAGAAGGCAGAGCACGCAACAGACGTGTTGAAGTCAGAATTTACAATGAATTAAATTCATATTAATAAGGAGAATCAGCTGTGAAAAAAGGGTTAATTAACATGATTGCAATGGTGCTTACTCTTGTAAATCTTATCCTTACGGGTTTACTTGTATTTGCCATTGTACCGGCTATGCAAAGCACAAACAGCGTAGTTACCAAAATAGGGGAAATAATCGACCTTGATGCCGTAACAAAAGTTGCGGGGGATGAGAACAGTGTTTCGGTCGATCAGCTTGCTGTTCATACAATCGAAGAAAAACTTACAATCACTCTTGCTGACGACAAGAGCGGCGTACCGCATTATGCAGTGGTTTACGCTTCGGTATACTTCGATACCACTAATGAAGACTATGCAACATTAATCACCGAAGAAAGTAAAATTACTCAGGAACCTATGATGAAGTCTTATATCGATGAAGTATTAAGTACATATACGGCTGATGAATTAACAGGTCCCGATGCAACAAAGAACAGAGATAAAGCCGTAAAAGAAATTAAAGATAAATTAAACAAAATGTACGGCACAGATGTTGTTTATGAAGTAGTTCTTCGTATGACGATTTCATAATTGATAAAAGAAATTTAAAAGTATTTAAAAGAAAGAGAGGTGAAGATGCGTGGGAGAAGTCTTATCACAAAATGAGATAGATAATTTGCTTAAAGCTTTAAGTTCAGGCGAATTGGATGCGGAAGACTATAAAGAAGAAGACGAGAAAGTCATTAAAAACTATGACTTTTCGAGACCTTCCAAATTCTCCAAAGAGCATCTTCGTACTCTGGAAATTATATTTGAACATTTCGGAAGATTGTTATATACCAACCTTCCGGCATACCTTCGAAAAAGCGTACAGGTAGAAGTTATCAACTCCGAGGCGGTTGCCTTTTCGGAATTTTCCAACGCGCTTCTTAACCCTGTACTTTTGGGAATTGTTAATTTTGCACCTCTTAAGGGCTCGATTCTTATGGAAATGGCATCAAACCTTGGTTATTGTATGATTGACCGTTTGCTTGGAGGTACCGGAGCCGCTCTTGAAAAGAAAAGAGAGTTTTCGGAAATAGAAATTACAATCCTTGAAAGAATGTTTAACATTTGTATAAACCTTCTTCGCGAACCTTGGAAAAACGTTATAGACATTACTCCGCGTCTTGAAAAAATCGAAACAAACTCACAGTTTGCACAGGTTATTTCACCAACTGAAATGATTTCAATCGTAACATTGAATATTAAAATCGGTAACGTGGAAGGTCTTATGAACATTTGTCTTCCTTACGTTGTTTTGGAACCTGTTATGGACAAACTCAATACCAAGTATTGGTATTCGAATATGCAGGCAAAAGATGACAGAACATATGAAGACGCTATCGAAGTTCTTATTCAAAAGGCTCAAATTCCGATTAAAGCGGTATTGGGTACCAGCGAGATTTCTGTCAGCGACTTTAACAGCTTAAATGTGGGAGATATTATAAGGCTTGATTCGAAGATAGATAACGAACTCAAGATTTATGTTGGAAATATAGAAAAGTTCAAAGCTTTACCGGGTACCACAAGCGATAAGAACGCGGTACAGATTACGGAAGTTTTAAAGGAGGAATAAGTCATGGACGGAATGCTTTCACAGGAAGAAATTAATGCCCTGCTAAGCGGAATGGACGTTGGTGGCGATGCAGCTGCAGAAGAACCGGCAGAAGCACCGGTTGAAGAAACTGCAAATGAATTAACAGATATGCAAAGAGACACCCTTGGTGAAATCTCTAATATCAGTATGGGTACTGCCGCAACGACATTGTCCTCATTGCTTAACCAAAAAGTTAATATCAGTACACCTGTTGTTACATATGCAAAATGGGATGACCTTGTTTCATCATATGACAGACCGTGCGTGTTTATGACTCTTGCATATAAAGAAGGTTTGAACGGTAAAAACGTTTTGGTATTAAAACAAAACGACGTTAAGATTATTACAGACCTTATGATGGGTGGAGACGGCTCCAATGTGGATGGAGAAATCACAGATCTCCACTTAAGCGCCATCGGAGAGGCTATGAATCAGATGATGGGTTCGGCGGCAACATCTATTTCATCAATGCTTGATATGAAGATAGATATTTTACCTCCAACGGCATCTCTTATTGATTTGAATGACGGGGAGGCTGCTCCTGCGGATGCAAATCTTGATGAATTTGTAAATGATATTTTCGTTAAAATTTCATTCAGCATGGTTATCGGTGATCTTGTGGATTCACAGATTATGCAGCTTTATCCTATTGATTTTGCCAAACATCTTTGCGAAAAATTTGAGGTTTCGCTTGAAAAAGGCGGAGATGCGCCTATTGAAGAACCTGCAGCAGCGGATGTTCAGGCAAGCGTAACACCTGATGCGGCACCTGCACCTGCGCCGGCTCCGCAGGCGGCACCGCAAGGAATGCCAATGCAGCAAATGCCACCGCAGGGAATGCCGATGCAGCAAATGCCACCGCAAGGAATGCCGATGCAGCAAATGCCACAAGGCATGCCTATGTATTATGCACCGCAGCCGGATGTTAATGTTCAGCCGGCTCAGTTTACACAATTTGCGCCAAATCCTATTACAATGGAGCAGAGGGAAAACATCGGTCTTATTATGGATGTTCCTTTGGAAGTTACGGCAGAACTTGGTCGTACTTCAAAATCCATTCAGGAAATTTTGGACTTTGCACCGGGTACAATTATCGAACTTGATAAGATGGCCGGCGAGCCTATAGATGTGCTTGTAAACGGCAAATTCGTTGCAAAAGGCGAGGTTGTAGTCATTGAAGAAAGTTTTGGTATTAGGGTTACTGAAATAATTCAGAACCAATAGGTATTGTAATTCTTTCAATGCTTTGATAAAATAATAATGGGTATTTTTTAAACCAGAAGAGGAGAATGTGAATATGGCGAAGAATATTTTAATTTGCGATGACGCGGCATTTATGAGAATGATGATCAAGGATATCCTTTCAAAGAACGGATACGAAGTTGCAGGCGAAGCAGAAAACGGTGCTATTGCAGTTGAAAAATACAACGAACTTCATCCGGATTTAGTACTCATGGATATTACAATGCCGGAAATGGACGGTATTCAAGCTCTTAAGAAAATCAAAGAGGGCGATCCGAACGCAAGCGTAATTATGTGTTCAGCTATGGGCCAGCAGGCAATGGTTATCGAATCAATTCAGTCGGGAGCAAAAGACTTTATTGTTAAACCATTCCAGGCAGATAGAGTTATCGAGGCGGTAAAGAAAGCAGTTGGTTAATTTCGAACTATTTCTTGCAGCGTCAGGATTTCAAGGGGTTTTGAAGTTTATCGCTATCCTGTTTATATTTATAATCGTGTTGCTTATAACTCACTATACAACAAAGTGGATCGGCGGTATTCAAAAAAAACAGTCAATGGGTAAAAATATTTCCAGTGTTGAAATATTTAAATTGACTAACAATAAGTATGTTCAGATTCTAAAGATTGGGAAAGAATATGTAGCCGTTGCGGTTGCTAAAGATAATGTAACATACCTTGGAAAAGTTAATGAAGAAGATTTAGATTTATCAAAAGAGACTGTAGGTGAGGGACAGTCTTTTGGTAGTGTTTTAGACTTCATAAAGAAAAAGAAAAACGAAGACAAAACACAATAATCCTCACAGACAATATTTCGCCTTGGCGAAAAAACAGAGGTTTGTTACATGTTAAAGCTGCTTAAAATGAATAGCAAAAAACTTAAAAAAGCTTATAAGATTCTTATTTTATTTGCAGCTGTTGTAATAATCTTTTCATTGTCGGGCACGACGGTGCAGGCTGCCGATACAGGCGGCGCAAATACCATTAACGTCGGCGATGGCAATAACAATTTATTCGGAATAACGATTTCGGGAGTGGACACGGACGATACTGCGGGTATTTCGTCAACTTTGCAGGTAATGCTTATAATCACGGTTATAGCATTATGTCCGTCCATTCTTATAATGGTGACATCCTTTACCAGGATTCTCATTGTTTTACATTTTACCAGATCGGCGCTTAATACCCAAAGTGCGCCGCCAAATCAGATTTTAATCGGTATTTCCTTATTTTTAACATTTTTTGTTATGGCTCCGGTGTTTTCGGATGTATATTCAAATGCAATCGTTCCTTTAAACGAAGGAACGGTTACCGTTAGAGAAGCATATGATTTGGGAATCGAGCCTATAAGGGAATTTATGTTTAATCAGGTAGATGATTCGGATCTTGATACCATGTGCGGAATAGCGGGACTCGAATCGGTCAGTTCACAGGAAGAAGTCCCAACTTATGTACTTATTCCTGCTTTTATTATAAGCGAACTCAGAATAGCTTTTTGGATTGGTTTTTTAATATATATACCGTTTATTATTATCGATATGGTTGTGGCATCCACCCTTATGTCAATGGGTATGATGATGTTACCGCCGACCACCATATCTTTGCCTTTCAAAATATTGCTTTTTGTTTTGGCAGACGGCTGGAATTTGATAATTGTAAACTTAATTAATACTTTTGTGGTATAGCACGGTTTTATAAAGCAAAATCGTGCGTTTGTTCTACAGGGTGATAAAGGGAGGTTTGTTATGACAGAGGATGCGGTTCTTGATATATTTAGCGATGCAGTATGGACTATAATCATTACAGCGGCACCTCTTCTTTTAATTTCATTAGTTGTAGGCTTAGTTGTTAGTATTTTTCAGGCAGTTACTTCCATTCAGGAGCAAACACTTACGTTTATACCTAAAATACTAGCAATTTTTATTGGAATTTTGTTGCTTGGTTCTTTTATGTTGAACAATGTCACAACATACATGGAAATGCTTTGGTCTAGCTTTGGAGATTACATTTAATGGTTGATATTTCTTTTACGCAAGCAGATATAGAGTGTTTTATTCTCATTCTGGTAAGAATAACATCATTTATGTTTACAGCTCCTTTTTTTAGCCAAGCAAACACACCGGCAAGGTTAAAGATCGGTTTTGCTGTATTTTTGTCGTTTATACTATATCTTGTTTTGCCGGATAAAACAGTGGATTATTCATCTATTTGGGAGTATTCCACAATCGTTATAAAAGAAGCAATCGCAGGACTTTTGCTTGGATTCTTCACACAAATCTGCAATATGGTTATCATATTTGCGGGAAAAATAATCGACTTCGAAACAGGCCTTTCAATGGCGGAGGTTTACGACCCAAACACCAGAAGCCAGGTTTCGATTGTGGGTAATTTGTATTCGTATTCGATTTTGTTGCTTTTGCTTGCAACAAATATGCATAAATTTTTACTTGGTGCGGTGGTGGATTCCTTTACCGTTGCGCCTCTGGGAGAAGTTGTTATTCAGCACAGTCTCTTGGATACTTTTCTTGGATTTGTGGGCAATTATTTTATTATCGGTTTTGAAATTTGTCTTCCGGTTTTTGCCATGGGTCTCGTACTTAATGCGGTACTTGGTATTATGGCAAAGGTTGCTCCTCAAATGAATATGTTTGCCGTAGGTATTCAGATTAAAGTAATCGCGGGTCTTATAGTTATATTTATTACAACAGCCCTTTTACCTACCATAGCAAATTTAATATTCGACCAGATGAGACTTATTACAGTTGATGTTTTACAAGGGTTACATTAGTTTATTATGTATGATGAAAGAGTGTTATTAAGCTTTAATCTTCAGTTCTTTGCTGAAGGAGATGCCGGTGATAAAACGGAACCGGCTACAACCAAAAAACTTAATGATGCCAGAAAAGAAGGTCAGGTTGCAAAAAGCACGGAAATCGTTCACAGCGTTATGCTTATATCATTTTTTGTGGTGCTTCGAATTACCGTTGGTTTCATGGCAGAAAAAATGATGGAAGGGTTTCCGAATTTTTATAACAGAATATCAACTCTTGCGGTTTCGAAGCAGGTTGATACTTCACTCGGAGCGGTTAACAGTCTTTTTCAAGAAGGCATTATAGAACTTATAGTTACACTGATTCCGATATTTGCGGTGGGTTTCTTGATTGCTTTTGTGGGAAATGTTGTACAGGTAAAATTTGTTGTTTCCGCAAAGCCTTTGATGCCCAAGTTTTCAAAATTGAATCCGGTTAACGGTTTTAAGCGTATGTTTTCCCTTCAATCGCTTATAAACCTTATGAAATCGGTGCTTCTTGTTGCAATTATAGGCTTTGTCAGTATATCCACAATACGTGACAACTACGGTCTTTTGATGAATATTCTGGATTATTCTTTGCCGGATGCGGTTATTCAAATCGGAACCATGGTGTTGGATCTTGCAATTAAAATAAGCGCAATATATTTGGCAGTGGGATTTGTGGATTTGATCTATCAAAAAAGAAAATTCGCAAAAGATATGAGAATGTCAAAGCAAGAAGTTAAAGAAGAATACAAACAGACAGAAGGTGACCCTCAGATTAAAGGGCAGATTCGTCGAAGAATGAGAGAAGCATCACAAAGGCGTATGATGCAGCAACTTCCCGAAGCGGATGTTGTAATCACCAACCCTACACACCTTGCTGTTGCCATAAAATATGACGCAAATGAACAATTTTCCGCTCCCGTGGTTATAGCAAAGGGTGAGGATTATTTGGCACAAAAGATTAAAGAAGCGGCAAAGGAACACGGCATTGAAATCGTTGAAAACAAGCCGCTTGCAAGAGCTTTATATTACAATGTTGATATAGGCTCGGAAATACCTCAAGAGCTTTACGAAGCCGTGGCTGAGGTATTGGTATTCGTATACAAACTCAAAGGTAAAACAAAAAGCAGCGATTTAAGCAATTAAAATAAAAGGAAGGAGGTATGGATATGTTCAAAAGAGCTGATATAGGCGTAGGTATTTATTTGCTTGCAGCCATTATTTTTCTTATTATATCCGTACCTGCGGGACTTCTTGATATTTTGCTTGCCTTAAATATTTCAATAGCTTTAACTGTTTTATTCAATTCGATTTTCTCAAAAGAAGCTTTGGAAATGTCATCGTTTCCGTCTATCCTTCTTTTGACAACGATTTTCAGAATTTCCCTTAACGTTTCATCCACAAAACTTATTCTTGCAAAGGGTGATGCAGGTAAAGTCGTTAGTACTTTCGGAGAATTCGTTGGCGGTAACAATCTTATTATCGGTGTTATTGTTTTCGTTATTTTGCTTATCGTTCAGTTTATGGTTATCAACAAAGGTTCCGAACGTGTAGCTGAAGTAACGGCAAGATTTACACTTGATGCCATGCCCGGTAAACAGATGGCCATCGATGCTGACTTAAATACCGGCGCAATTACGGATGAAGAAGCCACAAGACGTCGTCTTAAAATCCAGGAAGAAGCCAGCTTCTTCGGTTCCATGGACGGTGCCGTTAAATACGTAAAAGGTGATGCCATGGCGGGCCTTATCATTACTGTTATTAACGTTGTGGGCGGTATTGTAATGGGCGTTATGATGCAAGGCATGGAAATCAGCGAAGCCCTTACAAAATATACGATTCTTACAATCGGTGACGGTTTGGTAAGTTCCATCCCATCGCTCCTTATATCACTTGCAACAGGTATGATTGTTACCAAGGCTTCAAAAGAAGCAGGTCTTGGCGGACTTGTTGTTACACAGCTTTTCTCAATTTCGAGAGTTATGTTTGTTGTCGGTATTGCAATGTCATTCCTTGGTATTGTTACGCCGCTTCCTATATATGTATTTGTGCCTATCGGTATAATTTTCATCGTTTTGGGTCTTCGTCTCAGAAGAAAAGAGGGCGTATCCGAAATCGAGGAAGAAGTGGGCACGGAAGAAGCAGAAGCAGAGGAAATCAGGCGGCCGGAAAACGTTGTTTCCCTCTTGCAAGTGGATCCTATCGAGCTGGAATTCGGATATGGTATCATTCCTATTGCCGATGTAAGCCAAGGCGGCGATTTGCTTGACAGGGTTGTTATGATCAGGCGGCAGATTGCCTTGGAACTTGGCGCCGTTGTGCCTATTATTCGTTTGAGAGATAATATACAGCTTAATCCTAACCAATATATTATTAAAATTAAAGGTATCCAAATCAGCGAAGGCGAGATTTTGTTCGATCACTACATGGCCATGAATCCGGGATATGTGGAGGAAGAAATTACGGGTATTCCTACATTTGAACCTTCTTTCCACTTGCCGGCAATTTGGATTACGGAAAGTCAGCGTGAAAGAGCCGAAACTCTCGGCTATACGGTTGTAGACCCTCCTTCGATTATTGCAACTCATTTGACGGAAATAATCAGAAGACATATTGACGAGCTTCTTACCCGTCAGGATGTTCAAAATCTTATCGATAACGTTAAAGAAGCAAATCCTACACTTATTGACGAACTTACAAAGGCATTGGGTGTGGGTGAGATACAAAAAGTATTGCAGAATCTGCTTAGAGAAGATATTTCAATCAGAGATCTTGTTACGATTTTTGAATCCATGGCAGATCATGCAACGGTTACCAGAGACACGGATATTTTGACGGAATATGCAAGACAAAGCTTGAAACGTGCAATTTCCAGCAAATATTTCCCGGCAAACGAGACTACAAGTGTTGTAACTCTCGATCCGGAAGTGGAACAGGATATTATGAGTTCTGTTAAACAGACTGAAACAGGCGCATACCTTTCTCTGGATCCGGAAAAATCAAAATCAATTATTAAATCCGTGGAAGAAGAAGTGGACAAAATGGAAAATATGGGCAGAACCCCTATAGTCCTTACTTCTCCTATTGTCAGAATGTATTTTAAAAAACTTACTCAGGATTATTTCAGAGATTTGATTGTGGTTTCCTACAATGAGGTTGACTCAAATGTTGAATTGCAGTCTGTAGGGATGGTGAGCGCTAAATGATAATAAAAAAGTTTCAGGCCTATAACGAAAAAGATGCCGTTAATATGGCCAAGGATGAAATGGGCAATGAAGCCGTAATACTAAATATTAAAACAATTAAACATCGTGGTTTTGCGAGGCTTTTTAAGAAAAATATAATAGAAGTCACGGCAGCTTTGGAGGAAAAAGAAGTTAAAGTCGAAGCTCCGCGACCAAGAGCTGTTGACTATACCGCCGGTGATATGACATATGCCAATCCGGCACTTAACAAGGAATCGGATAACGGCAGCAATATTGAAGCAAAATTAAACAGCCTCCAGGAAATGCTTGAAAAGCAAATTTCCGCCGGTTCTTCCAAAAACGAGAAAAAAGAAAAAGAAATAAAGGAAGAAAAGGAGGAAGAAATCGAGGATGAAGTTGAAGATAAAGGCGTAAACAAGGCCTTTACAAAGCTTATATACGGAAAACTCGTTGAAAACGAAGTAGACGAAAACATTGCAAAGAAAATAATTGAAGAAGTGGAAGAAAGCCTGACAAGCCAGTCAAGTCTTGATACCTATCTTTCGGGCATTTACCAAAAGATTATTTTAAAGCTTGGCCAGGCAAAAACCATAGAACTTGCGGAAGGCAAAACAAATCTTGTGTTTTTCGTGGGTCCGACGGGTGTTGGCAAAACGACAACCATTGCAAAACTTGCTTCTCATTTTAAGCTTGATAAAAAGGCAAAGGTTGCCCTTATAACTTCCGATACTTACAGAATAGCCGCTGTTGAACAGCTTCGCACATATGCGAATATTTTGGATATTCCTATGCAGGTAGTATACACTGTAGAGGAATTCAACGATGCGGTGGAGATGTTCGCGGGCTTTGACCTTATTTTCGTTGATACAGCCGGACGTTCTCACAAGAATCTCGAGCAGTGCAATGAAGTAATACATCTGGTTAATGATTGTAAAATCGATGAAGAGAAGATAAACAAACAGGTTTATCTTGTATTAAGTACCGCAACAAAATACAAGGATCTTCTTAAGATAACGGAAGCTTATGCGGGGCTTAAAAAGTATAATCTTGTATTTACAAAGCTTGATGAGACAACATATCTCGGCAATATTTTAAATATTAAACTTAAAACCGATGCACCTCTTTCATATGTAACCAGCGGACAAGTGGTTCCCGATGACATAAGCAGACTTAATGCTCAAAAGGTTGCCAAACAGTTATTGGGAGGCGGTGAATAATATGGATCAGGCACAAAATTTACGCAATATTATACGAATGCAAAATGCAAGCAATAATGACTTGGCGGCAAGAGCACGTATTATAACCGTTACCAGCGGAAAAGGCGGCGTCGGCAAATCCAGTGTTTCAATTAATCTTGCAATGCAGATGAGAAAACTGGGTAAAGAAGTTATTATTTTCGATGCCGATTTCGGACTTGCAAACATTGAGGTTATGTTTGGTGCGGTTCCGAAATATAACCTTGCGGATATGATATATAAGGGTATGGGCATAAAAGATATCCTTATAAAAGGTCCCAACGGAATAGGTTTTATTTCGGGCGGTTCCGGTGTTGCCGGACTAAGCAATATGACAAAAGATCAGGTTGCTTATCTTATATTTAAGTTGCAAGAGCTCGAAACCATGGCGGATGTAATCATCATAGATACCGGAGCGGGAATATCGGACAGCGTATTGGAGTTTGTTGCTTCATCGGCGGAAGTACTTTTGATAACAACTCCGGAACCTACATCCATAACGGATTCTTACGCGCTTTTAAAGGCGTTGAATACCAGAAACGGTTACGAAAAAGACAACACGGTTATTAAGATGATTGCCAATCGTGTAAATGATTACGATGACGGAAAAGCGCTTTTTGAAAAGTTAAGCGTGGTTGTAAATAAATTTTTAAATGTCAACTTGGAATTTTTGGGATTTATTCCATTGGATAACAATATTGCAAAGTCGGTAATCCAGCAAAAACCGATATCTATTGCTTATCCGAACTCTCCGGGAACAAAGGCATTTGTGGAACTTACGGAAGCATTACTTGAAAATAAGCAGACGGAGGCGCCTAAAAAGGGTCTCGGTCAGATGTTTCTTAAAATGTTCAAGAGCAAAAAATAGTTAAATTAGGAGACGCAGCATGTTTTTCTCAAGTATTGAAGAAGGCGATATCGTAGAAATCAAATATTTGCCGGGCCAGGACGGAAGCGTGGCGGAAGGAAAGCTTCCGGAAGAGGCATTCAAAACCAAAATTTTCAATCTTTACGATGACAGAACAATCGATATTATTATGCCGTTAAAAGACGGAGCGATGGTTGTTCTGCAAAATGACAAGGATTTTTCCGTTGTCGTTTCCAATAAAAAGAATTTTTATCAATTTGAATGTCCTTCCGTGGGAAGAAGAAAAGAGGGAACTTTTGCCGTTATTACCGTAAGGGTTGTGGGTGAGGTTACCAAACTTCAAAGAAGAGACAGCTTCAGAATGGATGCCACACTGGATGTGGGTATCAGAAAACTTGATGAAAAGACAGCACAGACAGTATATAAATCGGATAATTCCAGCAGATTTATCACAAGCTTCGGCGTTACATTAAACATCAGCGCCGGCGGTGTTAAATTTATTTCTAATGAAGAATTTGAAAAAAGTGATATAATATTTATGGAAATAGTTTTTCCGGATCCCTTTGATGAAGAGGACGGAAGCGGAATAGTTTTCGGTCCGAGACGTGACGGTGGATTATCGGAAAGACAGGGAAACAAGGACACATTCCTTTATTGTTTGTTTACGGTGGTTGAATGCGTAAAAAATGATAGAGGTTATTTTGAAACTCGCGGTTATTTTTCAGAAATCGACAAAAAAGACAGAGAGAAAATTGTTCGATACGTTTTCTGGCTTGAAAGAAGACTCAGAAAGAAAGAAGTAGAGGAAAATGTCTAAAAAAATTTTAATAATTGATGACTCTGCACTTATGAGAAAGGTTATTTCTGATATAATAAATTCAGATGATAGGTTCGAAGTTGCAGACACAGCTAAAAACGGTTTGGAAGGTTTGGACCTTATCGTCAAGAATTATGATAAGTATGATGCCGCTTTGCTGGACGTTAACATGCCTATGTTGGA
>JAEEGH010010460.1_pt1 | contig 21292 bp, 21 predicted proteins | sample 9134181 | NCBI WGS metagenome assembly JAEEGH01 (sample SAMN16246544, study PRJNA631951) | gut metagenome | biome: gut microbiome; feature: rumen; material: DP-attached | host: Bos | place: Iran: Karaj | collected 2018-10
GGAAAAGGTCCGGTCTTCCTTGATGATGCACTGCCAACACCTGCCTTAGCAAGCTGTTGACTGCCTCCATGTCTCGAGGCTCAGCGGGGCGTATGATATAACTTGTCATCAGAGGCAATTAATCATGAAGTCAACCATTGCGGCGTTAACCTGTTGGGATTCCGGAAGGTCAATGGAGGTGACGTTATGCACGTGGGCAACCTTTTTGTCGTCGGATTCTATGTCCACGAATGTCAGAGGGCGTCCTGTGGCTTCGCAGTCGGCTTTTATTTTCATGGACTCTCCACGGATGAAGTCATTTGTGCATGTAGATACGAAAAGTGGACCGCTATAACTGCCAAGATGCGTCCTTGGAGACATTGACTTCATCCATTCCTTATCTTCATATTTAGGGCCCAGGAACCATTCCTTGAAACTCTTGGCATACATTTCGGCATCGGAATACGCTGCAAAATCGTAAGCGGGGCAGCTGAGCAATGCGCCCAAAGGCTTGAAGTGCTCCGGATGGACGGGAAGAGTGTGGTCTTGTGATCCTTCTGCAATGTATAAAGCCAGATGACCGCCGGCGGAGTCTCCGGTCACGAACATACGGTCCTTATTTAGGCCCAGCTCCTCAGCGTGAAGGGTGACATAATCTGCGGCAGCGGCGCAGTCGGCTAATTCATCTGAAACATCCAACTTGCCGTCATTGAGCCTGTAGCTCACCAGAACCACGTCGAAGCCCTCTTTCAGGAAAGCGGAAGCGAAGGCGCGGTTACCTTCTTTCTGTCCGGCTACGTAAAATCCTCCGTGAAAGTCCACCAGGACTGCATCCTTGCGGACATCCTCAGGTGCATAGAAGATATCCAGCATCTGGGCGGGTGAGGCATCGTCCACATATGGAACGTCTATCTTTCCTTCATAGTCCTGAGCAACCGTATTCTCAGGTATCTTCATGCTGGCCTTCAGAATGGCTTTCATCATGCTTTTCGTAAGCTTTACACCGCCACAACCCGTCAAGAGTGTGACAGCGCAGAAAGTGATAGTGAGGAATCTTTTCATATAAGGAGTCTTGTTTTCTTTCTATATTCAGCGTATCCTGGTTTGTTGGCCAGCTGGCGCTTTTCCATCATGGGGATGCTGATGAATAGGAAGAGGCAGGTCATGGCAATGGGAGGGAGGATGAGCCAGTCAATTCCATATAGAGAAGCATACATGATCCATATGCCCCACCAGAATAGGATTTCACCAAAGTAATTGGGATGCCTTCCGTGCTTCCAGAGGCCTACGTTGCAGTATTGTCCCGGATGCTCTTTGCGGAATTGATGAATCTGAGTGTCCGCTGCTATTTCAATAGATGCGGCGGCAAGGCAGGTGGCGCAGCCCAGCAAGGTGAGTACATTGGCCGATGCGGCGCCTTCATAAATGCCTAATCCCGGAAGCATGCACGCTAAGACCAGCAGGGTGGGCATCATATTGAGCCCGAAGAAGTTCGTCACGTGGAATAGAAAAGGGGAGAGGGTCTCCCTATAGCGGGTATAGCGCCAGTCTTCGTATCCGAGACCTTTGAATGTATACAGCCAGTTTGCCGTAAGGCGGATGCCCCAGTACCAAATTGCTACAAGAAGCAATATTACAGGTAAAGAGAAGCACCCTTTGAACACAGCCCAGAAGGTAAATAGCACCGGCGGAATTACACTCCAGTATGGGTCATAAACCGAAACATTATCATACGCAAGACCAATCGCCCAGACAAAGATAGTGGCCGCTATGTCTGCTACCATAAGGGCCCATATCTCAGGCATATAGTCCAAAGCTCTGGCGAATGTGAGTATGCCGCCACCTATCGCAACAAGATAGATGAAGGCAATGACTACGATGCTGGAGGCCTTTGAGTAATTCTGTCTCATTCTTCGCTACTGTTACAGCTCCGCAATGATATCCCTAAGTACTCCGTTAAAATCTATTACGCGGTCCGGCTTGGGGGAGTAGCCCAGGATGACTACGACGAGTTTCTTGGAGGGGACGATGTAGATTTCCTGGCCGTCGTGGCCCTGGCAGGAGAACATGTCCTCTGGGACATCGGGGCAAACGTGGTTGCGATTGAGCCAGAAGAAGGCGCCGTAGGCTCCCTCGCTGGCGGAGGCGGGCGTTACGGTATAATCCACCCAGCCTTCCGGGAGTATGCGTTCACCGCCGATGCAGCCATCGTCCAGGAAGAGCTGTCCGAAGCGGGCGAAGTCCCTGGCGGTGACGTAGAGGTAGGACGATCCAACGGGCGTTCCGCTCATGTCCGGCTCAAAGTGGGGATTGGCGATGGCCAGAGGGGCGAAAAGGCGCTCGCGCATGTATGCCAGGAAGGCATCGTCCGAAGAGAACATGCCGCGAAGGTAACGCATCACGATGTTTGTGGTGCCGCTGGAGTAATACCAAACGGTTCCGGGTTCGTTCTCCAGAGGCTTTGCGAGGGCATATTTACCCATATCAGTCTCACGGTGAAGCATGAGGTTTACGTCGGAGCGGTTACCGTAGTTTTCGTTCCACTGAAGGCCGCTCTGCATCTGCATAAGATTGCTGAGAGTGATGGCCTTTCGTCCGTCATTCTGCCATTCAGGGATGTCCATGGGAGCGTTGATGTCCACCAGGCCATCCTTGGCCATGATGCCCACAAGAGCATTGGTGAAGCTCTTGCCCATACTCCAGCTTAGGAGCTGAGTCTCTGCCGTGATGCCTTCGTCATAACGTTCCGCTACCACAGCGCCATTGTGAAGTACCACGAAAGCGAAGGGATGACCATTGTAAGAACGATCATCGACGAGTGCCTTGGCAATAGGTTCCAGACGTGCTGCCAGTTCCGGGTCACCGGGCTGCAGATAATCCTCATAGCAGTCCTCAGGAAGGGGATACTCCTGCTTCAGGAACTCTTTCTTACCCTTTCCGCGAAGGAGTGTAACGCCGTAACCCTCCCGGTAGGCTGCAGTGGCCTTGGCCCATAGGAAACGGCTTGTTACGGTCTTGTTCTCATAGTCCACCTTGTTCTTATTGAACTTGATGAAGGAGAAGTGAAGGTCCAGCTCTTCCACATCTGCAGCATCTCTTCCGGAGACGAAGACTGCCGAGGCCAGGTTCTTGGCCGCGTAGCCCGTTATGATGGGCATAAGGGTATTAAGGTATATGCAACCTCCTATGATTGCAGCGGCAAGGATTGCTCCGGCAATACCGAGTATTCGTTTGACTTTCATATAATTCTGTTTTATGCTTTTGGCTTGCGTACGCGGTTGGGAATGACCTCCGGAAGGACCATGGAGAGTTCCATGAAGCCGGCGTATTCGGAGCCGTCGTACCAGGGAGTCTGGAAGATGAGCTTCTTTACGCCTTCCTTTTCAACTGTATACACGTTTGTTCTGGGGTTGGCCAGCATGTCTGCCAGCAGGGAACGAGCGGGTTCAGGATGGCAGTCTAGAACATTATGGCCGATAATATCGGGCTCACCTGGCTTAATGAACGTACGCTTGGACTTGGCGTTCATGTCCAGTATGGTGCCGTCCTTACCGCATATGGTTACAGCAACGTCGGCGCCTTCAAAATAATCGCGTTTCATGGTTCCTGACTATTTCTTGCCGAAGATTTTCTTGGCTTCAGCCTTTATGTCGTTGAAGATTCCCTTGGCTGTTTCACCGGCTTTGGTGGCCGTCTCCGTGGCTTTCTGGTTCCACTCGTCCTGCTTGGCCTGCTTCTCCTCAGGGGAGAGAGCCTCGTAGTCCTTGACCTTGCCCACTACCTTGCCGGCGCCTTCTTTCACGGCGTCTGCGGCACCGTACATGGCTTCGTTGATCTTGTCGGCGGCGTGAAGGATCTGCTCTTTGACTGACACCTTTCCGTCTTTGTTGGTGTCTTTGGGGTCGAATTCCTGATTCTCGTTCATGGTGATATGTAAGATTAAATTAGTCGGTAATAAGACTGCCTTCCTTATGGTCGAAATAACCGTTCACGGCAGTTGCCATAAGGAACATATTGGTGGCGATGCGGTTAATCCTCTCTTCCTTCAGATGCAGGCCCAGGGGTTGCCAGTCAAGGGTTTCGTCTTCCATTGAATCCACGAATACGATACCCGGGAAACGCTGTGAAAGACTCATTCGGAACGTCTCTGTGTACATCCTGCACAGTCCGTCCAGTTCTGCCTCCACGGCCTCGGTGGTCTCCTTTTCGCGCTCGGCCTTGTAAAGATCCAAGAACTCTCTGTAGGAACCCGAGAGACTAAGGCTGAGTTCCTCTGGGGTATCGCCGCTAAGGAGCCAGCAGTGATTGACGTCATCCGGACTAACGGCTGTAGGAAGGTCGTGGAGCTTCGCTATGCTTATTCCATGGAGATAGAGGGTGTCCTTCCGCGTTGCGAAGTGAATCTTCTCGAAGTCAAGTCCAAGGGTGGCACTGGCATGGTACTTTCCTATGTATAACACCTTCTTCATACCAGGGTTGGCAATATCGTCAATGAATCCCGATACCTTCTCCAGGAAACCCTTCTTCCCGGAGAGTCCGTACTTGGAATCCTCCTTGAACTGCTCTAATGGCTCTTCCTTGACGATATATCCGCTCTTGTTGAAGGACATGGTCTCAATCTTTGAGGTAAGGATTAGGTTGGACGGCATCCCGGCGGTTTGTGACCAGGTGTCAAGGCGGCTCTCCAGCTCCCTGTTCTCCTTTTCCAGCACGGTGATACGCTCCTTCATGGCATTCTCCTTCTTCTCTTTCTCAAGGAGTTCCTGAGCCTGGCGGGTGACCTCCCTCTGGAGAAGAGAGTTGATGGGGCGGTTAGCCAGAAGCATGAAAAGAATTGTTAGCGCGTTGGAGAGAATGACTGCAAGCCATAAGGCCATCTTTCCGACCGAGAGGAAGAAAACCAGATTAATAATAATCAGGAGTGCGCATCCTGCCACGGCAGCATAACTGAGAAGAAGCTTGCGGCGGCTAAGCGATGACTTGATGTTTTTGGTTAGGAAGAGGCCCATGTCTTATTGTAGTTATTTTATTATTCTTTGTATCAATGCTTCATCGGCGGGAAGCCACTTTACTGTGTTGATGTCTTCCCGGATTTCATTTATCGGGCCACCAGGAAGGTTTATTGTATGAGAATTGCTCCCGTTCCGCAGCCCATGCTTCGGAGACAAAAACGGTGTCTGCACGGTCTGTGTAGAGGATTCCGTCCAAATGATCGCACTCGTGCTGGAAGATTACGGCGACGTAGCCCTCGATGTCTTCCGTAACCTTTTCAAGCGTTCCGGGGCGGAGGTAGGAGATACGGACCTTGTCGTGACGTTTTACGTATCCCCTGTACGGAGGTACGGAAAGGCAGCCTTCAGGGCCTGAAATCATCTTGCCGCCAAGGGAGTCTATATGGATATTCAGATACGGCTCGAACGGGGCGCCGGCCTTGTCAAGGCGCATCACGCATACAAGCCTGACGTTAATGCCCACCTGCGGCGCGGCAATGCCAACACCGTCCTGGGACGGATGCTGAACGGAATAGAGCATCTTGTCTATGAGCGTCTGAAGCTGCGGGGAGCGGATCTCCTTGCGCGACATATCCCGGCTTTTTGCGCGAAGGACAGTACTGTCTTCCGGCATTGTGAGAACGTACATCAGGGAGTCAGATTTCTCAATCACAGTGCGCTCGTATGCGGAAAACGGCTTTCTGCACAGCAGCAGTACGGCCGCTGCTGCAAGCAGTGCGGCTGCGGGGAGGATAAGCTTTTTCATTTTATTGCGAAGTCTTTGGGAAGGAGTGCCCTCCGGATGTTACAGCCTGCGTAATTGCCGAGGACTATCATGGGATAGTACCACAGAAGCCCTGCGTCCCAGCTGCCTGCGGCAAAGATGTAAACCACGTCGGCAATTGAGTGGTAGAAGCCGCACACTATGAACAGAGGTACGCCGAAGAGCACCGGGGCAAGGTTCTTTGTGCTTCTGTACGTCCAGCAGGCGATATCTATGATAAGGCCGCACCCCACAGCCCTTAGGAAACTCCTCCAGGGACCCTGTGCCAGGCGGCCGGCAACAACCGTCTTTGCCCTTTCTACGGATTCCCCGCCAAGGGACCATATCACAAGGCCGATTACCGCGCAGGCCAGGATGTTGAAAAACCATATCCTGGCAAGGTCCGGCAGCTCTTTTACGGGCATGACACCTGCCCTGCCCGTGTACAGCGGAGTTCCGGTAAGCACCACGCCAACAAGGCCGAATGCAAAGATGACGGCGCCGGGGATGCCTCCAAGGGCAAGGAAACCGCATGCGCCAAGGCCTATGAGAATGCCTGCAAATGTAGATTGTCTGTTCATAGTCCAAATATAAGCATTATAATCGTATTATTACCTATAATATTCTGGATCCGTGGAATTCTGACGCCCCTGTGGCAGAGGCGACGGCGTCTATGTTGTCTGGGGTTATGCCGCAGCCTGGCATTATCACAATGCGTCCTGCAGCCTGTTTGACGAGGTCTCTTATGGCGTATCTTCCTTCATAGGCACTGGCCTTGTGACCGGATGTGAGAATTCTCTCTATTCCAAGGCGGATAATGACTTCCAGTGCATTGTACTGGTCTGTGCACTCGTCAAAAGCCCTGTGGAAAGTAATGTGAAGAGGCCTTGCCTCCTTCACAAGAAGCTCCATCACCTGTCTGTCTACACGTCCGTCCTCTTTCAAGGCGCCTATTACAACTCCGTTCACGCCCAGTTCCTTGCAGCGGAGGATAGTCTCAAGCATCTTGTCAACCTCCTGGCCGGAATAGACAAAACTGCCCGCACGGGGCCGTACAAGCACGTTTACCGGGACTTTTCCGGCAAGTTCCAGGGACATCCTTATCAACTCGTCGGACGGGGTTATTCCTCCGCAGGAAAGGTGCTCGCACAGTTCTATCCTTTTTGCTCCCGCTTCCACTGCATGCGCGACGCTCTCCAGGTTTTGACAGCAGGCTTCTACAAAATACCTTATCATAATTTGGGGATTATCCTTTCAAGGTCTGCGGCAAGGGAGGTGTTGTAGCCGCTGGATACATAGAAAACACGGCCGAAGCTGTCGCAGACGGCAATAACGGGGATGTTGTGCGGCCCGGGAACGGATTCCAGAAGTGGAGTGTCCGCCGGGAGCTCCACAACCGGCCTTCCCCAGCTCTCAAGCAGCCCGGAAGCCGCTTTAAGCTCGCTTCTTGCGTGGCTTGTTGGCTCGTCCTTGTCTCCCATGATGGCAAGGATGAAAAACCCTCTTCCCGTCTGAGGCAGAAGCGCATCCACGTCCATATTGCCGATGACGGAAGGTTTGTCTCCTGAATCTCTTACAACAGGAACCAGATCACGATGTTCATCGCCCTTGAGATTGAGAAATTCCAGCCGAGCCAGTACGCTGCCGTCGGCAAGGCGCTTTCCGGTTGTAAGGAGGTAGTATCCCTGGTCCACGCTCATTATTTCCGGCAGCCCGGTTTCCTCATAGTCCAGAAGGGAAGTGCCGTCGGGGGAGAAAGAGGACAGGGTGTAGTCCCTGAAATAGCGGTCCGATACCGGCCTCAGGAATGCCTGAGGGGCGGTTTTCTCCACGGAGCCTGTAACAAGGTCCATCTCTGCGGGGATGCCAAGGGTACGGCAGAGTGCCACGTAGAATATCTTAAGTGCGGCGGAATCGGTCTTGCGGGTGCGCCAGACGGCAATGGGGGAGGTGCGGAGGTTCTGTGGATTCTTCCCGTCCACGATCCTGATGTTATCCCTGCACCAGGCCATCACTTCTTCTTTGGTGGTGAGGCCTTTGACCTCCTCCGATTCAAGGATCTCCGCTCTGTAGGGCCTCAGGTGCTCAATCTCCACCCTGGCGGAACCGGTGCCAAGAAGGGCATCCTCAAGGACATCGTACCTGACATCGGCAAGATCTTTGGCCGACAGAAGGGAAAGCACGGCCTCTGCTTTTTGGGAATATTTATCCATGAACTTTTCTACGCTGTGGTTAACGTGGTCGTGCGACTCCCTTATTGCATCTTCAAGGGCAAGGCGTCGGGAATTCTCTGCAGCCATTTCCGGTGTTACGGTGCTCTCAAGCGGATTCTCCGGAGGGGGAACGATATCAAGCTCGTCGGAAAACTCTTCGCCGAAGCTATGGCAGAGGTCTACGGTGAGCTCCTCCCCGCTGGCGACTCCGTAGCCGAACCTGCCGCCTTTCCAGGCCAGAACAAACATGTCTCCGATGCCGGTGTCAAGGGATGCGCGGCCATGGGAATCGGCCTTGTATGTTACTACATTGTAGAATTCTGCATAGTTGTAAATGCGGAAACTCACCGATGCATTTTCCGCAGGATGACCGTCTTCCATTACGGTTACAGTGACGCGCCTGGCGGGAACGTAACCTCTTATGACATTGATTTCCGTATAGCATGGGGTGCGCTGGATTACGTCTTCAGGGCCTTTGTAGTCTCCGTATACTTTTGTGTGGAGTATCATTGCACGGGACACGGAACCGTTGAACCAGGCCCTGTCCAGGGCGGCTTCAGGTTCACAGGCTCCCATGAAATGCCAGCCGTCGCCGGTCCAAACTTCCACCCAGGCGTGGTTGTCGTCCGTATGTGCCCAGCGGGGAGTGTATACCTGGCGGGCCGGAATTCCGGCGGCCCTCAGCGCCGCAACGGTTAGGACCGATTCCTCCCCGCACCGGCCAACACCTCTAAGCATTATGTCCTCCGGGGACCCCGTACGGGCGTCGGAAGGCTGGTAGGTGGCCTGCTCGTGGCACCAGTGGTTTATCTCCAGGGCAGCATCTGCAAGGGTCATTCCGCGTACTCTGGAGCAAAGGGTATCGGCATAGAGGGTGCGGAAATTGTCCAGCGTCTCGTTGTTCACGCGAAGGGGGAGTACGAAGTGACAGAATTCGCGTTCAGGGATGTTCCAGGCCATGTTTTCCCGGACCTCGAGGGTCTTGCGGACATTGGCTTCCCAATAATCTCGGGCGTACTGAAGATTATCCGGAAGAGGCATATATTTGTAAAGCCAGTCAACGTATCTTTGAACAGGCCCCTTGCAGGAAACCAGGACCAGAACTGAAGCTAAGGTGAAAATGAAACGTTTCATAACACAGCGAAGTTAAGAAAAAACTATAAATAATTGATTATTTATACAAATAATACTAACTTTGATTTTTAGACCGAATTGTACAAACCTGAATCAATGAACGTGCGAAAGAAAACTGTGCTGGAGAAACCCGAGCTTCAGGAGGCTATAGGAGTCCGTGGCTTCCTGGGAAAATGGGTTACGTCCATGGCATATAAGCTCTTTGAACTTGAGGAAGTTAACCGCATACACACAAAGTATGTGGACAGCACTGGACCGGAATTCTCCGCCCATGTGCTGGAAGAGGTTGGCGTAAGTTACCAGCTGCCTCAGGAACAGCTTTCCCATATCCCCGCAGAAGGCGGCTTCATCACTGTGTCCAACCATCATTTCGGCGCCATCGACGGAATGATCCTGAGCTCTGTCATAGGTAAATCAAGGCCTGATTACAAGATACTTACAACTTTTCTTCTGTCCATGATACCTTGCCTGAAGGACAGTTTCATCGGCGTTGACAACTTCACCAGCGGGCAGGCCAGGAGCGTCAACGGCATACGTGCCGCCCTTGGCCACATTGCCGAAGGTCATCCTCTAGGCCTTTTCCCTGCAGGAGAGGTTGCAACCTGGCAGAGAGGGAAGAAAAAGACCGCCCTTGGAAAGAAAAGAGTGGTTGAGGATATCCCCTGGGCACATAACATTATCAAACTGGTGAAGAAATCCGGCTTTCCCGTGATTCCTGTCTACTTTGACGGTGCCAATTCGCGTAAGTTCCATATCCTTGGCCTGATTCATCCAAGGCTCAGGACTGCCATGCTGGTGAAAGAGCTGTTCAACAAGAAAGGCACACTTGTAAAAGTCCGTATCGGCGCCCCCATCCCGGCGTCCGAGATTGCCGAATTTGATGTTGAATCCCTTGGACAGTACCTCAGGAACAGGTGCTATGCCCTTGAGGAGCAGTGCAGGACGGAAACCCATGGAGACAATGTCCATAACTATGCCAACCCCGTTGCGGATCCCGTCCCTGCGGAAAAGATTCACCAGGAGATAGAAGGCCTGAAGGATCACATCCTCTATGAGATTGGAGATTACAGGGCGTACCTTCTTAAAAAAGATCAGGCTCCTTACCTCATGAAGGAACTGTTCCGCCTAAGGGAAGAGTCCTTCCGCCGTGTTGGAGAAGGTACAGGCAAGTCTGAAGACACAGACAAATACGACGACTACTACCACCAGATGATAGTCTGGAACATCCCTAACGGGGATATTGTAGGAGCATACAGGCTTGGCTTCGGCCCGGAAATAATGGCCGCACACGGAGGCATCGGCGGTTTCTACTCCGATTCCCTTATCAAGTATGGCCCCAAGGCAAAGGAGTATCTTCCCATTTCCATGGAACTGGGCCGCTCCTTCGTTGCAGAAAAGTATCAGAGGGAAGTGATTCCCCTTAAGCTTCTTCTCACAGGCCTTGCGGTTGCCGCTTATCAGAATCCTGATATTCAGTACTATACCGGCCCCGTGAGCATCAGCAGCGACATGCCTTCGTTCTACCAGAGCCTGGTGGTACATTACCTCATGCGTGACTACAGGATGAATGATGCTGATAGCATCGCCGAACCTTCGCATCCTTTCAAGGACAATCTCCTGAGGGTGGATCCGGACCAGCTGCTTCAGTTCCCTAAGGAGGGAATCGACTATTTCGACCGCCTGATTTCTTCTTTATCGGACGGAAAATATCGTCTTCCCGTGCTTGTGAGGAAGTATTTCAGCTGCGGCGCAAAGGCCGTATGCTTCAACGTGGATCCGGATTTCGAGAATTCTCTTGACTGCACCATATTCCTAAGGCACAGCGACTTCCCGGAGAATACGCTCCGCTCTATAGTCCGCGGCCTCCCTGAAGACATTCAGGACGGTATCTATATGCATTTCTACGGCAGGCATAAGGAATAAGACACATGGACAGTCCTCTGTGGGTATATGCGCTGGGCCTTGCGGGAATGGGCATTTACGGTACCCGTATCATCATCCAGTGGTACAAGTCGGAGAAATCCCATAAGGTGGAGTCTCCCGCCGTGTACTGGGTGCTGGCAAGCATAGGCGCCGTGGTCCTGTACCTGTATGGCTGGCTCAGGAAGGACTTCTCCATCATCTTCGGAGAGAGCGTCAGCTACTATATCTACATGTGGAATATAAGCGTCCTGGGCCTTTACAAGAAGGTGCCCAAATGGGTAGTATGGGTGCAGGCGCTGTTCCCGGCGGTGATTGTGGGACTGATGATGATGGACATATCAGGGTTCGTGAGCAATTTCCTCAGAAACAAGGACGTCCCGCCGGAACTGCTCCTGTTTGGTGTCCTGGCGCAGTTCATTTACGAAATACGCTCTGTCTACCAGCTCATGTACTGCTACAAAAGAAAAGAATCCATACTCCCGCTTGGGCATTGGATTCTTGCAGTAGTAGGTTCTACCATGATAATAATCTATGGCCTTATCCGTCACGACTGGGTGCTGGTCATAGGCCAGTTCTCCATACTCTTCTCCATCCGCAACCTCATGATATGCGTCGGATATGAAAAGAGAAAAAGACAGGAAGAGGAGAATACCCCTACACCCGGTTCTTTTTGATTTTTCTTACAGGATCGCAGGTGAGGCCTATGCCTAACTTCTTGAATGTCTTGCGGTCCACCTCGCTGAGCATAACGGTTGAGTGAACCTGGGCGCCTTCCAGATTGGGAAGCTGCTCGATTGCAAGCTTGCAGTTCTCGTCAATGAGGCTCATCATGGAAATTGCCACCAGGACCTCGTCCGTATGAAGGCGGGGATTGTGCCCGTGCAGATAGGTGACCTTGGTCTTCTGGATGGGCTCGATCATGGTCTGGGGAATGAGTTTCACGTTATGGGCGATGCCTGCGAGGTGCTTGAGGGCATTCAGAAGAAGCGCGGAACTTGGGCCCAGCAGGGGTGAGGTCTCGCCTGTCAGGAGCGTACCGTCGGGCAACTCGATTGCAGCGGCGGCCAGGCCGGACTTGTCTGTCCTTTCCTTGGCTGCAACCGTGCAGAGACGGTCTGCAGTTGAGATTCCTGCGCGCTTCATAAGGAGGGAAATCTTGTTCACCTCGTTTTCGGTGGCCTTGCCGTCTGCGAAATTGCACAGGGCGGTGTAGTACCGGCGGATAATCTCCTGGAGGGAGGCCTGGCGGACCACGTCATCGTCACAGATGCAGTTGCCAACCATGTTTACGCCCATGTCCGTGGGGGACTTGTAAGGGGATTCGCCGTAGATATCCATGAAGATGGCGTTCATCACCGGGAAGATCTCTACGTCGCGGTTGTAGTTGACGGCGGTTTTGCCGTAGGCTTCCAGGTGGAAGGGATCTATCATGTTGACGTCCTCGAGGTCTGCCGTAGCGGCCTCGTAGGCAAGGTTTACGGGGTGGGTGAGGGGAACGTTCCAGATTGGGAAGGTCTCGAATTTTGCATAACCGGCCTTGATGCCGCGCTTGTTCTCCTGGTACAGCTGGCTAAGGCATACGGCCATCTTGCCGCTGCCGGGGCCGGGAGCAGTCACAACCACCAGGGGCTTTGTGGTCTCTACATAGTCGTTCTTGCCGAAACCCTCTTCAGAGTCTATCAGGGCAACGTTGTGGGGATACCCGGGTATGGTGTGGTGGTAGTAGACCTTGATGTCCATGTTTTCCAGGCGCTTGCGGTATGCCTCCGCGCTGGACTGGCCGTTGAAATGGGTTATGACAACGCTGTTTACGGAAAGGCCGCGGGCAATGAACTCGTCCCTTAGGCGGAGAACGTCCATGTCGTAGGTGATGCCAAGGTCGCTGCGGATTTTGTTCTTCTCTATGTCTACGGCACTTATGACGATGATTATCTCTGCGTCATCCTTCATCTGCATGAGCATCTTGAGCTTGCTGTCCGGCTCGAATCCGGGGAGGACGCGGCTGGCATGGTGGTCGTCGAACAGTTTGCCGCCGAATTCCATGTAAAGCTTGTCGCCGAAGGCGGCGATACGCTGCTTGATGTGCTCTGACTGGATTTTGAGATATTTCTCGTTGTCGAACCCGTATTGCATAAGGACAAAGTTTCTTGAATACGGGATACAAAGATAGTCATTATTTCTTATATTTGTAAATCTGAATATGAAAAAGATTGCGCACATATTAGTCTGCACGCTCCTTGCCTGGAGCTGCTGCAGCAGTTTTGAAAAGCAGTTCGTAACTCTTACGGATGCCGTTCCGGATGCCATTCTGGAAATCCGCTACTATGGTACATACAATTTTGTAGGAGACCGTATCGACGGATATCTCCAGCCCACGGCCCTTCTCACGAAGGAAGCGGCAAAAGCACTGAAGGAGGTCAGTGACGACGTGATGTCCCAGGGTTACCGTCTCAAGATTTACGATGCCTACAGACCCCAGAAAGGCGTCGACCATTTTGTCCGCTGGGCTGCCGATGTCAAAGACGTAAGGATGAAGCAGTTCTTCTATCCGGACCTTGACAAGAGCGTTCTGTTTGAACAGGACTATATCATGGCAAAAAGCGGGCACACACGTGGCTCTACCGTGGATCTTACCCTTTTTGACATGACTTCGGAGAAGGAAGTTGACATGGGCGGAACCTTCGACTGGTTTGGTGAGGAAAGTCACCCGGATTTCTGCGGGAACCCGGATACAGGGGAGTACACAGGGGGTATTTCAGCTGCCGGCCGTTCAATCACTGCAGAACAGTTCGCAAACCGCATGATTCTCCGCAAGGCAATGCTCGACCATGGTTTCAAGCCCCTTGATTCCGAATGGTGGCACTTTACACTCAAGGATGAGCCATATCCGGACACGTACTTCAACCAGCCGGTAAGGCAGCTCAAGGCATCATTTTAGTCCCTCCATCTCTTTACGGAGTTTCTGGTTTGAGATGAATGAGCAAAGGTACGAATAATCAGCGATACATCAAGGTAGCAGTTTTGCTTTAAGCCGCTGGCGTGCTTTGGTAACTGAGGCAGGGGAGATTCCCAGCAGGATGGCTTGCTCGGAAACAGAGAATTGCAGGTGCGAGAGGATATAGGTACGGATATCGCCCTTTGTCAGGTCGGGGTGCGTTTCCCGGAGCGTTTCGGGTGTAAGGTCGCATGAATTCCGGAGCATCCGTTCCAATTCGGCCCATTCTTCATCTAGAATATAGCGGGGACGGGCGCGGAGTTCCTGAAGCAGGTGATTCTGCCCGACGAGCGCTTGTATGAGCACATAAGAATCTACTTCGCCGCCAGGACCTCCGCCGGCATTCGGGATAAATCCTTCCCGCTCGTCGTTTCCGGCTCGGATGACCATCAGAAATGCCCTGACATTTTTGCCGAGGATTTCGCTGGCTTGAGGGATGGTGAGCGGACTTTTTCCGCCGGTGCAGGTTGATGCAAGGCCCATAGCCACAAGAATGAGTTGATAATAAAGCGTTTCTGCATCTTCACCATGCAGGCCGAAGGTGCCTGCTATCGCAGAAAGGCTCTCCGCCTTGAAACCTACGTGGGAATCAATGTAATCCTTGTAGGAAGCGGGTTGCGACTGCGATTCCATGATCATGGAGAATAGATGCGGCTCGTCCATGGCGAACCAGATAAAGGCTATGCCAAAGCCTTTGAAAGGAGGATTGAGCGCAAAGCCGTCTCCCACCCGCTTCCGGTACAGTTTCCGGGCTTCCTCCCGGACTGCTTCCCGGACTCCTTGAATGGAGCCGAAGGAGGAGAAGATGGCGTTGGCCCCGCAGCCCAATGAAGCACACAGGTTGCGGGCTGTAAGTGTCGAAAGACCTCCCACTCGCACCAGATTAAGGGCGGCGGAAAGGATTCTTTCCTTTGTGACAGTAACCGGTCTTGCCATAATCGATGTTCCGTATCAGTTGGGCACAAAAATAAGCATTAGAGCAGGAATGTCCAATCAATTTTTGGGAATTATCACAAATTGTCCACATCATTGTCCATATCGATTATTATTTCGGAACGTAAGATACACTAACTTTGCAAGCGAAATAATATGGACAAACGATGAAACGACTGATTGTATTGTTAATGCTCACAGTGATTGCGCTTCCTGCACTGGCGAAGGGCGACTGGAGGGGAAAAGTGGTAGATGAAAAGGGCGAGCCTGTGTCTTATGCCAACGTGGCCGTGCTTTCCAAGACTGATTCCACCGTGGTATGTGGCGTGGTGACACAGGAGGACGGCACATTCAATATTGTAACCAACGAGCCGGACGGCATCATGATGGTGGCCATGCTGGGCTACAAGACGGTGTATCTTGCGCCCGTTGACGGTGCTGTGATTACCCTGTCCGATGATACGCAGATGCTGGAAGGTGCAGTGGCGAGCGCCGTCATGCCCAAAACAAAACTCACGGGGGAGGGATTGCAGACGAATGTACGCGGTTCCGTGCTGGAGAACGCGGGATCGGCCAAGGACGTGCTTGCAAAGACCCCCGGCCTAATTAAGGGACAGAACGGACTCGAGGTGATAGGGAAGGGCTCTCCACTCGTTTATATTAATGGAAGGAGAGTCTCTGACAGTACGGAACTCGACCGCCTCCAAAGTAATGAAATCCAGAGCGTGGAGGTCATCACCACCCCCGGCGCCCAGTACGACGCCACGGTGAAGGCGGTGGTCCGCATCAAGACCATCAAGAGGCAGGGAGACGGCTTCGGCTTCAATCTGAATGCATCGGACGCCCAGTCCCTTCGCTGGGCCAGGGGCAACGACCCCTTCGGCGCCATTAATGTGAACTACCGTACCGGAGGCCTGGACTTCTTTGGCGGGATCAACTATACCCGCAACACTTCCCGGCAGGAAAGCAACCTGGAGAAGCAGACCTTTGGAAGGACCCAGGCGGGGGATGACTGGCTCTTCGAGAACAAGGGGACGCTCCTGAACGAATACATCGGCAGCTCCCTCTATGGCAACGCAGGCGTGAACTGGCAGATGGCCGACAACCATTTCCTTGGCGGCAAGGTGGAGTGGGGCCGGCACCTGACCTACAACGTCCGTACGGAAGTGAACGACAACGTCTTTGAAAACGGGACGCTGACAGACAAGCTGAATACGGTCTCGGAGGACATAATAGGAGACAGAATCCCGTATAATCTTGGCGCCAACATTTACTATAACGGTGTCGTAGGAGGTAAACTCGGGATTGACATGAATCTGGACTACTACGGCACTGACGACAGCTCAAAATCGGCCTCTGAGGAAACCAGCGAAATGACACAAGACGCAGCCATCAGCAGCGCCAGTAACAACGCGGGACGTATGTACGCCGCCAAGGCGGTGCTTTCCTATCCCATATGGAAAGGCCAGCTGCAGGCCGGGACGGAGGAGACATTCTCCCGCCGCACGGACAATTACTCAATTTCGGGCATATCTATTCCGGCGTCTGAGGCAACGGTGAATGAAGACAACATTGCCGGTTTTGCTTCCTACGGCTGCTATATCCCCGATGTGGGACAGTTAAGCGCCGGAGTACGTTATGAATATGTTCATTACGCCTATGAGGATGCCATAACGCCTGCAAATAACATAACAAGGGACTATGGGAACTGGTTCCCAAACGTTTCCTATGCTGGAGTTATCGGCCAGAATACTCAGAACCCTGTCCAGCTAATGCTGAATTACAGCACCAAAACCAGCAGGCCTCATTATGGGAATCTGTCAAGTGCAATACGCTATAACAGCCGATATATCTGGCAGAGCGGCAATTCCCAGTTGCAGCCGGAACTGTCCCATAATATCGGCCTTACCGCCGTGTGGAAATGGGTAACGTTTATGTTCAACTACACCCGTACCGACGATGCCATCGTAACCTGGTCCTCGCCCTACGGCGACGAAGGCGTGGTGCTGGTAAAGCCCCGTAACATTGAAACGCCTTTCCGCATGATGTCCGCCTATGTTAATCTGACCCCAACCGTAGGACCCTGGAACATGAATTATACATTGGGTATCCTTCCTCAGTGGTTCACTATAAATGCACCGGATCCCCGTGAAGAGTCCGGCATACGCGTAACTACGTTCAATAACAAGCCCATCTTCTTTGCCCAGCTTTTCAATACCTTCACCGTGAATGGAGGATGGCAGTTTGAACTGGGAGGAGTATTTATGAGTCCCGGCTATTCCAGGAACCTGTATATGACCAACTGGTTCGTTGACCTCAGTGTTGCCGTGCAGAAGACGCTCCTCCGTGACGGCTCGCTTGTTTTGCGCCTTGAAGGAGCAGACCTTACGCGCAACGCATTTTTCAGCCCCTATTCCGACTTCGGCAGCCATACCATCATGCAGACAAACCTGCTGGACACCCAGAAGGTGAAACTATCCGTCCGCTACAACTTCAACACAGCCCAAAGCAAGTACCGCGGCACGGGTGCAGGAGCCGACAGCAAGGCCAGAATGTAATATACTTTTATAATGAAGACATTGGTTTTAAATACATTAGGTAAAGAAGTCCTTAATCAGGTAAATGCTCTGATTATAGACAAAGAAGTGGAGGTAGTCGATACCTCAGACATGGAGATTGCTCATTGCATGGGTTGTAACCAGTGCTGGCTAAAGACCCCGGGCATTTGTGCCATCAAAGACGATTATGAAAAGATCATAAAAAAAATGGTTGGGGCAGAAAACCTATGGATTGTCTCCGATACACGTTTTGGTTTCCTGGACTACAACGGCAAACGGGTGATGGATCGCATTGTGCCGATGCTTAATATGACTATCGGTTTTCGGGATGGCTGGATGCGCCATGAACTGCGTTACCACCCATTGAATGTCGGATTGCTGTACAAAGGTACTGCTGACCAGAAGATGATGGAGGACTGGTGCAATCGTACGGCTGCGAATATTGGCGGACAATCGTTGGGCGCGATAGCCCTGGATCCCCAATCTGCCATTTCGAGCGAAGCCAGGGAATCTCCCGTTATGCCCGGCCCGATCAAGCATCTCGTTATCATCAATGGCAGCCCACGTGTGGCGAAGTTCAGCAACACGGACAAAATAATCCATTCATTCGTCAAAGGGCTGGAAGAAACTGGCATCACCTGGGAACTCCACAATCTCTCCAATCGTAAGGAATGGGATGCTGCTCGTGAAGCCTTTCTTACCCACGAACATATCCTTATAGCCTTTCCGCTCTATGTTGAATGCATACCCAGTATGATGTTGGAATTCCTTGGAACGCTGCCATCAGAGCGTAAGCAGCCTGCCCAGTTGTCTTTCCTTCTTCACGGAGGCATGGACGAAGGAAATGAGTTCCGCTTCTGTGAGCGAATCTTGCAAGGGCTGCCCGAACAATTAGGTTGCAGCTATGGCGGCACGCTGATAAAGGGCGGTAGTTTTGGCATCCGCACCAGAGAGGACGCTGTAAAAGCCAAGATCGTTGCGCCTTATGAAAAAATGGGACGCATGTTTGCGCAGAGCGGCAACTTCTTCATCCCAGAGGCTAAAAAGTTCACTGGCCCGGAGCAATATCCCTGGCTGGTACGTAAGATGGTGAGTCTTTTATTTATGAAGAAGGTCAACAAAGGCTTTGAAGACTTTGCCAAGAGTTGGGGATGCACCCGACCGCTGGAAGATAAAACGTATTGTTAAAAATGAATATGGAAAAAGAAATGAGATTCTGTCAGAGTTGCGGAATGCCGCTGACTGACGAAGTGCTCGGCACTAACGCCGATGGTAGCAAGAACGAAGATTATTGCATGTACTGCTATAAAGACGGTAAGTTCTTGCAGGAGTGCACCATGGACGAAATGATTGAGCATTGCGCCCAGTTCGTCGATGAGGTGAATAAGGGCCTTCCCCAGCCCATTACGAAGGAAGAATACATCGGCCAGATGAAGATGTATTTCCCGCACCTGAAGCGTTGGCAAAAGTCGTTGGCCATCGGCGGGGACACACCTGAAAATCCGGCCCTGGCTGGCGTCAAGGACCTCATCGCCCGGATGTCCGACACGCTGCCCATTGCTTACATCTCATCAGTAGATAATGAGGGTTATCCCTGCACCAAGGCCATGCTGGCTCCGCGCAAGCGTGAGGGCATCAAGGTGTTCTATTTTACCACCAACACCTTCTCACTGCGGGTAGCCCACTACAAGGCTAATCCCAAGGCCAGCATCTATTTCTGCGATGCCGATGGCTTCAAGGGAATGATGCTTCGGGGCACGATGGAGGTGCTGACCGACGCGGCAAGCAAGGAGATGATCTGGCGTGAAGGTGATACTCAGTACTATCCCGGCGGCGTAACCGACCCCAACTACTGTGTCCTGAAATTCACCGCCACCGACGGCCGCTTCTACAGCGATTTCTATCCGCGCAGCTTTGTGATAGAATGAGTGACGAAACGCATTTGCCGAATGTCATATCTGTACTAAGGATAGCAGGCTCCATCAGCCTGCTTTTTTGCGATGTGAAGGGATGGCTATTCTGGACACTCTATGTATTATGCGGGCTCAGCGACAATTTGGATGGCTGGATGGCAAGAAAACTTTTCAAAGACATATGAGTCACAAAAAAATCGCATTGCGCGAAGGGGGACGGTCTCGCGGATAATCAGTATCTTCGCACAGATATAATATGACCAGAACCATCAATATCTTGTCGGACAACTGTACTGTGGATCCGGACCGCTTCAACTGCGAGCACGGCCTGTCCGTGTTGGTGCGTACTGCGTCGACCAGGATTCTGATGGACACCGGAGCCTCGGGGCTATTTGCGGTCAATGCTGAACAGTTGGGTATTGATCTCAGCGAAGTCGATTATGTGTTTCTTTCCCACGGTCATTCCGATCATGTCGGCGGCCTGAAAACCTTCCTGGACTTGAACGGCAAGGCGAAAGTCATCGTTTCTCCAGATGCGCTGTCCGGCCGTTTCTATTCGGAAAGGGGCGGGCGGCATTCCATCTCATACGACTGGCCACTGGAGGAGATGCGGGGCAGAACCTTGTCCGTGGGTGAGACCATAGACTCTGCGGACGAAGTACACGTTATTGCCGGCATCCCTCAAAGACACCCGATGCCTTTGGGCAACCGGCTTCTTTCCGTTCGTCGGGAAGGCAGCCTGACCCCGGATGATTTCTCTCACGAGATGGCTCTCTATGTTGATGGCCTGCTCTATACAGGTTGCGCACACAACGGCCTGGAGAACATCCTGGAAGCCTGCCCATGGCCGGTGGACACCGTCATAGGCGGTTTCCATCTGTTGGACTCGAATGACGTGCTTTCGTTTGAAACTACGGAACAACTCACGGCACTGGCAAGGCGTTTGGCAGTCAGGTATCCTCAAGTCTCTTTCCTGACAGGACATTGCACTGGAAGCGAGGCTTTCCGGATCCTGCAGTCAGTTTTAGGCTCCCGGTTGCAGCGATTTGCCTGCGGCATGCAAATCGACATTATTTAGAAATCTTACACTCTTCTCGAATCACAACAAATGGTGATTGCCACGGCAATGGATAGTGCATACCTTTGCAGCGTAAAAAGGAACATTGTTCCATATGCAGACGCTCAAGACAGATATACGCAAACGGATTCTAAATGTCTCTAAGAGGCTCTTTCTAAAGAAGGGCTTCCGGGAGACGACCACGCGAGACATAGCCCGAGAGGCCGGAATCAACCTGAGCAACCTGTACCACTATTTTGCTTCTAAGGATGAACTGTTCCAGGAGCTGCTGAAACCGGCGACCGATACACTTGAAGCCATGCTGAACGAACACCACGGGATCAAAGGCAATGACATCCTCAGCATGCAGGAAGAAGGATATGTGGAAGCAACGCTGGAAGAGTACATGGACGCCATCCGTAAATACCGGAATCTCCTGAAACTCTTGCTCTTCAAATCCCAGGGATCTTCCCTGGAAGGATATAAGGAATATTACGTAGAGAAGGCTACGCGGCTGGTCCTTGACTGGTTGAAAGCCATGAAAACGAAGCATCCTGAGATCAATACGGATGTTTCCGATTTCTTCGTTCACCTGAACAACGTCTGGATGTTCACCCTGCTTGAAGAGGTCTTGATGCACGACCTGACGGAAGAGGAGGTCCGGTCAGTCCTGTCGGACTACATCCAATTCGAGGTCATAGGATGGAGAAAGATCATACAGATTTGACGGTCGCCACAGAGGCGGCCGTTTTTTATTATGAAACAAAGTGAAACATTGTTCACTATTGAAATGGATATATGGATAAAAAGAAACCGATTCTGCAACCTCTCCT
>JAEEGH010010461.1_pt1 | contig 21291 bp, 19 predicted proteins | sample 9134181 | NCBI WGS metagenome assembly JAEEGH01 (sample SAMN16246544, study PRJNA631951) | gut metagenome | biome: gut microbiome; feature: rumen; material: DP-attached | host: Bos | place: Iran: Karaj | collected 2018-10
AAATAACGATGGATTTGAGGAAAAACCATTCTTTAACGCTATGTTTGTCTTTCAAAGCATTCAAAAATATACATGCCACTTGCTTATATATAGGAGGTGTGGGTCCGTCAACATAGAATAGACAAAAGCTTTTCAGGATGTACTTTATTTCGCGAACGCTGTCTTCAGGAGAGAGATTTTTTGCTATTTCTGCATAAATACGGCCATAATATGCCCTATATTTGGTGTATGGTATTGAAGTCATTGCGTCTGGGCGAATGTGAAATTTGTATTTGTAAGTAATGTCGGGAATAATATAAAGGTGACTAAGATACCTGTTATAATGAAACATCCAAAAGAAGTCTTCTCCCCAAAAAAGGCTTTCCTTGAAATATAGTTGGTTTTTGATAAAAAAAACTCTGTTTATTAATTTATTCCAAGCACATATATGTTCGTCTTGCTTGGAAAAGAAATAATCTTTCACAGCTTTTGGGGTTGCAAGTTCTAATTGTTGCCTCGGAAATGGACGTTCGATTAGATTATTGTGACTGTCTCTAGCAACTTGTGCGTAACAGCCTTCCACCATCTCTATTGTAGGGTCGTTTAAAACGGGACGTGACAATTTCTCGATACAATCAGGCGTAATTTCATCATCGCTGTCAATGAAGTAAAGATAGTCTCCTGAAGCGGCATCGACACCTGTGTTTCGGGCTGCAGATTGCCCCCTGTTATGTTCGTGGTTAAAAATTTTAAATTGGACTGGGCCTTTATAATCAGCGACAAGGCGTTCAGCGATGGCTATGCTATCATCTGGAGTTGCGTCGTTTACCAAGATGCATTCGATGTCTTGGTATGTTTGGTTCATTACCGACTTTATGCAGCGTTCGATATAGGCTGATACATTATAAACAGGGATGATTATGGATACTTTCATATTTTACTTTAGTTTTTTCTTAAAATTTCTTTTTAATAGTTCACCTGTTTTTTTAATGGTTTTTCGTGCTAGTGAGAATTTTGATAAAATAACGATGGATTTGAGGAAAAACCATTCTTTAACGCTATGTTTGTCTTTCAAAGCATTCAAAAATATACATGCCACTTGCTTATATATAGGAGGTGTGGGTCCGTCAACATAGAATAGACAAAAACTTTTCAGGATGTACTTTATTTCGCGAACGCTGTCTTCAGGAGAGAGATTTTTTGCTATTTCTGCATAAATAAGGCCATAATATGCCCTGTATTTGGTGCCTGGTTTTGAAGACACTGAGTCTGGGCGAATGTGAAATTTGTATTTGTAAGTGATATCGGGAATAATATAAAGGTGACTAAGATACCTGTTATAATGAAAGAGCCAAATAAAGTCTTCTCCCCAAAGGCCTTCCTTGAAAAATAGTTGATTTTTGATAACGAAAGTTCTATTTACTAATTTATTCCAACAAAATATATTTTCGTATTGCTTGGAAAAGAAATAATCTTTCACAGCTTTGGGGGTTGTAAGTTCTAATTGAGGCTTCGAAAATGGACGTTCGATTACATTATTGTGACTGTCTTTAGAAATTTGTGCGTAACAGCCTTCCACCATCTCTATTGTAGGGTCGTTTAAAATGGGACGTGACAATTTCTCGATACAATCAGGCGTGATTTCGTCATCGCTGTCAAAGAAGTAAAGATAGTCGCCTGTAGCGGCATCGACACCTGTGTTGCGGGCTGCAGAAATGCCTTTGTTCTGCTCGTGGTTAAGAATTTTAAATTGGACTGGACCGTTATAATTCGCGATAAGGCGCTCTGCAATAGCTATGCTGTCATCTGGAGATGCGTCGTTTACCAAGATACATTCGATGTCTTGGTATGTTTGGCTCATGACGGATTTAACACAACGTTCGATATAGGCTGATACGTTATAAACAGGGATGATTATGGATACTTTCATAATTTTTAGCTGATTGTAGTTTTATTTTATTTTTTTTTTTTTTTTTTTTGAACAAACTCTGTATGGCTTGATGTTTGATGGCTCCCTGCATTTGTAAAGGATTATGTAAATCTAGTAAAATTCCCGTGGTAGTTCCAGCTCCATTGTTCCGGGTGGTCAGCTATCCATGTCTCGACTTCGCGTGCAATCCCTGTGACGAGCTGGTTTGCGTCGTACTTGGGCGGGTAGTAGCTTTCGAAGCGGATGACGATGCGCTTTTTTTCGCTCCAGGTGCGGAAGGTGACGATGCCTGCTCCCATTTCGTTTATTTTTTGTGGCAGGCGCAAATAGAGCGTGCTAGGTTGCCCAAATAGCGAGACTTCGTTCCCTTTGGTGTGCTTGCCTTGATCGATGACCATGGCGAGCACACCCTTGGTGCGGAAGAGTTCCCGGATAAGGCGGCCTGTTTCATCGGGGTGGTATTCGGTAAGGTGCGGGTCGCTGCGGAGTTCTTTTAGGACTTCGCGGAACGCAATGTCGCCGACGGAATCGGTAATCAGGTGGACGTGTTCGCTGTATCGGCAGAGTGCTCTGTGCATGAGTTCGAACGCACCTTGGTGGATGCTGATGCCTGCGATGGGGGCGTTTTGCTTGGCGCATTCGGCGATGGCTTCGCGGATGACGTGCTCGTTTTCATAGACGATTTGGCGTTCGACTTTACTGAATCGGGCGAGTCCGCGGTAGGATTCTAGGGCGTTCCAGAAAATGCCGCGGAAAGTGTCGCGGGGTGTAACTGCGAAAAGCGCGGAATCAGCATAGGGGCCGGCGCGCATTTCCTTGGCGTAACCTTTTGCGGCATATTCCTTCGCTGCAACCAAGTGCTTTTCGACGCGTCCGTAGGCGCGCTTCTTGTGGAGCGCCTTGTATATCGGAAAAACAACGGCGAAAAGAATGGCGTAGAACGCATCCGGCAAACGCAGCAGAATGTTGATTAGGAACTTGTATGTTATGACTTTTATTCTGTGCATTTGCTATAAAAAGGAGATGCCCGCTCAAGGCGGGCATGACAATTCCTACTTCTTACCGCCTACTGCCTACTGCGACGAAGGCGTTAATTTTCCTCGAATTCCAAGATGTTTCTTCCGAGTTCGCGGTCGAATACGCTCTGCTTGAGCCCTTCGCCGGCGTAGCTGATGGTCGGGGAGATTTCGTAAAGCTTTTTCTCGTCGATTTTCACGTGCGCCTTGCGGAGCCAGTCGCGGTGGAGCTTGCCGATCATCGTGCGTGCGGTTTTCGGGGAATCGTTGCCTTCGGCGTTCTTGACGGGGCTGAATTCTTCTTCGCGGATGACGCCGAACGGGAGCATGGAACCGAGTTGCGGGAATGCGTCGAAGAGGAACTGTTCAAACTTGAAGCACTTTTCGACTCCGCAAACGGTCTTGCGAGCTGTGTGCCACGGAAGTTTGCTTGTCTGCAATTTGCGGAGTCCGCTGATTTTAAACAAGTGAATTGCGATGTTGCCGCCGTCGAACGTGAGGCTGCCATCGGCGTTTGTCATGTCGCGGAAGTTTTCCGGGAGGTCGCTGTATTCGACGACGCCCGGTTTCTTGTTCTGGAAAGCGAAAATGCCGACTTTTTCGTTCGGTCCTGCCTTGTGGACGACCTTGGAGGCGCTGAGCATGTTGCCTTTTTCGGCGAGCGCACCGATGAATGCCGGGTCGCAAATGCGGCAGAGGGCGTTGTCGACGCTGTAGAGGAATACGTACTGCACGCCACGTTCCACGAGCCAAGCCAACGTTCCGCTCTGGGCGAGTGCGCGGAAGCAACCGCCGTTTCCGTCAGGAACGAGCGCCAAATGGTCTTCGCCGTCGCGGACAGCCTTTCCGTCTGCGGTGAGGGCGCAAATGGTTCCTTGCTGGAAGAATCGGATGTCTTCGCGATTTAAACCAAAGTAATCATGTTCCTTGAAAAAGTTGACGGTGGCTTCGTGATTGAGCGGGCTCGTCATGATGCACCACGGAATTGCATGTTCTACGCGTGCACCGAGATTGCGCAAACGTTCTGCTTGCAGTTGGAACAAACTTTTGTGGCTCGGGAGGCCGATATCGAACATGCCCTTGGGACCATCGAAACCGAGGCGGGAACCTTGACCGCCTGCGACGAGGAATGCGGCGACTTGTCCTTTTCCCAAAAGAATTTCGCCAGTCTCCTTCCAGAAATCGTAGCGGAGATCGTCGGTAGCGAGTTTCCACGGCATCGGCGTGAGGTCGGCAGAAACGTTGTCGCTCAAACTGGCTGCTGATTTTTCGGCATGGAGAGCCTTCAGTTCTTGCCAGTCCTGACTTAAAATATCGCGTTCGAGGTTGGCGCGGGCTTCGCCCGTCAAAGTTTCAAGATGTTGGGCAAGCTCTTGCTGGCCCGCTGCATTCAAAGTTTCGATGATATTCATGTGGGGTAATATAGTAATGTTGTCCACCAACAAAGTTTTACCAATTTCTTACCTTCGGCGTTTTTTTGAAAAGTTATATTCCCTAATATGAGGAAGGTGCTTATTTTATTAATGTTTCTGTTCCTTGGGACAGATGTTTTTGCCGCATATGTGGCTGTACTGGAGACGGGGGCGGATGATGATGCGAAAGAACTGGTTTCTTTGTCGGACCGTCAGTACCTTACGAATGTTTTGCGTGAAGAGGCTGTGAAAGAGTTGCCTGCTGCACAAAACTATACCATCATGACTCGTGAAAATATACGGCAGATGCTCCCGCCGGGAAAATCTATTGAGGATTGCGAAGGCAGTTGCCTTGTGGAAACGGCTAAGAATATCGCTGCCGATTTCATTTGTCAGGCGCGTGTGGGCAACTTTGGCGGCTCGTTGACGCTTTCGGCGGAAATTTACGAGACGGCTGGGAATAAACTCATCGCAAGTTTTAACGGGCAAGGTTCTGATGTCAACGAGCTTCTCCAGATTATTCGTGAAAAGTCTCCGGATTTTTTCAGGGCGGTGCGTGAATTTGTTCGTCCCGTACCTGTTGCCCGCCCGGCTCCTGAAGTGGGCGAGAGCATTCCTGCAAATGTGGGGGATGAATCAACGAAGAAGGGTGGTGTCCATTGGCTTCCGCTTGGCATCAGCGCTGCTGCAACCGTGGCTGGAGTTGTGCTTGCTGTGGTCGGAAACAACAAGGCAAAAGATGCACATGAGTCCGATTTTCGCAATATCGATGAGTACAAGAGCAACAAGGATAAAGCGCATAACGGACAAATTGTTCGTGGGGTAGGTATTGGCCTTGCGATTGCGGGGGCTGTTGGAATCGGCCTGAGTATTGCGTTCTAGGAGGGGCTTGTGTTAGACGAAAGACTAAAGATGATTGACAAGTCGAAGAATTTCAAGCGATTTTGTGGGTTGACGGTTGTTTGCCTTCTTCTTGCCGCGTGTACTGATTATGAATCAATGATCGAGGAAGACTTTCAAGCCCACATGTTGGATTCTCGTGACGGAAATGTCTATGATGTGGTCACGATTGGCTCGCAAACTTGGATGGCGCAGAACCTGAATTACGAGACGCCGAACAGCACTTGCTACAAGGAAAACCCTAGCTACTGTGACAAATATGGACGGCTTTACTCATGGGATGCGGCGATGGTGGCGTGCCCTGCGGGCTGGCATTTGCCTACTTCCGATGAATGGAATGATTTGTTTTCTGTTGTGGGTTCTTCTTATTCGGGCTATGTGCTTAAATCGACGAGCGGTTGGAAAGATGATGGTAATGGCAGGGATGCATTTGGTTTTAAAGTGTTGCCGGCGGGCATGGGTGGGGACTATTTAGGCGAAAATGCACTGTTTTGGACTTCTACAGAATCGAAGAACGGAGGAAGCCGTGCTATTAGCGTAGATTTTAGCTACGATTACGATGGCAGCTTTATTGGTGAAAGCTTTTATGTATATAAATATTCCGTCCGCTGCGTCAAGGACTGATTTCCTGTAAAAATAGAGATGCCCGCTCGACGGCGGGCATGACAAGTCTTGTAACTGCGGCGAATCCGCAAATTACCTTATTCCAAAGAACACGACCATGCTGAAGATGAGCGCAAAAATGCTCACCAAGTGCATGCGCCATACGATTTTGGAGTTCATGAGAGGCTTGCTCGGGAAGCGTCCATCCCATTTCTTTTGGTAATGGTGGTGGAGTGGCGCACAAAGGAAGATGCGTTTGCCTGTGCCGGTCGCTCTTTTGGTTATCTTGAACCAGGTGATTTGCATCAGCACGGAGCATGCTTCAGCGATGATGATGATGCAAACGATGGGGAGGAAAAGTCCTGCCTGCACCAAGATGAACATGATGCCGATAGTGGCGCCAAAGCCAACCGAACCGGCATCGCCCATGTAGATTTCGGCCGGAGGGCTGTTGAACCACAGATAAGCGAGCAACGCGCCTGCTATGGAGGTTGCAATCGGGAAAAGTTCATCGCAGCCGGGGAGGTATGGCACGCTCAGGTACTGGCTGAAGATAAAGTTACCGCTCACGTAGGCCACAAGTCCGACGAAGAACATGCTGGTGAGAATCGGCACGGAAACGAGACTGTCGAGACCGTCCGTGAAGTTCGTACCGTTTGCGGAGGCGGCGATGACGAATGTCATGAATGCAACGAAAATCCAGTTGGGGAGGTGGATCTGGAATACGTCAATGGGGCAGAAGGGGATGGTCAGGTCGCCCTTGAGTTCGGGGATGAACTTGTAGCAGAAAATCGCGACGACGAAGCTGAACAAAAAGTAGAGGAAAAGCCGGAGCGAACTGGAAATGCCGTCCGCTTTGTCCATGTAGTCGGCGGCTTTGAGCTTGCCCTGGTTCACGAGGCGCTTGGCACGGACTTTTGCCATGTCGTCGGTAGCGCCCACGGCACTGAACAGCGCTAAAATCACGAGCGTCGAGATGGTGTAGCCGTTCATCTGGCACACGAGCAACGAAACGATTTCTACCACGACAACGAGGAGGAGTCCGCCCATGATGGGGGGCGATTTCGTTTTTCCGTCCTTGTCGAAATCGCTGGTGGCGTCCAATCTCTGCAAAAAACGAATGTACTTGGGCATGAAGAAGAGCACCAAGATGATGGAGAGCATGGCGGCAGAGCCTGCGCGGAACAGACGTCCGTCGAAAAGGTCAATGTGAGTTGTTTGATAAAGCCAGTGACAAAGCATGTTGGGCTAGTGATTAGTAGTTAGGAAACAGTGGTTAGGTAGTAGGGATAGAAAAAAAATATAACGGGTTCACAAAGCTTGATGGACGATGTAAAAATAAAATATTGTAGTTGTATTGGCTAGGAATTGTAAAAAATTCTACATTTAGATATATGAGTGAAATGGATATCGAATGTCCGCATTGCGGAACGAAATTTAAGGTCCAGATAGACGGTGACTTCTCGAATATGATGGTGTTTCCGTGTGCTAGGTGCCAGACTCCCTTGATGTGCTATCATGGGGAGGTTTCTGAGCTGGATCGCGAGGAATTTGCAAGGTTGCGCCAAAGGCTTTCGAAGGTCTTGGATGTCGTGATGCGTCAGGACGGTACTGTGGGCGAGGTGGCGAATTCACTCAAGAAGTTGGTGGATGTTTCGAATGCCCGTGCGGATGAGCGTGCTCATGAACATTCGGCGATTACGGACGATGTGCTCGATACCCTGCAAAAAGATTTGGCGGACCTCGACGTCGATGCGTTCCTGAGTAAATTGTAAAAACATGCTTGAATTCTTCATCGCAGCTCTTGTCATCGGGATTGCCCCTGGACCTGATAATTTATTTGTTCTTGCCCAGAGTGCAACGTACGGGGCGCGACTTGGATTTTGCATTATCCTTGGGCTTTGTACCGGAATTGCTTTGCAGATTTGTTTGCTTGTCGCTGGAGTCTCGGCGTTGATTGCCGCTAGCCCGACGGCGTTTTTCGTGATTCAGTGCCTTGGCGCTGCGTACCTGCTGTACTTGGCGTACAAGAGTTTTCAGGTCCGCGCTGGAACTGTTAAAATCGGTGAGGAGGATTCTATCGGGGCTAAGCCCCTCCAGAATGACGGTTGCATTTGTCATCCTGAGCGAAACGAAGTGGAGTCGAAGGATCCAGTAAAGTCTTGCGATGCGATTGACGGCGTTCCTTCTGCACGTAGCCTTTACATGCGGGGCATCATCATGAACATGACGAACCCGAAGGTGATTCTTTTCATTCTCTCGCTGATTCCGCCTGCAGTGCGTTTGGACCGCCCCATTCACCCGAGTTTGCAGACGGCAATTTTCGGTGTAGAATTTATCGTGGCGACGATGATTGTCTTTGGCTCGATTGCGCTTTTGGCGGGAACCGTCAAGAAGTATTTGCTCAAGTCGCCAAAGGCGAACCGCAACCTCAACTGGTTCAGCGGTTGCGTCTTTATCTTGCTCGCTATTGCCTTGTTTATCGTTTGACGACCGCGTTACCGCAGTTGCGTCGTGATGTCGATGGTGCCGCCACGGCCAAACTGGTCCATGTACGTCAGCTTCCATGTAAACGAAGCCGGGGCCTTGTCCGAAGTGTTGATGAGGCGTACCGAGAAGTCTCTGGCTCTTTCGGGAATAATCCAGCCAAGGCATTTACCGGCGGCACCGGATGGCATGGGATTGTATGTCTGCGCTACGATGCCGCACCCCTGGTTACTGACATAGGTGTTGTATTCAATGGAACTTTTGGAGAAGGTTGGTTCCTTAGAATATTGAATTTCGTTGAACAACGTGTAACCGTGTGCAAGGCGGTTTTCGTTGGAGGATATGTTCGCCTTGACAGTGTCCAGTTCATCTTTAGGGAATACCATGGAATAGGGTTCCGTCACGCGCTCTAACGGCATGAGAGCGAAATTGGCGTCTAGGTGCAAGACGAAACCTTCGGGTAGCCCGCTGGCGCTCATTTTGTAATTGCTGACAAACTGCACCAAAGTGGTACATGTGGCCGCTGGGAGAGTCGCAAGCTTGGCTTTGATGCCGTCTACGTCGAATTCCGGGATGTCGGCGTAGGGAATGTACGATGTGAGGGCGCTGTCGCCCAGATTGATGTCGATGAGCCTTGTTTCGTCGGTGCTTCCGCGGAAATATTGGGCGTGTCTCTCGTCCCCGTCATTGGGGAACATTCCTTCGCTATGGAAGCTGATGTACCCTCCGACATATTCTATGCAGCTGCTTTGATGGCATGTAAAGGATCCGTCGTTCTGGATGTTGCAGCCGCCTTGGTCAAAATAACCCGTGTCGAGCGTCCCGTTTTCGACAGGGTAGAGCATGCGGTAAATCTTGTGGCGTTCGTCTTCGGGTTCGTTGCGTAATTTGCTGTAACTGCTGGATGAATGCGCAATCGGTTCGAAAACGGAAGAATTGCCGTTGCTGCCTGCGGAATTGGCGACTGCGGAACTGGAAGGCGTTGCGTTTGTACTTGACGAAGTTTCTGTTGAGCTGGATGGATTGTTTGCCGAGCTTGAATTGACTGTCGTTGTCGCAGAGCTCGAAGAACCTTGTGCTGAAGCGGAAGAATCCTTTGCCGAACTGGATTGTGCTTTTGCTGAACTGGATTGAACGTTTGTCGAACTGGAGGGCGCTTTTGCTGAACTCGAAGTCGCCTTTGCCGAGCTGGATTCTTTAGATTCGGTGCTGGAGGAAAGAGCCTCGGAACCGGAGTCCGTGTCGGAACTGGACAGAACTGTTTCTGAATCGCTAGAATATTCGCTTAACGCCGCGAATGAATCGTTGGCGTTGTCGGAACAACTGGCTAAAAAGGCTGATGCCCCAAAGGGGACAACGACTAGGCTGAAAAAGAACTTGCGTATCACTATGTAAATCCTCCAACTCTATTGAATATAAACAAAAAAATGGAGGGAAATGTGATATTTTTGCTCGTTGCTACGGCAATTGTTGTTGTATGAGCAACAGAAGCTTCTTGATCGTCTCTTCGGGGGATTCCTTGGAGTTTCCGCCTGCGGCGCGAATGTGGCCGCCTCCGCCAAAATTCTTGGCAATGGTGTTGACATCGACAACATAATTGCTACGCAAGCTGATTTTGTATTCCCCATTGACGGGGTAAAGGAATATGGCGACTTCGGTGCCGCTCACTTCACGTAACGTGTCGATGACGTTACTCAATTCGACTGGAGTCACGGAGTAGCGAATCATGTCGTCGGGAGTGAGGTAACTATAGACAACTTTGCCGTTGAGCGCAAGCTTGCTGTTTACCATCACGTATCCGGTGACGAGTGTCTGGATGTAAGTTCTGGTGTAATAGGTCTCGTTGATGATTCGTGTAAAATCGATTCCCTTGTCGAGTAATTCACCGATGGCGACCATCGTCTTTTGCCCAGTACAACTGAACTTGAACGCACCCGTGTCGTGGACGATTCCGAGGTACAGACATTCTGCGGTGTCTTTGCTTATTTTATTCGGGTTAAGCAAAAAGAACAGGACTTCGCTTGCGGAACTCGCCTTGACTTCGACAAAATTTTTTGTGCAGAGATTCAGCGGATTGCTGATGTGGTGGTCGATGTTGCAGGTCTTGCCTGCGGTCTTGAGGCATTTTTCGCCGTTGGCTCCGATGCGTTCAAACGAAGGCGTATCTATGAGGAATGCTAAATCGACAGGTGCGGAATTGTCATCGTAAATTTCGCAAACTTTGTTTGAATTTGGGAGAATCTTGTAGCTTTCGGGAAAGCGCTCCAAAAACAGTTGAACCTTGATTGTTGGGTAGTTGTCGCAAATGTAGTTGTAAAGTCCAAGGGTGGAGCCTACGCAATCGCCGTCGGGGCGGACGTGTCCGAAAATGGCTACGGTTTTTGCTTCGTTCAATAAATCATCTATTTTCATGAAAACGAATATAGTAAGTTGAGTTCTAAGTTCTGAGTTACTAGTTACTAGAATGTGCTTGTAATTGAGTTCTAAGTTTTGAGTTACTAGGGTGCCTATGGCACAATTTCGAGTTCTAAGTTCTGAGTTACTAGTTACTAGAATACGCTTATAAAAATGCCTCTAGTAACTAGTAACTATGAACTAGTAACTAAATTTACTTCCATGAAACTTCTTTTTACTGATTTGGATGGTACGCTTCTCGACGATGCGAAGAATATCAGCGACGCGGATATGGCCGCTATTCACGCGATGATTGACGCTGGTCATAAGTTCGTGATGACGACGGGGCGTCCGCTTACAAGCGTGAAGCGGATTGCGGAAAAGTATGGCTTCTTGAAACCGGGATATTTTCTGGTGAGCTTTAATGGCGGGCTCATTTACGACTGCGGTACGAAACAGCCGATTTTGACGCGCCGTATTGCTGTGGATCAGGTGAAGTTCATTATGGACGAGGCGCACAAGCGCGGAATGCATGCGCATACTTACGCTGGCGATTTAGTCGTTTCGGAATACGAGACGGAACAGCTCAAGACGTATTGCCGCTTGATGCAGATGGATTATGTTGTTGTTGACGATATTCGTACGTACTACGGCGAACAGCGCGATGTGAACGGCCCGATAAATGTCGTGGTGAAACCGCCAATCAAGGTCAACGTCATTACGCCGTTTGAACATTCGAGCCTTGTGGATTTCCGAGCTGACATGCGGACTGTGACTGCGGATAAACTCTTTGATGTGTTCAGCAAGCCCGAAATGCTGGAGTTCTCGCACATGCTTTCGAATAAAGGTGCTGCGGTGCGCTACATGGCGGACTTTTACCATGAGCCGATTGAAAATACGATTGCCGTGGGCGACGAAGAAAACGATTGCCCGATGATTGAAGCGGCGGGTGTCGGTGTGGCGATGGCGAATGCGTCACCGGCGGCGAAGACCGTTGCAGATTACGTAACGGTGCACGACAACAACCACTCGGGAATCGCCGAAGTTATCGAGAAATTTGTTTTGTAGGGCTGTGAGCTATGGGGTCGGGGCAAAGCCCCTTTGGGGTCGCTTCGCTTTGGGCTGTGAGATCGCCTTGCTTTGCAAGGCTTTGAGCGTTTCTAATTACAATAATCTCAAAGGGAGCCGTCGGCGACCGAGCTCATACCTCATACCTGAAAGGGCCGTAGGCCCGTGCCCATACCTCATACCTACATTACTTTCTTAAGTCTTGCAATTATCTCTTCCACGTTCGTAAATGCGCAGAAGGGGAGGCTAATAACCTTCTTGCTCGCCATGATGGCGTTCCTGTTCTCGCTGTCTTGCGCGAGTTCCTTAAAGCATGGCTGTTCGTGCAGCGGCTGCGGGTAGTGGATGCAATGCGGAATTCCCGCTTTGTCCAGCTTCTTGATAAATGTTTCGCGGTCATCGGCCAGCACGGTGTACTGCGCGTAGGTGCTGGTGCATCCGTGCTCGATGTATTGCGGCACGATTTTTGCACCGGCGCTTGCGCCCGAAATGCCTGCACCCGCGGAAGCGCGAAGACCCGCATTGTATTCCTCGAAAAATTCGTCGTACTTGCGGGCATTTTCGCGGCGCACCTTCAGTTCGTCTTCGAGGTGGCGGAGCTTTACCCGGAGCACTGCCGCCTGCAGGGCGTCAAGCCTGCTGTTCATGCCCACGGTCTCGTGTAGGTAGCGTTCCCTACTCCCGTGGTTCGCGATTTGCCGGATTTTTGCTTCCAACTTCGGGTCGCTGGTGAACAGCGCGCCGCCGTCGCCGTAGCAACCCAGCGGCTTCGAGGGGTAGAAACTCGTAATCGAGATGCTGCCGATGGTGCCGGCGCGCCAGGGCTTGTTTGGGGATATGCCTTCCCACGGAGCGAATGTCGCCCCGAACGCCTGTGCTGCATCTTCCAGAATCCAGAGGTCGTTCGCGACGGCGATTTCCCATAGCTCGTTGAAATCCGCAACTTGTCCGAACAGGTCCACGCCGATAATCCCGCGCGTCTTGGGACCGATCAGCGCTCTCACGCTTTCCGGGTCGATCAGGAGCGTTTCGGGGTCGATGTCCGCGAAACGCGGTATGCCGCCCAAAAAAGCGACGCATTCCGCCGGTGCAATGAACGTGAAGTCGGGTACGATGACCTCGTCCCCTGGTTTAATCCCGAGGGCCATGAGCGCGATGGTGAGGGCGTCGGTGCCGCTTGCGCATGCGATGGCCCTGGTTTCAGGCTCCGCGCGGTCTTTTCCAGCAAAAGAGCCTTGCTTTCCGGCGTCCGAATTCCCAGAATTGCAAAAATCTGCAAGTTCCCTTTCGAGGGCCGCCACCTCGGGCCCGCCAATGTAGCATCCGCTGTCCAGAACGGCGCGTTCTGCGGTCTCGAGTTCTTCTCGATAGGCCTCTCTTTGCGCTGTCAGGTTCACGAATGGCATCATAATGGCTAAAATTTAGCAAATTCGCCCAATTTGGGGGCTTGACAAATTCCCATTCTTTACTATCTTTGTCCCTACAAAAAATTTTAAGTAGGTTTTACCCGGAGATATAAGGTGCCTCAACATCAATCTTGCAAAAAGCGTTTGCGTCAGGCCGAAAAGGCCAATGCCATGAACCGTGCTGCCCGCGCAGAAATTCGCGCAAGCCTCAAGGTCATCCGTACTGCTACCTCTAAGGATGCCGCCCTTGCCGAAATGCCGAAGCTTTTCCGTCTGTTGGACGTTGCTGCCAACAAGAGCCGCGCTGGCTTCAATGCGAACCGTGCCGCCAACTACAAGGCCAAGGTCGCAAAGCTCGTTAACGGCTTCGCCTAATCGTTAGGCAAACGGCTTAGTCCGGTTTAATACCGGTGCATACCCCTGCACCGGTGTTTTGTGTTTTTTGAGATGTGCATAAATATGTGATGAACTTCTCAAAAGTGGCGAAAATTCCGAAAAAACGCCCTTTTTGACAATATCGCTAAATCATTGATTGATAATTTACTAGATTACGGACAAGTATCAAGGATTAGAAATGTCTTCAATCAATTTTGCAACACGCGAAATCAGTTGTAAGGTGGTGTATTACGGACCGGGTCTTAGTGGCAAGACCACGAACCTGCAGGTAATCCACCAGAAGATGCCTTCGGACAAGCGCACGGACATGGTGTCGTTGGCTACCGAAGGTGACCGCACGCTGTTTTTTGACTTCCTTCCGCTGAATCTTGGTGATATTAAAGGCTTCAAGACCCGTTTCCAGTTATACACGGTCCCCGGCCAGGTTTATTACAACAGTACGCGTAAGCTTGTGCTCCGCGGTGTAGACGGTATCGTGTTTGTCGCTGACTCGCAGCGCTCCCGCCAGGCCGAAAACCTCGAGAGCCTCCAGAACCTGCGGCAGAACCTGCAGGACTACGGCATGGACCTCGACGATATGCCGTTCGTGCTCCAGTACAACAAGCGCGACATGGAGAACGTGTTCACCCTCGAAGAGATGAACGCGGAACTCAACCTGCGCAACGTGCCGTTCTTCCCGGCTACGGCCCACAACGGCAAGGGCGTGGTTACGACCCTCAAGACTATCGCGATGCTCGTGATTGAAAAGTTCAACGTGAAGCAAGGGTTCCTCCGCAAGGCGGCCGAAAGCGTGAACAACACGGGCGTGCACGACGTGAACCTCACCAAGGAAGGCGTTTCCGTATCGCAGGCGGCACCTGCACAGCCCGCCGCTCCCGCCGCTCCCGCGGCAGCGACCCCGTTCAAGATGCCCTCGTTCGCAGCCAAGCCCCCTGTCGGCGCAATGCCGTCTAGCGGTGGCAGTCCGTTCCAGAAACCGGTGTCGTCCCCGTTTGGCAGGCCCCGTGCCGTGCCGCAACCCCCGCGCATGCCGACGTTCGGCCGCGTAGTGGACAAGGGCAATGCGGAGGTGTCGGACGACGAAATCGAACTGCGCCCGTACGTGCCGAAAAAGAAGTAGTTTACGACTATCGTAGCAGGTTTGAATGAGTGATTTTACGATTTATTCTGATGACGTAGGTAAGGTTCGCAGGCTCATGCTCGCTTACCAGGCGAGCGTCAAGGCTGACTATATCGTACTCTGCCATCGCGACGGTTCCATTATCGCCGAAGTTGGCTCTCTCGGTATCGATGCGACTCCGCTTGCCGTGCTCAGCACCGCGTCATTCGACTCTGCAAAGCAGGTCGGACTTATGCTTGGCGGCGAAACGTTCCAGTCCGTATCCTATTCGGGCGAAAACCGCTCCATCTACATTTCCCCGGTCGACGAGGCGCTACTGCTGGTGCAGGTCTTCCCGGGCTCCAGGCTCCCGAACCGCATCGACGACTTCAACCGCCTGTTGGTCGAAAAACTGGTGGACGCCGTTCCCGCGTTCACGCAGAACACGAGTAAACTCAGGTAGGAGTCCTTCCCGTGGCAGGCATTCCGCCACTTCGCAACTTGAGAAAGACGACCCTCTTGGTGGCGCTTGTCTTTTTTGCATTCTTTATACACCGCTTCGTCACCATCTGGATGGACGATGCATCTCTCCAGACATTTTCCGGTGCGGAACTGACTCCCGCGCAGAGCGTCGTGTGCCGTGACGTGGTGCGCGGCACTCCCTTCGGCGTGGATAGCGTCTTCGAGGAAAACACGCGCCTGTATTTCTACTCCACGATCTCGAACGCCGTGAGCTATTCCGGCGATACGCTCCTGCATATCTGGTTCTGGGGCACGGATACCATCCAGAAGGTGCCCTGCATCCTGAAGACCGAGGAACTCCGCAAGGGCATGGATTCACGCGGACAGTCGCAGTCGACCCTTAGCGTGTGCCATACCGAAATCGCCCCCAAGCTGCTCAAGCCCGGAGAGTGGAGCGTTGACCTGGTTGCCGGGCGTAAGCTTTTATCTAGCAAGCAATTCCGGATAGAATCCGATAGGTAGCCTTATGTGGCGAATGCTTCTTGTGGGCGCCTTTGTGGCGGTAGAGGCTTTCGCTCTCGATATCGATTCGCTCCCGGTGTGGAACCCAGAGATTCTCGTGCGAGGCGTTGAACCCGTCGTGCAGGATTCGGCGGGTACGCAGTCGCGCCTGGAGACGCACGGAATCAAGACCATGCAGGTGACGGTGGGCGACGGCGATACGCAGGTCGACCAGATGCTCAAGCTTTCCATAATGGGCTATGTGGGCGATAGCGTGTATATCGACGCATTGCTCAGCGACGTGGACCGCAAGGCGGGCGACCAGACCACGGCGACACTGCAGGAAGTGGACCAGGTGTATTTCCGCGCCACTTCGAGGCACTGGATGCTACACCTGGGCGACCTTACCTGGACTGACTTTGACCTGGGACTCATGTCGATAGAACGGAGTACACTGGGGGCAATGGTTGGGTTTAAGACAAATTTGTCTGAAGTGCGTGCGGCTGCAGGTACGGGCGAGGCAAACCGCATTGTGCGTACGTTCAACGGTGTGAGTGGACAGCGCGAAGGGTATGCGCTTAGCGGGTTCGGTGAATACATCTCGGTGGTTCCCGGTTCCGAATCCGTATGGTTGAATGGCGAAAAATTGCAGAGGGGTGTTGATTACGAGGTGAACTATGCGGGCGGTCTCCTGAATTTCAAGGGACTCCGCATGCCAGGTATCGAAGATGAAGTCCGCGTGGAGTACGATGCTTACGATGAAGACCAAATCGAGAACCTGTATGCGGCTACGGGTAAGTTCCGGCATCCGAATTTATACCTGGACGTATCGGGTTTTCGCCTGGAAAATGACGTGAACCGCTTAAAGAAGGGCGTATGGACCGACGAAGACTATGCGCAGCTGAAACATGACGACGGAAGCGATTTTGTGCGTGACGATTCGCTCGGGAGCCTATCCCGCCCGTCGAAGGTAGATGCGGCTGCAGCAAGATTGCGATTCCAGGGGAGGCACCGCTATTTTATTGACCTTGAACTGGCCATGTCGCGGCGTGATTCCAATACGGTTTCGGAAAACATCGGTGGGCCCGAGGGCCGCGCCTTCCGCTGGTTCTTGACAACGGATTCTTCTGCGGCGATGAAACGCTTCCCGGTGGCTTTTTCCGTGTATGGCAATTATGTCGAGAATGGCTTTGATGTTACGGGATTCAAGGGGAGCGATGACGACTGGAGTTCGTACAAGCTAAAGGACGAGTGGGACCTGGACAGTTCCTTGCTTTCCCGCGGGAATTACAGGCACGATGAATTCGCGATGCGTGTCCGCTTGGGGCCGGAATGGTCGGGCAACTTGTCGTGGGGCTACCGCCAGGGCGATGACATGAACTGGAATTCCTCGCGCATAAAGGGAACGCTGCTTCACAAGCAAGAAAACCGCGTGGGGGAAATTTCCCTCGTGCATGTGCAGAGCGAGGCGGAGACGGAGCGCCGGCGTTTCCAGGGCATGTTCTCCGAGAAGTGGATCCGCGGCCTGGTGCAGCCCCTTGTCGGGGCGGATATCCGCTATACCGAACGTGACAGTGCCTCGCTCGACGATGCGGAACTTTCGTTACGGGGCAATGTAGGTACCGTTTTTTCTGCAAGTTCCTGGAATGTGCGCGAAGTTGTCGAAGTGTGGAAAATAAGCCATGGCGGTGATTCTTACTTTGAACCCGGAGAAGAAACTTTTGACGACTGGGTCGATTCCCTGAGGCAGATAAGGTGGACGCAGTCGGCAGAAATGCACTTCAAGGATTTTGACCTTTCGCATTTTTTGCAGTACGAGCACCGCGACTTGTCGGAGTCTGCCGAGGAACATGCCTGGGCGGGCGATTTGAACGCCAGATTCGGTAACGAACGTACCGCGATCCACGGGAATGTATCGTACAAGCTGGGTTTTACCGAGGAACAAACCTACACGGCGATATACAAGGCGGTGGCGAAGGGCACGGGCGATGTGCGGTACGATAGTTTGACGGGCGCGTTTATCGAGGGCGTGGATAACGGCGACTTCGTGTACGAGGGCATGGGCCGTAACGATTCCATCGGAGCGGTACTTGCTTCGAACGCGAGTTTCAACGCGAGCCTCGAGTGGTCTCCCGGCCGTGCGTTCGGCATAGATTACGGTATCCTTCGCGATATAAAGTTTGGCGGTACGCTTAGTTTGGTTACCGAGGATACGTCGGGCAAGATAATCTACTTCCCGATGGTATTGCCGTCGACTCTCGGTGAATTTTCTTCGGGTTCCATACAGTGGACGGGCAATGTGGAATGGGCGCACCCTTCGGGAGCGACGCTCGCGTACAAGCCTTCTGCTGCGTTTGACAAGAAACTTTCCTTTATTGAATACTACGAGTCGGTTTTCCATCACGAAATTGTGGGCGGATTCAGGATAAACGATAACCATTACGTGGGGGCAGAAGCGTTTACGGAAAACGTGGAACTGCAGGCGTTGCAGGACTTGGAGTGGAATATCAAGAGCGTCGCCGGCCGTTACCGTTTCAGTTTCTTGGATGGATTCAGTATTGAACCCGGTGGCCGCTACCGTTACGGCTCCGGCGAAGAAATTGCTGGCAATGAATTTGACGCGTATCTCTGGGAGGCGAGCCTGCGGTTTGGCTATACGAGAACTAAGTTGTTCGACGGGTTCGCGCGTTTTTCGACGGTGCGGGTAGAAACCGACGATAATATCCCGTACCAGATGATGTCGGGCTACAGCGCGGGCATGACGTACCGCCTTGAGGCATCGGCGCAGTTGTCGGTGAACCAGAACATTTCTTTTGGACTGCATTATGTTTTGCGCTTCGGTGATGCGGAAGAGAATATTTTCCAGAAACTTTCAATGGAAGCGAAGGCGATGTTTTGATGTGGAGTGTGAAATGTGGAATGTGAAGTGTGGGGTGTGTCATCCTGAGCGGAGCAACGTAGTTGCGGAGTCGATATACGAAACTAGTCAACTTGTTGACTTAGTTGAGTTAGGTTCGAAGGAGCAGGATCTAGTTGAAAAGTGATTGATGGAAATTGTAGTATAGGATATGGTATGAGACAGTTGGCGGTTTGCATATTGCTCTTGGCGGCCTTCGCTTTTGCGAAGGGCGAGGGCGCGTGTACCGTCGACAGCATCGCGTGGAAGGGCGAACATACCGCATTTGACGAAACGCAGATGAAGGGCGCCCTCGGGCAGCCTTGCGATGCGTGGAAGGCTGCCGCCGCCAAGCTAACGCGCTACTACGAGGACCAGGGATTTATCGCGGCTCGCGTGCGGGGCGAAGTCCGGCACGTTGCTGCGGGAGCAAATGCTGGTGCAGTTTCGGGTACGGAATCGCCCGCAGGTGAATTGCGCGAAAGGAATGTGCTGGAAATTGAAATCCAGCGGGGCGCGGGTTACGTGTGGGCTCCGCCCGAGAATCTCGATTCCAGCGGGACAAAACGCGAGGTGTTCGCGAAACTCTCCGGCATCGAGGCGGGAGAGGCCGTGTCCCTCACGGACCTGGAACGCAGCGAGCGCAGGCTTTCGCGCATCGGGTACTACAACCGCACGGCTCCTACGCGCCTCTTCCGCGACCCCGCAAGAAACAGGATTGTACCCGTGTTCAGTATGCGGAAGTCGAACGTGTCGGAAGCGGAAGGCGTGCTGACTTATTCCAGCGAGGACAACGTGTGGGAAGGCAAGCTGGACGTGAACCTGTACAACATCGCGGGAACTGCGCGCGACCTGCAGTTGGAAGGCTATACCGGCGAAAATACGCGGCACCTTTCGGGCAGCTACAAGGAACCCTGGATTCTCGGGACCGCCTGGAACGTAGTGGTGCGCGGGAACTTTGACGAAGAGACGCTTGATGCACCCGCAGACGGCATGAACGGCGGTACAGCCGATGCTGGCGACATTGCCGATGTCGCCGACACGTCCGGTGCCACGCAGGAAACGGTCGAGAGGGTTATCGTGGGCGAGGCGGGAATCACGCGCGATATCGGGTTCGATTTCAGCATCGGCGTGTTCTTCGGTATAAGCGAAGACGACAAGCACACTTCTTTTGAAATGTCTTACGTGTCGCTCGACAGGTTTGTCTTGCCCCGCAGTGGTTGGCGAATGGATGCTTCTGCCACATGGAAGATGGCCCGGCCCGATTCGCTCGACAACTACCTCGCGGCGAAGGCGAACGTGATGGCGTATTACCCGCTGTACGGCAACTTCATTGCGCGCTTTGCCGGCATGGCGGGCGGAATTTTCCCGAGTGGGGCGACGCTCCGGCGCACCGACCTGTTTGCGCTTGGCGGCCCGGGCGATTTCAAGGGAATGCAGTACCGCATGCTCCGCAGTCGCGCCTACGGGCTTTCGGAATTTGCCCTCCTATGGCAGGACGGTTATGACCTGAGCATCGAGGCGTTCTACCAGCCGGGACTGTACCGCAGGCTCGCTCCTGGCCACGGCTGGGCGCGCGAGCAGGGCTACGGCATCGGGTTTACGCAGTACCGCGGGAACTGGAGCGTGAACCTGTATTACGCGCTCCGCAACGGCTGCGATTATCTCGACGGTATCATCGGCTTCGGCGTAAAGACGCTGTTCTAGATGGGATTCGTCATGCTCGCGAACCTTTCCTTCGTCATGCTCGCGACACATCCCTTCGTCATGCTCGCGAAGGCGAGCATCTTTTAAGCCCGCATTTTGCTCGCGTCCCTCTCTATCGTCTTTCGTCTATCGTCTAAATCGGCGTCTTGCTCTTTTCGCCCGCAATTTCTCTCACCAGTTTCGGCACGAGGTAGCCGGGCAGGCGCTTGCGGATTTCTTCAATCAGCGCGCGCGCTTTCTCGTCGCTCACTTCAAAATGCGCGACGCCGTTTGCATGGTCCAGCTGGTGCAGGTAGTAGGGGAGTACTCCCTGCGTGAACAGCTTGCGGCTCAGTTTCTCGAGAGTCTCGGCGCTGTCATTTATTCCCTTCAAAAGCACACTCTGGTTTAAAAGCGTCCAGCCGGAGTACTTCAGCTGCCCGAAAACCATCTGCGATTCCTCGTCGAGTTCGTCCGGGTGGTCTACGTGTGCCGTAAGCACGCAGTCAAAGCGCGCGGGCAGTTCGCGTAACAGTTCAAAGTGTTGCATCGCCACATCGGGCCGCATGATGGGGAGCCGCGTGTGGATGCGCAGTGTGGTGACAGAGCCGTGCATGGCAATCGCTTCCACCAGGTCGCGGAATTCTCCGGGGCCCAGCATGAGCGGGTCGCCTCCCGAAAGGATGACTTCCCATATGTCGCTGTGCGTGTCGAGCCAGTCACTCACCTGCCGTGCCACATCGGGAATGTTCTGGAAGGGGTAGTTCTTGCGGAAACAGAACCGGCAACGCGCACCGCAGGTGGCGGTCGAGACAATCAGCGCCCGCCGGTCGTATTTCTGGATGACGCAGTCCGCCTTGCCCGCGGGCAGGTCGCCTACCGGGTCGTCCACGAATCCAGCGACGTTCTCGCGCTCGGCGACATGCGGCAGGATTTCGCGCACAAGCGCTTCGGGCTCAGTGGCCTTCCTGATTAGATCGGCGTAGTGCCTCGAACACAAAAACGGGAACTTGGGGCTATGGTCCAATTCGCCTTGCGGGGTCACATTTGCGATTG
>JAEEGH010010462.1_pt1 | contig 21290 bp, 15 predicted proteins | sample 9134181 | NCBI WGS metagenome assembly JAEEGH01 (sample SAMN16246544, study PRJNA631951) | gut metagenome | biome: gut microbiome; feature: rumen; material: DP-attached | host: Bos | place: Iran: Karaj | collected 2018-10
CCGGAAGGCCCTTGCCGGCGAGGACGCAGACGGTCTGATCTGCGCGAAGCTCCTCCTTGAGGATCCGGACGTAAGCGGTTCTGTACGGATCAGATGCTTTCATGCTTGTCCCCCAGATCCATTCTGCCTTTCTTTGATTGCTCTCTGAAACAGGTTCATATATTTCTAATACACAGAAATCCCCGGTCTCGATACGTCTCCCGGGTCAAGCGCAAATGCGGCCTGCCCGTAGGAGAATGCTGCTACCGCCCGAGATACCCGAGCTCCGTTTTCCCGCATGGTCCGCCGGAGAAGGAAGCCGCCATCCGGGCAGCGTTGGAGCATTTTCAAATGCTGCCGCCCGGTGGGCTTCCCGTCAACCTATAAAGGAATGTACGATGAAAAGAATCAGCTGTCAATACAATATCGACACTGTGTGTGAAAATCGGGTACGACAATGGCGTCACGGTTTCCATCGACTGCATCGCGGTCGAGAAGCGGATCCCCCGCAACATGTACGAATGCTCCGAGCCGGACTGCCGCATCTGCAACGATCCCCCGGAATACGTTAAGTTAGTCCGGTCCGAAGCGGTTGATCATAATCTGCACAAGTACGATGACGATTCTGGATTGGACTGAAAAATCAGAAAGGTGCTGCCTTACGAACGAGGCAGCACCTTATTGCTCAAACGAATCATGTTCAACAGCCGGTTGTTTGGTTTGGCTGATATCTGAGCAAACAACTCCATCCTCCAGGGCCTTCGCTTCTATGAGTTGAAAGCCCTTGGCTTCCCCGGCTGGGAGGAAGCGGGAGCGGTCGAAGAGGGCTGCCTCCGGCTCCGCGCTGACGGCGGGAGCAAGTACAATGCTCAGCTCGTCCATGCACTCCGCCTGCAGGAAGGACCAGTTCATATGATGACTGAGAAATTTGAAGTTCAAATCAGCCCAATAGAGCACTATGTAAAGTACAGAAGTGTTGAGTACACTCTTGCGATAATTCGGTTCGATGTAGTTCAGAATGGAGTTCCATTTGACAACGGGTATAATGGCTGTTTCGAGTGTTGTGATATAGGGTTGAAGGAACTTATTGAGGCAGCTGATGACTTCTTGACCGAGAAGATCGCTCAAAACGAACAGTTGAACTTTGTAATCCCTTATGTTGCTGGTGATCACATTCTGTATGGATATTTCTTTGATATCTACGTTGGAAGTAATCCTGAAGATAATTATTGGGAATTCAAAGTGACTCGCGACTTTTCTGAAGAAGAAGAGAGAATAATTGAATACTCATGTAGATTGAACCGTGAACAAGTTGCCGCACTTCGAGAGAGCGTGGCTTGCCAGTTTGAAGCCTTTGACTGGGATAATTGTGGTAAAACAGAGTTTTTCAGATTTGATGTGCCTGACAAGCCATATGAATGGTGCTACTCAGCAAAAAAACTGGAAACTACACTGAACGAATTACTGATTGGGGAAAAGCTTCTTGCTGTTTATGTTAGTGGAGCGAATTACGCAAACCCCTTAAGTATAAGCGAAAACTATGTTAATTACTATATCGGCTCACGGGTTTACCTCGAATTTGAAACAATCCATGCCGACATTCATGCGCATGCGGAGGACCTTTTTGAGATTCAGTTTTTTGTTTCAAATCAAGTTTGCAAAACTCGCTTTTACGATGAACTCGAAGATCCGGATCAAATACTCTGTAATACCGGGGACATTTTCCAACTCAACTACGAAGGAGAAACAATAAGAGATATTACTGTTGGTGCCACCGACGATTGGTCCTGGGACGCAAAAGGCTTTGACAAAAGCAAAGTGGGTGACCCTGTTGAACTTCCATACTCGCTGCGTTTTGAGTTTAATTGCGGGAGTTGGTTAACCCTATCCGGCGGCCTAGATGATTTTATGCTAAAAATGGAAGCACTAGACTCGCAATAAGCTGAGCTGGCAAAGGAATTACCATTGCGCGAGAGAGGTTCTTTGCTTGGCGAAGAAGACAGTAAAAAAGTGGAGCTGCAAACGTTTTCCTCTTTTTTTGCCACTCAGGCCGCCTGCGGCTCCCTCGCGGCGAAGCGGCGGGCGATGAAGAGCGCCGCGACCGTCAGCACGACGCCGATGAGCAGACACACGATCGCGTTCTGCACAAAGCCCGCGATGATGTAGTTGACGAAGCTCACGCCCGCGACCGTCAGCACGTAGGGCAGTTGGGTGGAGATGTGGTTGATGTGGTCGCACTGGGCGCCGGCCGAGGCCATGATCGAGGTGTCGGAGATCGGCGAGCAGTGGTCGCCCATGACGGCGCCGGCGAGGCACGCGGACACGCCGATGATCAGCAGCGTGCTGTCCGCGGGGAAGACCTTGGTGACGATCGGCAGCAGGATGCCGAAGGTGCCCCAGGAGGTGCCGGTGGAGAAGGCCAGACCGCAGGCCACGAGGAAGATGATGGCGGGCAGAAGGTTGTACAGCCCCGCCGAAGCGCTGTCCATCACGCCGTAGACGTAGTCGGCCGCGCCGAGCAGGCCCGTGATGTTCTTCAAGGTCACGGCAAAGGTCAGGATCAGCAGGGCGGGCACCATCGCGACGAAGCCCTTGATGATGCAGCCCATGGCCTGCTTGAAGCCGAGCAGACGGCGGCAGAAGAAGTAGACGAAGGTGAACAGCAGCGCGATCATCGAGCCCCAGGGCAGACCGACGGAGGCGTCGGTGTCCGCGAAGGCCTCGGCGAAGGGCACGCCGGAGAAGAAACCGCCGTCGTAGAGCATGCCCAGCACGCAGCAGACGATCAGCACCACGACGGGCAGCAGCAGGTCGATGACGCGGCTGCGGGGATTGGAGGCCACCTCGTCGGCGGTGTTGCTGCTCTCGCCGGTGGTGAAGAGGTCGCCGTTGAGCTGCGCGTTCATCTCATGCAGGCGCATCGGGCCGTAGTCGAACTTCATGAGCGTCAGCCCGAGCAGGAACACTATGGTCAGCAGACTGTAGTAGTTCCAGGGGATCGCGCGGACGAAGAGCTCCGTCCCGCTCATCACGCCCTCGTCCACGATGCCGGACACGGCCGCGGCCCAGGACGAGATCGGCGCGATCATACAGATCGGCGCGGCCGTCGCGTCGATGATGAAGGCCAGCTTCGCGCGGGAAATGCGGTGGCCGTCGGTCACGGGGCGCATGACGCTGCCGACCGTGAGGCAGTTGAAGTAGTCGTCGACGAAGATCAGCACGCCCAGCAGGATCGTGGCGAGCATCGCGCCGACGCGTGTCTTCACATGGCTTTCAGCCCAGCGGCCGAAGGCGGCCGAGCCGCCCGCGCTGTTCATCAGCGCCACGATGATCCCCAGCAGGATCAGGAACAGGAAGATGCCGACGTTCCAGGCGTCCGCGACGCCGGAGATCAAACCGTCGTTGATGATCGTGTCCAGCGCGCCGACGGGCGAGAAGTTCGCCACCAGCAGACCGCCGACGAGGATGCCGAGGAAGAGGGAGGAATAGACCTCCTTGGTGATCAGCGCCAGCGCGATGGCGATGATGGGGGGCAGCAGGGCCCAGATGGTACCGTACATGAAAAAAACCTCCGAAAAAAAAGATTGTCATGAACAGAGCAGATACTGTTCATGACAAGCAAATTCATGCGCGGCGTTGTCTGACAGCTCTCCGCTCCCCGTAAAGGGAGCGACAGTCCGACGGATGTTCTCTCGTCGGCCCAGGCATATCCGCTGCGGGAGGGCAGATACCCTTCGGCGGAAAAGCCTTTCGTCCCGACGGTCCCGCCGTCGTTTCCGGGGCTACTGATCTTGTTCCGCGCCTCTATCATACTTTGTTCAGTTGCTTTCATTATAGGGAAAAAGCGCCGCTTGTCAATGGATTTAGCGCGTTAAATCATATTTTTGGCAGATTTGCGCAGTTTTTTTGCCCGCTCCGCGCCGATCTCTGTTCAGCTTGTCAACAAAAAAGACGCGGATCGGAAAACCGATCCGCAAAACAGGGTTGTGGGATAAAGATATGAGCCCGGTCTCCCCTTTCAAAGAGACCCCTGGATAAGCTGTGACTGGAGCATAAACCATCGGGACGGATTTGTAAAGAGCGAAGCGGCACTACTTTTGTCGAACGCATATTTTTTTGCAAAACGGGCATACTGTCAGGGAAATCCATACCGAGAGGAGAGTTTTTTCATGCTCATGGATCGCATCGCCCTGGCGCTTCTGATCGTCGGCGGCGTCAACTGGGGCAGCGTCGGCCTGTTCCGCTTTGATATCGTCGCCTGGCTCTTCGGCGGGCAGACCGCCACGGTCAGCCGCGTCGTCTACACGCTGGTCGGACTCGCGGCGCTCTGGTGTGTCTCGCTGCTCTTCCGCAGCGACGCCATTCTGGACGAGGAAGCATAAAAGAGTGTGCAAACCGCGGCTCCATTTTATTTCTCTTCTGTTTTCGTATTGGCTGCATGAGCCAGAAGCATATTCAGGGCATCTTGTTTTGCACGTTCATCTGCCTTGCGTGAGGCAATCAGGAGTTGTAATTCATAATCTGAGAGAGTTGAATCATCAATGTCCTGTCTGCCAAGTAAGAAGTCTACGGTAACGCCGAAGATATCTGCCATTTGAATGAGCATATCAATCGAGGGCTGGCGTTTCCCGGTTTCATAACGAGAATAAACAACGGAAGAAACACCTAATGCTGCTGCCACATCGGACTGCGTTAGTCCCTTGCGTAGACGAATATCTTTGATATTCATAGGCATTCTGTGACGTGATAGCCCTTCTTGTATCCTGAACATCCTCGACATTCTTCGCCGGTACACGGACGAGGATCATCGGCTGAGCCAGAAGAAAATTGCTGAGATCCTGCGGGCGGAGTACGGGATGGAGGCCGAGCGGAAGACGATCCGGCGGCATCTGCTGAATCTGATCGACTGCGGCTACGAGATCGAATACAGCGAGTCCGTCCGCATGGTGTCCAACCCCAAGACCGGCGTACCGGAGGAGAGCTATCTCTGGTCGGACTTCTATCTGGTTCGCGACTTCACCGACGCCGAGCTGCGGCTGCTGATTGACAGCCTCCTGTTCTCCAAGCACATCCCTTACAGCCAGTGCAAAGAGCTGGTGGAGAAGCTGGAGGGCCTGCCCAACGTCTATTTCCGCTCCCGCGTGAAGCACATCCGCACCATGCCGGACACCGCGCCGCAGAACAGGCAGCTGTTTTATACCATCGAAGTGCTGGACGAAGCAATCAGCAAGGGCAAAAAAGTGTCGTTCCGCTATACGTCCTTCGGTCTGGACAAGCAGCGCCGTCCGCGCACGGACGAGGACGACAAGCCGAAGGAATACACCGTCAGCCCCTATCAAATGGCGGCCGCCAACGGGCGCTACTATCTGATCTGCTGCACCGATCCCCACGACAACGTCTCCCATTACCGGCTGGATCGCATCGCCGATATCCGTATGACCGACGAGCCCGCCCGGCCCGCGAGGACCATGCAGGGTCTGGAGCACGGCGTCGACCTGCCGAAGCACATGGCGGAACACGTCTATATGTTCGCCGGCCCCAGCCAGCCGGTGACCTTCCGCATGAAGAAATATCTGCTCGACGACGTGATCGACTGGTTCGGAACCGACCTGAGCTTCTCCGACGAGGACGAGGAAGCCGTCACCGCCCGCGTCCGTGTCAACCTCCAGGCCATGCGCCGCTGGGCAGTCCAATATTCCCCCCACGTCCGGGTCCTGTTCCCCGAAAACCTGGTGGAAACGGTAAAACAGGACAATCGCAGCGCGGCGAAGGCGTACGGGCTGATTGAATCCAAATAGGGAACGAATGACGGGGCAGTGCAATGCTGTGCCCGTCATTCTTCTTTTAGCTGTTTTTTGCGCCGAATTTTTTCGACAGTCGAGAAATTTCGGCTTGCCTTTTGGGAATCCTGTGGTATAACAGCAGCAGGTGAATACGAATCATTGAGAAACTCTCGTAAATTCGGAGGGATCGACCATGCAAGAGATCAAACGCGAACGCTATCAGGATCGGCTGCTGGCGCTGCGAGGCAACGGCCGGGTCAAAGTCATCACCGGCATCCGACGCTGCGGAAAGAGCTATCTGCTCAGCCATCTGTTCAAAAACCGGCTGCTTCTGGAAGGCGTCCCGGCGGACCACATCAAGGAAATCGCGTTCGACCGAAAGGAACATGAGGCGCTGCGCGACCCGAATCGACTCAATGCCTGGGCGCTGGATTGTCTCGTAGATCAAAAGCAAACTTCTCACTTGTGGAGGCTTGAGGTTTTCAGATGGAGAAACTGACCGAAAATATGATTCATTGGGCTGAAAGCAAACTTGGCAGCACAGAGTATGCAGGCTGGTGTCTTGCGTTTATCGAGGACGCGCTTGAAATCAGCAATCATATCGAAGTATTCGGCGGAGATTCCGCAAAGGAATCCTGCGAGCTGTACAAGGACGAGCTGCGGGGCGGAGTGCCGGAGCGGGGCGCGTTCGTGTTCTATGACTGCCTGTGTCCAAGCGATAACGGCCCGGTCAACTGGGGACATTGCGGCATCAGTTTTGGAGACGGCCGAGTGATCCATGCGTGGGACGTGGTCCGAATCGATGACTATCTGGCAATCGAAAAGTTGACAGCGCTGACCGGAGATCATCCGAAATACCTGGGCTGGGTAGCGCTCGAACGCGTGTTAAATCAAAACCCATATCAGGGGCGTGTCAGGGAATAAAGAACTCGTACATCTGATGAATTATTCTCACAACTAAACAGAAAAAGAATTGACAAATGTGAAGAAGTGATGTAGACTTGAGGTCGAGAATAAAATGGGGGCTGAATTTGGAACAGCAATGAATCAAAAAGAACTGAAACGCTTGAATCGCGTGGAGCTGCTGGAGCTTCTGATTGCCGAGCGGAAGCGGAATAACGCATTGGAAGAGGAAATACGGCGCCTGCGGGATCAGCTTTCCAGCCGGGAGATTTGCAAGGAGCAAGCCGGGACGCTGGCGGAGGCCGCCGTGCGCATCAACAAGGTGTTTGAGGCCGCGGACGCGGCTGCGGAGCAGTATATGGAGAACATCCGGGGCCTGAACCATAAGGCGAAAGAGAATGCCGCCAGCTTGCTGGAGCAGACGCGGCGGCAATGTGAAGATATGACTGCCCAGGCCAAAAAGGAAGCGGCCGAGATCCTGGAGGCCGCCAATTACCGAATCTGATGGGTCCCGGAGGGATCCTCGTCCGGCGGGAGATGCCGGGGCTTCCGATATGTCGCAGCTTGCAGACCGGAGGCTGCGTTCCGGACAGATCGCCGGGAAGGAAAAACCATGGGAGAAAAGGAAAAAGACTTTAAGAACTTTTCGCTGCAGGAGCTGGAAGGAGAGCTTCAGCGGGTAAAGCGGAAGGGTGTTTTCCGCAAGACGCTGCGGGCGTCGCTCTACGCCTTGATTGTGGTTGCGGCGGTCACGGTCCTGGTGGCCACGCTCTGGCTTCCGGTGCTGAAGATCTACGGAAGCTCCATGACGCCCACGCTCAACGAATCCAACATCGTGTTTTCCATCAAAACCAGCTCGATCGAAACAGGCGATGTGATCGCGTTCTATTACGAAAATAAGCTGTTGGTCAAGCGTTGTATCGCCGGCCCGACAGATTGGGTAGATATTGACGAAGACGGTACGGTATACGTCAACGGTGAGGCGCTGTTCGAACCCTACATCAGCGAAAAGGCGAAGGGCGACTGCAATATTACGCTGCCGTATCAGGTTCCGGAGGGGCGCTATTTTGTCCTGGGAGATCACCGGGCAACCTCGGCGGACTCCCGGAACTCGGTGATCGGCTGCGTCGCAGAAGAGCAGATCATCGGCAAGATCGTTTATCGTGTCTGGCCGCTGGACGAAGCGGGTAAGGTGCAATAAAAGTTCCGAAGACAAATAAATAGAGATCGGAATTCAATTACAGTCGTTTCCGTGCAAAAGTCCCGCAGCGCTGCGAGGACGACCTGCACGATCCCGGATATGGAGGAAGAACATGGAAAGGCAAGACCGTGTAATACAGAATCGCCACAGGCGGGCCCATCGTTGGAAAAGGGTGATCGGCGTTCTTTCAGGCATCGTTGTTTCCGTGACGACCTATGCGCTGATTTTGCCGGCGTTGACGGAGAACGTACAGACCTGGTGCGGTATGGAAGAGCATACCCACGGCGATTCCTGCTATGAACAGCGCCTGGTTTGCGGTTTGCGCGAGGGCGAAGAGGCAACTGAGGTGCTCGACCCCGGCCACAGGCACAGCGAGGCCTGCTATCAGGCCGACGGAACGCTGATCTGCGGCCAGGAGGAGCGGGAGCCGGTGCTGGAAAAGCTGCCGCCCCACGTGCACAGCGAGACCTGCTATCAGCGGGTGCTGTGCTGCACGGAGCCGGAGCACAGGCACGAGGAGCTCTGCTACTCAAACGTCAATCAGGTGGAAACTCCGGAGCAATGGGAGCTGCAGCTTCCGCTGGATCAGCGTGACGGCGTTTGGGCCGACGATCTGCTCCTGATTGCGGAGAGCCAGTTGGGCTTCCGGGAGAGTGAAGAGAACTTTGCCCTGATCGACGGCCAGCGCCGGGGCTACACCCGTTTTGGCGACTGGTATGGGCAGCGGTACGGCGATTGGAGCGCTACCTTCGTTTCCTTCTGCCTCCACTACGCCGATATTCCTGCTTCCTTTGTCCCCTACGAATCCGATCCTGCCCGCTGGGCGGAGGCGCTGCAGGAGCAGGGCCTGTACCGGGCCAGAGGGGGCGAGGAAGCGGAGCAGTCCGAAGCCGACTACCTGCCCCAAAAGGGCGACTTGGTGTTCTTTGCTTCGGAGGACGATGCAAACGCTGCCCCCAGCCGGGTGGGCATCGTCAAGGAGTTGACTGGCCAGGGCGAGGAAATCAGCCTGGTCACAGTGGAGGGCGACGCGGAGGGCAAGGTGGAATCCCGGACGTATGAGCTGCGCTCAGCAGCCATTGCCGGATTTGCCCAGCTGCCGGAGCGGCCAGAATGGCTGGAGGCCTTCCAGTCCACCGACGCCCCCACGGAGGGGACGGAACCCGGAGACCCCAAAGAGACGGGCGAAACGGACGTCTCTTTGGGCAACAGCGCCAACGTCCTGCGGGGTTCGGATCGCAACAGCCTTTCCTTCCGGGGAGAGAACTATGAGATCGTGGTTCGCTGGCCGGACGGCGCCCCGATTCCCGCGGACGCGGAGCTGGCGGTGCGGGAGCTTGCCCCCGACGGCTTGCTCGACCGGGCCTGTGAGGCGATTGCCGCCGCTTTGCCCGATTCTGCCCGGGAGCCGGCCTATTCCCGCTTTTTTGAAATCAAGCTTCTGGACGCTGCGGGAGCGGAAATCCCCCTGACGGGCGAAAGCGGCGCTGGGGTGGAGATTCGCCTTTTGGATTCCCGCATTCCGGAGACCTGCGATCACATGAGCGTGGTTCGTTTTACGGAAGAAGGCGCCATTCTGACGGAGCTGGAGCGCACAGTCCTGCGTGAGGACAGCGCCGCTGTTTCCGTTCTCTTCCGGGCGGAGGAGACTCCCGCCTGGGGCGTGGTCTGTGCCAAGACCTTCTGCGACAGGCAGCTGTCCGCCGAGGGCGAAGGGGTCAAGGTCCTGCTGGACGTTCCCGGTCGGGCGCGGATCGCGGAAGAAGCGACCTTGGAGCTTGTGGAGCTGATGCCCGGCACGGAGGAATATGAGGCCTGCTACGCCGAAGCGCTTCGCCTGCTCTCCGAGGAAAAGGGAGAGCCTGCAAGCATTTGCTTTGCCCGTTTCTTTGATCTGACCATCCGCGGGGAAAACGGGGAAGTGCTCGAGCCGGACGACACGGTGAACGTGAGCTTCGATTACGACCGGCAGTTCCAGCTTTCCCTGGGCCAGCAGATGTATGTGGTCCACTTTGCCGAGGACGGCGCTGAACTGATCGAGACAGACCTCTCCCAGGCGGTGGACGAAAACGGCGAGGAGGCGGAAGGCACCTGCATCGCGTTCCGGCAGAACTCCTTCTCCATCACCGGCACGGTGCTGACAGACGACGAGCTGATCAACGACAACAGCAGTATTTACTACGGCTTCCCCAAGATGGCCGCCTCCTATTACGTCAGCTTTGACGCAGACGCGGACGGAGACGGTGAGGCCGAGACCTACGCCATGGGCTACGGCGGCGTTGTGGAGCGGGTCACCCGGAATGCCGATGGCACGATCACCTTTTCCGGTGTTGCATCCAGTGACAGAACCGTCTCCGATCAATGGTTCAACTCCTTTAACTGGTACTACAACAACGAGGCATGTGTCAACAATATTTATTTCAGGCAGACACAGACAGGAACTGATTCCGACGGCAGCGAGGGAACGATCGCGGACTATTACGGCAACTTCCTCTCCAACGACTGTCCCTTTGAGGAAGAACCCGCCGGAGGATACCTGGGCGGTACCGAGGACCTGAGCTACTCTACTACCGCACAGTATTACTTCTATTATAACGGCTATTATTACGGCTATAACGACTACAGAAACCGTCTCCGCAGCAGCTCCTCCAGCAGTGACTGGGATTATCAAAATTATTCTTACACGATAAGCGGAAGCTCCGTATCGAACGTGAAGGCGAAGCACGGGCCGATGGGTGGTCTCTGCACCTTTATCGTACGGGAAAAATACAGTGACAGCTCACTCTCCGGAACGCCTACGGAAACCTATGTGCTGCCGTTAGACCAGATCGAGCAGTCGCAAACAGATCAGCAAAACATCAATCGCCCTGCCCGTTCCCTTTACATCGACAGCAACGGATACATTCGCCTTGCTATGCAGGCAACAGTCAAATCATCCTACAGCGTCAAAAAAATGTACCCTGTTCAAGCAGATAGAACTACGATGGGCGCAGTGCAGGTACCGTCAAACAGCGGTGTATATATTCTCTGCGACGCGATCCTGGTGCTGGATAACGGCTACTGGAAATGGGTATTCCCCTATGAGATGGGCGAAGGTCAGCCGTTCCCCAACGCCGTGAAGGCCAAAAATCTGCAGTTTTCCACCGGCTACACCACGGACGGCCTCCCGCCTGCCCAGCCATCCACGCCTCTGAACGACGCGTTGGAGAGCTATCGGCTGAACGCCCCGGAAATCAGCAAGACGCTGATGCCAAACAACGGCGGAGACGGCACTTATTCCCTCTCCCTGAGCGTGATGGGTGACAGCCACGCCAGCTTCAAAAAGGTGATGGCGGACGTGCTGATTGTGGCGGATATGTCCAACAGTATGACGCTGACTGACGGCGGAACCAAGATGCGGCTTGATATCTTGAAGGATGCGCTTGGAATTCTCAGTCATTCGCTGCTTGATCGGAACACCGAGGAAAAAATGAGCGTCGCCTTGAACATGATGACCTTCGGCTCAAATGCTGCGGACTATGATGGCTACGACGGCAAAACGCGTCCGTGGGTCACGTCCCAGAGCGACTTCCAGAATTACATTAACAGCCTCCCGGTTCCAAGCGGAAATAAAGAGCTGTGCGGCGCCACCAACTGGGAAGAGGCGCTGGAGCAGGCCTATAATATGCTGAAAAACCGCCGCACCGCAACGGAGGACGATTCCGTAAAGCACGTTCAGTACCTGATCTTCCTGACCGACGGTGAACCCACAGCCTATATGCTGCCGCGTGAGAATGTTTTCCCGGGCGGATACGACTGGGCGTGGGATTCCGACCCCTATAGCACCAATGGCTTTTTCGGCACCGGGTCTTACCAGCCGATGAATATCTACTATTCCCTGCTGGAGGCACGGGACGACGCACGCAGAATTGTCTGGGGAATCGACAAGAACAGCGGCAACACCAGCGGCATCCAGGATGCGGAAAACAATACTCACATAGATCCCGAAACCGGTGAAATGGAGCCCGTCACCACCTATATGTACGCCATCGCAACCATGGGCAACGCGGATACGCTGACAAACCTGCTGGCCTATGCCTACAACGGCAGCCTGGAGGCGACCTATCCCGAGGGCACCTTTATGATGGCGGACGATGAGGCCGGCCTGAATAACGCGTTCCGCACGATTGCCAACAGCATCTATGGCACCATGGCGGCCTACACCAACATCTCCATCTATGACCCCTGCACCGAGTTCACCCATGTGGCGGCGGATCTGGACAATGACCCGAATTCCGTGTTCCATTATTACCGCTACCGCTGTGACGTGGATTTCAACATCTGGAACGACGACGGCGATGCGATGCTTTTCCGGGCACACAAAAACGACAAAGGCGTTGTGGACTACTATGAAGACTGCGCCAACGGAAACGCCCGGGTAGATAATATCTATGAGCGTTTGGAGGAATGGAATCGGCAGATCACGGTGCAGGATTATTTCGGCGGCACGGCAACTGCGGTCCCAAGAGAGCTGGGGGACGCCTCCTTCAACATTCAAATTTACCGCTCAGATAACAATGAGCCGGTGAATATCTCCGAGCTTAATGGAGACTACACTCAGGTCGGTTCCGATCCTTCTCAGGGATTGCCCTACTACTACAAGCAATGGATCGCGTGGGATATGGTTACGACGCAACCCTATACCGACGCGCAGAACAATTCCACCAACCGCTTCCTGCTGGAAAAGGGCTATGCCTACTCGGTGGTCGTTACCGTTTGGCCCTATCAGGCGCTGTATGATGCCATAGCAGGTCTGAACAACGGCCAGATCACCTGGGAGGACCTTTCCGACGATATTCTGACAAAGTACATCCATTACAACGAATCCACAGGCGAGTATTACTACGATACCAACCTGCGGGACGAGGAAGGAAACTCCGAGGCCACCGTCTCCTACGGTCATTACGAGGAGTACACGGATCCCGATTCCGGCGAAACTACGATCACCATTACCGACACCACCACCCAGGTCTATGTGAACCCGGAAGCGATCCCCCTGGCGGAATACAAGATCCACATGAAAAAGACCTGGGTCGATTCTCTGGACGAAACCCTGCTGGAAAAGCTGATCGAGAATGCGGTCAGCGCAAAGCTCCAGGAATTGACGGGGAAAGGCCTTGCACAGTACACCACGGCTGAGATCCTGGCCCTCCCCACGGAGACGCTGACAAAGCTGCGCCAGGCCTACAGCGCCCAGCTCGTTCTGCTCTCCAAGCCGATCGACGCGGAATTCCCCTCCACCGACGCGAATGTGTTTGGTACGGACGTTGAGGGAGAATGGGTGTATTACACCGGCGACATCGGCGCGTGCAGTATGTTCTTCCAACCCGGCTGGCACTTCTACGGGGAGCAGGCCGGAGAGAACGATCCCAATCATCTGGGGCGGATCGTGGTGACCCAGCGCTTTACGGAGCAGCAGGAGATCAACGTCAGCGCGGGCACGCTGGTCTCGGAGGCCAATTTCAATCCCCTGAACAATTCCTACGGTCTATCCAAGATGCGGCTGTTCAAACCGGACGGAAGCCTCTTTGACGACAAAGATTATTTCATCATCGAAGAGGGCTACGATTATACCCTGCGCGAGGTCAATTCCGACGGCAGCTTCAGCCTGAGCACGGAGTACTACCACCCCATGCTGATCGACGGAAAGGTCTACGACGTGACCATTACAGAGCATATCGAGGACGGCGGCGACGGCGTGCCCTACTACTATGCCACGGTCAAGAGCGCCAGCGGCCTGAGCACCCTGGAGGCGGTGAATACCCTGCGTCCCCAGTTGACGCTGGGCAAGGAAACGGTACGGAAAACCCAGAGCGACGGTCTGGAGACCCTGTATGAAACCGACCTGTCAGGCACGGTTCAGACCCAGACGGTGACCGTACTGGGGAAGACCACAACTTATCAGCTTCACCCCATGGATCCCTTTACTGTCCGGGTGGAAATCACGCTGGATCCGGACGAGAGACAGATCCTTGCGGTTCCCGACGGGGAGGGCTATGAGCCTGTGAGCGGCTTGTTCTACCTGGTCTATCCCGCCTATCTGGATCAGCTTGTGGCGGAGGGAAAGCTCACCGAGGACGACTTGGATCGCTATCTGACCTACGTCCTCTGCGCAGGAGGAAGCTACAGCATCGGCGGTCAGAGCTACACGGCAGGTCCCGAAAGCTTTGCGGTTTGGGACGCGGAGCCGCACCCGGTGAGCTCTGATCCCAATCGGAAATTCTGCACCGTGATCGGCGCGGATATCACCATCAACGCCAACCAGCACGTGCGCGTCTACAACGTGCCCGATGGGGTTCAGGTGGGCGTCTATGAGATCAACAACCCCCTGGCTTGGGAGCTGCTGATTGCCGACTGGGAGAATCCCGCGGTCACGACTCCCCGCCATGAGCTGTTTGGCAGTGCTGCTGCCCAGACGAAGCTGGGTCTGACCGGAAATCGCTCGGATCTGACGGAATACAGCAACTCCGGCCACACCGGCTACGGCTTCACCCATCTGATCCCTCTGCTCAACCAGGGCTATGGGGCGACGCTCTACAACCTCTTGCTTCCGCTGGATCTGGAGCTGAAAAAAATCAGCGCCACCACCGAAAGCCGGGATACGCTGGCCCTCAGCGCCGAAACCACCCCCGCCGGGACCGGAACCATGTACGACGACAGCAAGCTCCCCGGGCTTCATAATGCTCGATTCGTCCTCTACCGTCGTATGGAACCGGAGATGGATGCGTCCCTGATGGAGGCCAACGGCTTGCTCTGGCTGAAGCTTGACGGCAGCACCGTCAGCGGCGAAAAGCCGGAGGGCGCCGTGCAGGTTTATCCTGCCAAGAACTACTTCGGTTCCAATGTCGCCGAAGGCGTCACCGCCTCCAACGGCAGACTGCGGTTCCAGGCGCTGCTGCCCGGCACCTATTACCTGGTGGAGACTGTTCCGCCGGACGGGTTCTATCTGGCGGATCCTGCATCCGGTTCCGCCCGCTACCTTACCGTGAACATCCGGGCGAACGGCGTCAGCTATGTGCAGCCGGACGTTTCCGGCGGCGGAAGTCAAGAAGGTCTCATTCGCGTGGAGACCGGTGGGACGGAGCCACAGCCCGTCTTTGAAATGCTTGTCTCCAACTGCAGCGGAGTCGAGCTTCCCCAGACCGGCGGTTCCGGTCATGAACCTCTTTCTATCCTGGGTTTGGCGCTGATCCTCTTCGGCGCGCTTGCCCTGCTGATAAGAAAAAAACGTAGGAAGGAGGCTTGCTTGGAGTCGTAGAGACGCTTGGCCTGATCCAGGGGCGTATGGATGCAAGGCCGCGCCGAAGCGCTTCATATCTCTTTCCCGCAGTCCGCAGCGCCGCGGCCTCGGCCGCGGAGTCATTCAAAATCGATCTGAAAATCAGAGAAGGAGTGTAAAACCATGAGAAAACTGTTATCCGCAATTCTCGTCGTCGCATTGGTTCTGTCCGTCACGGCCATGGCATTTGCGACAGAACCCAATCTGAAGGTGTTCAATGCCACCTACGGAAAAGACTATCACTGGTATCATATTTTTACTGCCACAACGGAGGTGGTGGGTGGTAATACCTATGTCACCTACTACACGAACGAGGCGCATAAGACTGTCATCGACAACATGAACGACAATACCAACACTGCCTACGATGCAACTTGCCCCTTTGAGGTCAGCGACACCGCAACTACGAATGGCTACGTTGTTACTGTCAAGGAAGGTGTGACTGATGCTGCCGTCATTGAATGGTTGAAAACCAACTATAATGCTCTGAAGCTGGATGATGGTGCTATGACTTACGCCAACGGTGTGGCTTCCGCCACCGTTGGAAACGGCTACTATTACATCACCACCACCATGGGTACTGCCGTGACCGTCGACAGCGTTCTGGGTGATACTGTTGTCTACGACAAGAACCCGGCTGTTCCGAACGGCCCCGAAAAGCTGATTACTGCGGAGGACGGAACGGTCATTACTTCCGGCGTGGAGGAAAACGACGCTGCCGTCGGCTCCGTCGAGCAGTACACCGTGAGCTTCGATGCAGTCAACTTCGTTACCAAACCCGACGGATCTGTCGAAAAGGTTCTGAACTGGGTCATCCAGGATACCCCGACCAATTTGGACATTGACCTTGACACCGTTGCAGTCTCCGTGAACGGCGAGGCGATCCCGGCCACCGCGTTTGTCGCCACCAAGGACGAAACCACCGGCAAGCTGACGGTCAACATCCCCTGGATCGTTACCTCCGGCGAACATTACGGCGACCATCTCTATGGCCCCGCGAACAGCGAGACCACCATTCCCGTGGTGATTACCTACAACGCCACCGTCCTGCCCGGTGCAGCTGATGCTCCTGCCCCCAACGCAGTCGTTGTGTCCTACGGTCATGTGCCCGCCGGAACGCCTGCGGATGATACGCCCAACCCCGTCAACCCCGAAGATCCCGATCATCCTTGGGTGCCCGAGGATCCTGACGAACCCTGGCAGCCCACCGACCCTGAAGAGCCCTGGGATCCTACCGATCCTGACCATCCCATCCCTGTTACCCCGCTTAATCCCGACGACGACGACGATGGCAACCCTGATCCTGAGGAGACCGTTACCTACACCTACGGCTTCGATCTGATCAAGGTTGACGGCGAAAACCAGAGCCTGCTTGGCGCGGTGTTTACCCTGACAAAGTCCGGCTCCGAAACCCCGATCAAGTTCATCAGAACGGTTGAAACCGATCATTATGTCTTCCGCGTCGCGACTCAGGAAGAGATCGATGCTGTCCCGGCTACCGAAGGCTTGGTTTCTGAGATTGCGCTGACCGATTACAACACCGCCTACATCAGAGGTCTGGATAACGCTGAGTACGTCCTCACGGAGACCCATGCTCCCACGAACTACAACAAAGCCGATCCCATCACGATCAAGGTTGCTACCACTTCTGATCCCGCAACCGGTGAAGTTCTGACCAAGATTGAAACCGCTGAGACCGATCCCGAGGATCTGACTGTCGTCAACAACTTCGGCACTGAGCTGCCCACCACCGGCGGCATCGGCACCACCCTGTTCTACGTCCTCGGCACGATCCTTGTGATTGGCTCTGGCGTTGTTCTGATTGCCCGCCGCAAGGCCTCTGAGCGCTGATCCTTTGCCTTTGAACGGGTAACGTATGCCCCGCCTTACCCGTGAGATCCCGAAACCGGGGCGCCGCGCAAGCGGCGCCCCGGTATGACAAGGGTTTTCCTCCAAACAGCGCTTCTCCCTGTTTCTGTTCTGCGGTTCAGGCTGTACGCGTGCCCGTCCACGCGCAGAGCCTTGCCCACAGAAAACCGAAAGCTCGTATTGTATGGTTCCGTGGGAGCTTTGATCCGTCCCGGACGGATGGGTCGCGTCCCTTCCAGCCTGTGTCAAGGCATCCCCATCAACGAACGTTCATTTGGAAAGCCTTCCTGTGTTTTCCGCTCTTTGTCAGTAATGAAGAAACAATCAACTTCTGCCCCCACAACCGAAAACGGAAGGGGAAAAGCGCGCCGTCGGCACAGAGGCCTGCAAACTGCGCTGATCGTCCTGGTGATGCTCGTGGGAGCAGGCTTGCTCCTGTATCCCACCGTCGCGGATTATTGGAACCGCCTGACCCAGTCCAGGGCCATTACCTCTTATAACGCCGCGATCTCCGACATGGATCCGAGGCTGTATCAACAAATGGTGGCTGACGCCAAGGAATATAATCGCCAGCTCGCCAAGGACGGCATTAACTGGACTTTGGATCCGGAGCGGACGGCCCGATACCGCTCCCTGCTCAATTACACCGGAAACGGGATCATGGGCTATATCCAGATCGATAAACTCGACCTTATGCTTCCGATCTACCACGGTACCAGCGCCTCCGTTCTTTCAAGCTCCATCGGGCACCTGGAACAGACCAGCCTTCCCGTGGGCGCCTACAGCTTTGACGAGAGCCTGGGAACTCCTGTGGGGCGTGACGGAAGCCATTGCGCGCTGTCCGGCCACCGAGGGCTTCCTTCCGCGCGGCTGTTTTCTGATTTGGATAAGCTTACAGAAGGGGATACCTTCACCATTACCGTGCTGAATGAGAGCTACACGTATGAGATAGATCAGATCCTCACGGTGCTTCCTCAGGATATCAGCCCACTTCGGATCGTCCCGGGCAAGGATTATTGTACGCTGATTACCTGCACCCCATACGGCGTCAACACCCATCGCCTTTTGGTGCGGGGCGTTCGGGTCGGTACCGAAGTAATGAGCCTTTACTCCTATCGGGTCCAGTCCAACGCCATTTTGATCCGCCCCATTGAGGTAGCGCCATTTTTGGCCGCCCCGCTTCTGCCCCTGCTCTTCCTGGCCGCCATGATACGCCCCGGCAGAAAACGGAAAAAAACTGTCTTTGACACAAAGGAGAACGTGCTATGACGATGATAATACGTAAGCAGCGAAAACTGGTTGGCCTTTTGCTCTGCGTGCTGCTGATTGTGAGCTTGATTCCCAATGTCAGCGCGGAAAACACCGACGCCCCCATGCAGGGCGCGCTGACCGTATTGCTCCGGCACAGCTACTCGGAAGATGGCGTGACCCGTGCCATTTCCGGCGTTACGGTGTCTGTCTATCGGGTTGCCTCCATGGACGGGGACGGCGCATTGACCGCTGTCCAGGCATTCCAGAGCTTCCAGGAGGATTTCCAAAAGATGGACGACCTGCAGGCGCTGGTCCCCAGTCTGAAAAGCCTGGTGGATTCCGCTTCCATCGCTGCAGACGGCAGCGCTGTTTCCGATACGGAAGGTCGCGCCAGGTTTGAAGCTTTGGATCCCGGGCTGTACCTTCTGCTCCTGGGAGAGGGGACCCATCCGGATCACCCCGCGACCCGCGTCGGCTTCCAGAACGCCCTCCTGACAGTTCCCTATCGGGGAACCGCCGGAGACAATCTCGTGGGACTGGAGGATCCCTCCAGCTGGGATTACGACTTCAGCTTCCTCCCCAAATCCTTTGAAGTCGGCAAGGTAGACCGCATTCAGAAAATCTGGAAGGATAATCAGGACGCAAAGCACCTTCGTCCCCGGGAACTCAACGTAGAGATCCTTTACGAGGACGGCAAACGCCAGACGCTTGTGCTGAACGCCGAAAACGGTTGGATCCTGGAATTTGTTCCCGTTTCGCTCAGCGCAGTCAAGGAGGTTCGGGAGACGAATCTGCCCGAGGTCTATGTGTTCCGCGGCTCCGAGCTTGTGGGCACCACGATTCAGATTACCAACGAGCTTGACGAGCCAGGCGGCGGGACACCCACCCCTTCCGATCACGATCCCGGCCTGCCTTATACCGGCCAGCTCTGGTGGCCGGTTCCGGTGTTGGTCGTGTCCGGCGCTGTTTTGATCCTGCTGGGTCTGATCCTGCGCCGCAGAAAAAAGAATCATGAAGCTGCTTAAACACGCTCTTCTCAGCGGCATCCCGCTGTTCATCCTCGGTGCGGCCCTGGTTCTGGGCGGCGTGGGCCTGACAGGGCAGAATCTCCACGAGGATCGGGTTGCCGGCGTTCGCGCCAGGCGGGCCGTTGAATCGCTGGTGCTGAGCCTGCCGGAGGAAACGCTGCGGCCTGCGCCTGTGCCCATCACAGAGGAAGAGGTTCTGGTGACGGAAAACCGCGTTCTGCCGGTGGCGACTGTGGACGGCCGGGATTATGTGGGTCTGCTTCAAATTCCCGCGCTTTCCCTGGAACTGCCTGTGCAGACGCCCTACGAATATGATTCTCTTGCGTATTCCCCCTGCCTCTATGTCGGAAATCCCTACCACAAAAACATGGTGATTTGTGGGCATAATTACAGGAGCCATTTTGGTGAACTCAAAAAATTGCAGGAGGGAGATGAACTCCTGTTTATCGCCATGGACGGCGAAGTGTTCCGGTACCGGTTCTTGACCCTGGAAGTGCTGGACGCCAATGCTGTTCGGGAAATGATTGATCCCACTGGCTGGGATCTGACAATCTTTACTTGTACAGTCGGCGGCGAATACCGGGTAACCGCACGTTTTGCCAGTAATTGAACCGCCAGAGTCCGCTTTTTTGAGCCGGACCCTGGCGGCTTTTTCAGATTCCATTCGAATACGGAGACGCCGCTCTGGGTCTTTCCGGAATGATTTCAAGGGAGCTGCCATGATAAAACTGATCGTGCCAAATGAAGCATATCTGCAATCGTACCAGGAAGCGTACGATGAGTACCTTGCCCACAAGGTTTCAACCTATTCCTTTACCGACCCGTCTTCCTGTGATATTTTTGCGAAATACCAGCGTTACAGAGAGGAACGGGACCTGCCCCCAAATCGGGTGTGGGAGGATAAGTATTGGCTGGTGGACGATGAAAAACAGTATTTCATCGGAGAGATCGCGATCCGCCATCGGCTGAACGACGCCTTGGCGCAGCGCGGCGGGCACATCGGCTACGGCGTCCGCTATTCGGAGTGGAACCGGGGGTACGGAACGAAAATGCTGGCCCTGGCCTTGGAGAAGGCAAAGGGAATGCGGATTTCTCCCGTGCTCATCACCTGCAACGACGATAACCTCGCTTCCGCAAGGGTGATGGAAAAATACGGCTTCGTCTTGGGGGATACGATCCCGGTTTCCATCGACGGAACGGACTATCTGACAAGGCGGTATGGCGTGTGTTCCATTTGCTCGATAAATGCAGGAATCAGAACTTCTTCGCAACGAATCTCACGGATTGCAGCACCCGTCCGCTTTTCCAGTTCCCGCAGTGCGGATGAGCTATGGTCTCCGATGAGATCAAGATACAAACCGACCGGTTCCGCTGCATCTGCGCTTTGACAACATGAGCACCGCCGTCGCTCAGGTGCTGGACGGCCATGACCGTGTTCTGACCGACGGCTTCTCCCGGTTCATGATACACTACCGCTTCCAGGCGGAGTTTTGCAATCCCGCCTCCGGCAACGAGAAGGGCAACGTGGAGAACAAGGTCGGCTACAGCCGCAGGAACGCCTTTGTTCCGGTTCCCACGATTACCTCCTTTGAGGAGTTCAACGAGGGCCATCTCTGGTCGGACTTCTATCTGGTGCGCGACTTCACCGACGCCGAGCTGCGGCTGCTGATTGACAGCCTCCTGTTCTCCAAGCACATCCCTTACAGCCAGTGCAAAGAGCTGGTGGAGAAGCTGGAGGGCCTGTCCAACGTCTATTTCCGCTCCCGCGTGAAGCACATCCGCACCATGCCGGACACCGCGCCGCAGAACAAGCAGCTGTTTTATACCATCGAAGTGCTAGACGAAGCAATCAGCAAGGGCAGAAAAGTATCGTTCCGCTATACGTCCTTCGGCCTGGACAAGCAGCGCCGTCCGCGCACGGACGAGGACGACAAGCCGAAGGAATACACCGTCAGCCC
>JAEEGH010010464.1_pt1 | contig 21288 bp, 16 predicted proteins | sample 9134181 | NCBI WGS metagenome assembly JAEEGH01 (sample SAMN16246544, study PRJNA631951) | gut metagenome | biome: gut microbiome; feature: rumen; material: DP-attached | host: Bos | place: Iran: Karaj | collected 2018-10
CGCGGCCGCCGTTTTACCTGCCGTTCAGGCATTCGCAGTCTTCCTGCCTTCCACAACTCTGTCGAGCCCGGCGAGGTCCTTATGCACGGCAACCTGTTCAAAGCCTGCCGCCTTCATGAGAGCCGCTACCGCCTCGCCCTGTGTATCTCCTATCTCAAAAACAAGCCATCCTCCGGGTGTGAGCCTCTGGGGTGCCTCATCAACTATCCTTCTGTAAAATACCAGTCCGTCCTCGCCGCCGTCAAGCGCGGTCATGGGCTCATACTTCCAGATCTCCGGGATCAGCCCGTGGATCAATCCCGTATCGATGTACGGCGGATTCGCGGTGATAATGTCGTATTTGCCCTCAAGCCCCTCGAACAGGTCCGCCTGTATCAGTTTCACCGCAGTTCCGTTCAGCTCGGAATTCTTCTTTGCCACAGCAAGTGCAGCCTCGGAAATGTCGGCAGCTTCGGCATTGGCAATATTGCCGAGCTTCGCGACCGATACAACCACGCAGCCGCTTCCTGTGCAAAGATCGAGGTATCTTAATTCTTCTCTGTCTTTCCTCAGAAGTTTTACAGCTTCGAGTGCTCTCTCAGCCAAAATCTCGGTGTCCTGCCTCGGTATCAGGCAATCCTTATTACAGATAAAAGGCAGTCCCATGAATTCCTGACTGCCTAATATATACTGTATCGGTTCTCTCGCGCAGCGCCTCTTCGCAAGCTCGAGCAGACGTGAGAGAGTTTCTTCGGGAATCTCTTCGTCACGCGCGAGCAGATACTGCGCCTCGGTAAAATCCCCGACATATTCCGTTAAATATCTTGCATCCAACGCAGGTTCCGGTACGCCGGCCTCTTCGAGTTCCCGTGCCACCTTCCTGCATGCCTCAAAGTAAGTCAAATCATTCGTCCTTCTTCTGCTTAAGAATGAAATACTGGTCAAGTGCCTTAAGGATCTCGTCGTCCTCTTCGGGATCGGGTACGGGAGTGTTCAGATCGATCTTCGCGGATCTGGACTCGAATACCTTATCCTCGTTCTTCGGCTTCGCAGGCTTCTCAGGCTTAACCTCTTCCTTAGCCTCCGCTGCCTCGTCGGCCTCTTCCTTAGCCTTCCTGCGCGCTACGAATACATCGTCGCCTTCGATCGAAAGCTCCTTCTCTTCAGGCTTAACCTCAGGCTTCTCCTCAGGCTTCTCCTCAACCTTCGTTTCAGCCTTCTCAGGTTCGGGCTTTTTAACTTCTTCAGCCTTTATCTCTTCCTGCTTCTTCTCTTCAGCAGCAGGCTTAACATTCTCATGCTTATTCTTAGCCTTCTTATCCTTTGCAGGCTTATGCTCAGGCTTCTCTTCAGCCTTCTTTTCAGTCTTCTCGGGCTCAGCCTTCTCAGCCTCGGGCTCGCAGGCAGCAGTGCACGCAGCAGCATTATCCGCGGGCTCATCGTAATGAGCGAGGAAATCCTTCCAGTCGAATACGGCCTCTACGGACGCGATGGCACACTCGATCATCGAATCATCGGGCTCTGCGGTCGTAAGGTTCTGCAGCGCCATTCCGGGCTTGCTTAATATCTCAACAAACTTATTGTTGCTGCGTCCCGCAAGCTTTATGAACTCATAGGCGATACCCGCTATGACCGGTATGAGGATAAGTCTCGCAACTATCCTCAGCCATGCGTTGTCAAATCTGATGAACATGAAGAACAGTACGCTGATCAGCATAACGATGAGCAAAAAGCTGGTTCCGCATCTCTTATGATGGCGCGACTGCTTCCTGACATTCTCAACGGTCAGTTCCAGACCGTTCTCGATGCAGTTGATCGATTTATGCTCGGCGCCGTGATACTTGAACACACGCTTGATATCATCCATGAGCGAGATAGCCGCAACATAGCCGATGAACAGGCCCACCCTGATCACGCCTTCGATCAGCGCGAGCAGGCCTTCCGACTCTATATGGCCCTTCAAAATGCGCGAAATGAAATAAGGGAGCAGCATGAAAATGCCGATCGCGAGAACTACCGAAAGCACGACGGTTCCGGCCATCACAGCCTTCTCCTGCTTATCCTTCTTCGATCTCTCCTCCTCGGTCTCGGGCTTCTTCTCTTCCTCTTCCTCGAAAAAGCTCGCGGAATAAGTAAGCGATCCTATACCGAGCTTCAAAGAATCGATAAAAGCAAGCACGCCGCGAACGATCGGGATCTTATTGAGTCCCGACTTGCTGCCCAGCGACTTATATTCTTTTGTCTCAGCTATAATCTCCCCGTCAGGCTTCCTGACAGCAACGGCGTATTTGTCGCCGTTCTTCATCATGACGCCTTCCATTACGGCCTGTCCGCCGATTCCTGATCCCTTCATATCAATTCCCCTCAAAACGAACAAAGTGGTTGAAGTACTAATAACTTCAACCACTTTCCTGAGTCTAAAGATTTACTTGTTCGCAAGACCGTACTTACGATTGAACTTATCGATAGCACCACGAGTCTGAGCTGCCTTCTGCTGTCCTGTGTAGAAAGGATGGCACTTTGAGCAGATTTCAACGTGAATCTCGGGTTTAGTTGATCCTGTTACAAATTCGTTACCGCAGTTGCAGGTAACCTTAGCCTGATAATATTTAGGCTGGATATCTTCTCTCATAGCTTTTCTCCTCACAATTATTTGATCGCGCCCGCCGGCACCAGCCTCCGGTCAATACTTACGGGCACATAGCCAGACAAGTATAACATGTGAGTTTGAAAAATGCAAGAGATATTTTATTAAGTTAATACAGTTTTGTTTTCTTTACGACTTCGATGAACTCACGGTTGGATCTGGTGTGCGCGAACATGTTGATGATGCGCTCCACGGCCTCCTCCGATTTGTTGGAATTAAATGCTCTGCGCAGGATGTTGTTCGCTTCGATCTCATCGGGAGTAAGCAGCAGATCCTCGCGTCTGGTACTGGACTTGGGCAGATCGATGGCAGGGAAGATGCGGCGCTCGGACAGGTTTCTGTCGAGAACCAGCTCCATATTGCCAGTGCCCTTGAACTCCTCGAATACAACGTCATCCATACGGCTGCCGGTATCTACGAGTGCCGTGGCCAGGATAGTAAGGCTGCCGCCCTCGCGCATGCATCTGGCCGCTCCGAAGAACTTTTTCGGCATGTGCAGCGCCGCGGGATCGAGACCGCCGGAGAGCGTACGTCCGCTCGCCTGTACCGTCAGGTTGTATGCGCGCGCCAGACGCGTAATGCTGTCGAGCAGTACCACAACGTCCTTTTTGTGCTCTACGAGGCGCTTCGCGCGCTCGATGACCATCTCTGAAACACGCTTATGGTTCTCGGGCAGCTCATCAAACGTAGAATATATAACCTCGACATTGGGGCCCTGGATGGACTCCTTCATGTCGGTAACTTCCTCGGGGCGCTCATCGATCAGCAGAATGATCAGGTGCAGGTCGGGATAGTTGGCCTTACATGCGGCTGCGATCTGTTTGAGCAGTGTGGTCTTACCTGCCTTCGGCTGGGATACGATCATGCCTCGCTGGCCCTTTCCGATGGGAGAGATCAGGTCCACGATCCTCATAGCCGGCGTGCATCCGGGTGTCTCGAGATGTATCCTCTGGTTAGGGAAGATAGGCGTCATATCCTCGAACTTATAACGGTTGATCGCCTCCGACGGATGCAGTCCGTTGATCGTTTTGATATAAAGCAGCGCGCTGAACTTCTCCGTCGATGTGCGGATCTTTGTATTGCCCTCGATGATATCTCCGGTCTTAAGGTTGAACTTGCGGATCTGCGCGGGCGATACATATACGTCGTTTTCTCCGGGAAGGAAATTATCGCAGCGGATAAATCCGTATCCCGACTCAACAAGCTCTAAGATGCCTGTCTTGGTCTCGCCGCTGTCGAGCTGCTCGATATCGGGAGAGATCGTGGGATCGAGCGCCTCGCGCTCCTCCGCGGTGATCCTGCCGGTGGAAACGATCCTGCCTGATACGGCTGCCGAAGGCTGCGCGGGCTGAGTCTGCTCCTGAGGCTGCGCCGGACGCTGATACTGGGGTCTGTCATAGCCGGGCTGTGCGGGTCTGGCCTGCTGCATGGGACGGCCGTCTGCGGGACGCATCCTCTGCTCGGCAGGTCTGCCCTGCTGGTAAGCGCTCTGTCCCTGATACTGTGCCGGGCGCCTCTCACCCTGCACAGATGCGTTCTGATACTGCGGGCCGCGCTGGATCTGCGGCTGCTGTGCCGGTCTGGCATCTCTGCCTGCGGTCTGAACGGGACGCTGCTCCCTGCCCGCCTGTCTGTCAGGTCTGTCGGGCTGTGCCGCGCCGCGCTGCTCGGGGCGCTCGGGTCTGGTATATCCGGTACCTCCCGCCGACTCATAATTCTGCGGAACGATACCGTCCGCGTTCGATGCGGGCGCGTTCTTAACCTCGACTCTGGTCACGGGGTGCGCGGGCGCAGGCTCCTGCGCGGGCTGCCTTTCCGAAGCCGGCGCGGCAGGCTCGGAATCCCCGGTCTTTGCAGGTGCCTTTTTCGCGGGCTTTACGACCTTTTCCGCAGGCTCCGTCTTTTCCGCGGACGCGGCCTCCGTCTTCGCGTTTTTTCTCGCAGCAGGCTTTTTCTCTGTAGTTTTCTTCTCTGCAGGCTGCTTCCCGGCGGTCTTTTTCTCCGCCGCCTGCTTCAGTTCGTTTTTGGCCTTCTCCTGAATCGCGGATAAAGCCTCTATCAGTTCGCTCTTTTTCAGGGCAGAATATCCCTTCACGCCCTGCTCCTTCGCCAATGCCTTAAGTTCGGCAAGCGACATTTTTTCCATATCCATAAAATGATCCTTTCGCTGTGTGCTCCTATACTGTTGTAAAAAAATAAGGGAAACAATGGTCGATATAACACCGGAATTGTCCTTGATTTGATGACCCCATTATATAACACGTGATAAAAAAAGTAAACCGCGATTCGCCCGAATGAGCAAGTTTTTGAAAAAAGGCAGTCGAAAAGGGCGGGGATACATTGATCCCACGCCCTGTTTCATTCAGCCGATCCCGGTGTACCGCTGCGGTTATTCCGCCCAGATCTTGATCATTTTCATGATCTGTCCTCTTTCATAATCCACCTCAACTATGGGTATCGCGAATTTGATCGCGCCGCCCGGCGTATCGATGATACATCGCATTCTATCTGAATTAATACCTGAATTCCTGGTCCTGATCAGTGCGAGGCTCCCCATATCGATAAAAAGCTCGTTGCATTCAAGCATGGCTTTCCCCATTCCGCCCGCATGTCCCCTTTCGATAAGACAGAGAGCCAGTTCCCCGCTCCACGTCCTTGTGACTTTGCATTCGTAGACCCGCTCTCTGTCGGCTCTGATTGCTAAAGAATTGTAAGATAAGATTTCCAGTTCATCCGTTATAGAGTAATTTCTGCCAAATGCTTTGTTTACCGTGTCTATGACTACTCCCCTGTAGTCCTCGGACAGCCTTTGAAGGATCTTGATGTTCTTCCTCGCCAGCTTTTCAATGTCTGCAACCTCCATATCGGCACCTCCCTTTTTCCTTCGGCACCGGGATATGTTTCGGCTATCTTCTGCGCCCGTTGACTTCCTTCAGCAGTGCAAGAAGCGTACGGAGTAAAACATCATCGCATTTTTTAACTTCATAGACCACTTCAAGACAGAGCTGAGAGCAATCGCTGCCGGCGTCGGGGTCGTTCCGGTCCGTACCGAAGAAATCGGCGGGATCTATACCCACCACGCTGCAGAATACTTCAAGATCGTCCACCTTCATGTTCTGCCTGCCGTTAATGACATCGCTCAAAAAACTGTGGCTCCTGTCCATATCGTAACAGATAAGGTTAAGAGGCTTTCCGACCTCATCCGCTATCTCTCTGAGTCTCTTTCTGTAATCACCGTTGTATGCCATAATCTTACCTCCCGTAAATTTATATTAATCGATATATATTCATTTTTGCTCGGATTGTATCCGATTTGCGGATTTTTTCGTCGGAACAGTTCCGATGTTTCAGAATAAATCCGCTCTTGTTGCGGTATAATTGCGGAAATACATAATTATTCAACCGGATTGCAGGGGAAACTTCGCTATGCTATACTGATTACACTGTTTTCAGAACCTTTTGGGGAGGTACATGATAATGATTTTTCGTGACGCATTAAGATCCGGGAAATATATATTCTTTGACGGCGGCATGGGGACCATGCTGCAGGCGGCGGGCCTAGAGACAGGTACGCTGCCTGAGGAGTGGAATCTCACTCATCCCGAAGAGATACTGAAGATCCACCGTGCCTACGTTGAGGCCGGCTCGGATGTCATCACCGCCAATACTTTCGGCGCCAATTCCGCGAAATTCGGCGAACGCACTTCCGAGCTCATTTCCGCTGGCATACGTATCGCGCGCAGTTCCGGCGCCCGTTTTGTAGCGCAGGATATCGGCCCTACCGGCAAAATGCTCAAGCCCCTCGGGGATTTCGAATTCGATGCCGCCTACGAGCTGTTTAAAGAGCAGGTCATCGCCGGCTGCGAGGCAGGTGCCGACCTTTTCATAATCGAGACGATGACCGATCTGCTCGAGATGAAAGCCGCGGTGCTGGCGGTAAAAGAGAATTCCGATCTGCCCGTGATCGCGACCCTCTCCTACGAGAAAAACTGCAGGACCTTCCTCGGCGCGCATGCCGCTGCCGCCACCGTGACTCTTTGCGGGCTCGGCGTCGACGCGGTCGGCGTTAACTGCTCGCTCGGCCCCGCAGACCTCTCGGATGTTGTTGCCGAGATCTGCCGTTACTCGGAGGTGCCCGTCATCGTTCAGGCCAACGCAGGCCTGCCCGAGACCGTTGACGGCAAATGCGTATATACTCTTACGCCCGCCGAATACGCTGCCGACCTCAACGCGATACTCAGCCGCTGCAGAGCCGAGGAGATCGACAAGGTCCAGATCATCGGCGGCTGCTGCGGCACAAACCCTGATTTTATCCGCGAGATCGTACGTACCGTGACCGCGGCTTCGGGTGAGACTCTTTCCGATTCGTTCGCGGACCTGCTCAGCGGCGGCGCTTACAGGGGGCCCCATTTCTGGAGCGATGAGCCCGAAGAACATCTGGCCGCTCCCGAAGCCATGACCTCACACGCGATCGTCTGCTCGGCACGCGAGCTCATCGACTATAACAATAAGACCGCCGTTGTCGGCGAACGTCTCAATCCAACCGGCAAAAAGAAGATCTCCGCAGCGCTTCGCGCGCAGGATTTCGATCTGCTGCTGGCCGAGGGCATCCGCGAGTACGAATGCGGCGCGCAGATCCTCGATGTTAACGCCGGGCTTCCCGATATCGACGAAGCAGGTGTCCTGGTCCGCCTTATCACGGAGCTGCAGGGCGCATGTCCGCTGCCGCTGCAGATAGATACCTCCGACACGGCAGCTCTCGAGGCCGCCGTCAGACATTACAGCGGCAAGCCGATCATTAACTCGGTAAACGGCAAAGAGGAGAATATGAAGGCAGTCCTGCCAATCGCTGCCAAATACGGCGCGGCATTGATCTGCCTGACTCTCGATGAAGGCGGTATCCCCGACAGGGCCGAGGACAGGATAGCCATTGCGGAAAAGATCATGAAGCGTGCCGCCGAATACGGCATTCCGAAGAAAAACCTGATCATAGACGGTCTCGTTATGACCGTTTCCACCAACCAGAAGGAGGCGCGCGAGACCCTCAAGACCGTCGGCCTCGCCCGCGCGAAGCTCGGCCTCCACACCTGTCTCGGAGTCAGCAATATCAGCTTCGGCCTGCCCGAGCGTGAGGTCCTGAACTCCGTATTCCTCGCGGAAGCGTTTACCTGCGGGCTCAATCTCCCGATCATCGATCCCACCAAGGACCGCTATATGCAGACCGTGCACGCGCACAGGGTTCTGAGCATGGAGGATGAAGGCTCGGTTGATTACATTACATACGCGCAGGCCCATCCGACCGTCACGCAGGCTGCGCCCGCAGCCTCCGCACCCGCTCAGGGCAGCGCATCCGGGCGTCTCATCGGCGCTCTCGGAGGAGACGGTGCGGGCAGTTCTCCCTCCGCCGCACCCGGCGGGGCAAAAACCGTTGCCGATATCATTATCTCCGGCAATAAAGCGGCCATCGCCGAGAAGACAAAAGAGCTCCTGGACTCCATGACCGCGCTCGATATAATCAACAATGAGTTCATCCCTGCGCTCGACCGCGTGGGCGAGCTGTACGAGCAGGGCAAGATATTCCTGCCCCAGCTGATGGGTGCGGCCGAGACCGCAAAACGCGGCTTTGACATCATCAAGGCGGGCCTGCCTTCAGACACCTCGTCAAAGCACATGCAGATCGTGCTGGCTACGGTAAAAGGCGATATCCACGACATCGGCAAGAATATAGTCAAGATGCTGCTGGAAAACTACGGATATGAGGTTATCGACCTGGGCAAGGATGTGGAGCCCGACCTGATCATCAAAACCGTCAAAGAGCATAATATCAGGCTCGTTGGACTCTCAGCACTGATGACGACCACCGTCCACAATATGGAGGAAACGATCGCGCTGCTGCACGAGAGCTGCCCCGGCTGCAAAATAATGGTCGGCGGCGCCGTACTCACGGCAGATCTGGCGCAAAAGATCGGAGCCGACTACTACTCGAAGGATGCGGCCGGATCGGCAAAGATAGCCGCCGAGGTCGAAGCCGGACTGTGAGAAATGTGATTTGGAAAAGAATCTGAAAAAGAGAACTGCCTCACCGGCAGTTCTCTTTTGTATTATTTCTTATCACGTCTGAGCAGGGCATATATGGCGCCCGCGACCGTGAGCGCGCCCGCCGCGATGCCGAGCGCTTTTTTCGTATCGGAATTCTTTTTCGCGGCCAGCTTGGTATTGATATATGTCTGAGTGGCCTCACGCCTCTTCTCCGCAGGTGAGGCGGTCTTTGATACCGTGATCTGCGGTGCTGCCGGTCTCAATGAAACCGTGCGGGTAGATACAGGCTCGTGAGGCTTATCGGCTGCAGGCTCCTGTGCCGGCCTGAATGCGGGCGCCGGCCCGGTAACCGTCCCAGATGCCTGTACAGGCTCAGTCATGGGCTCTGCCTCAGCTTGGGGTTCCTCCACGGCTTTGGGTTCCTCCTCAGCCTCGGCTTCCTCCTCCGCATATGCGCTCAGCTCTGCTTCTCCGACGTTCTCCGCCTCTATGCTGACAGGCTCGGGCGCAGGCTCGGTATCCCCGTAGTCCTCCGCCGTCGGCAGATCGAGCTCTATGTTTCGGTTGTCCTCGGGTCCGTCCACGTAAGGCTCACCGTAGTCCTCCGCCGTCGGCAGATCAAGCTCTATATTACGGTTATCCTCGGGCTCGTCCCCGCAGGACTCTCCGTAATCCTCCGACGCGGTGTCTGCGGCCGCAGGCGCTGAATCTCCTCTCCTGCCGTCATATACGAGCTCATAGCCGCTCTCCACTGCTATCGTATCTATCGCGCGTATCGTAAGCGTCATGATATCGGCCTCGGGCTCACCCTCGCAGACAGAAAGCACGAGCTGTCCGTCTATGATCCTGATGCCGCTGCGCTGCTCTTCGGTCCGGGTATCCCTGACCATGATCTTTTCGTATTCGGTGCCGGGGTTCGCGATCAGGCGCGCGCCCTCTGAGGTAAACGAGGCCATGACCTCATAGCCGCCGTTTTCCAGTTCAAAGTAATAATCGGCCTTATCCGGGCTGATCCTGCCCCATTTGTAGCCTGTAACGGGGTCGATCCGAAGCATCGGGTCCTCTAAGGTTCCGTGTGTTGCATTTTCGGTATTGCTGCTGCGTCTGTCGAGCACATAGCAGGCCTCACCCGCAAATGCGCCCGTGATCGGTGTATACGCATTGGCAGCGCAGGAGTCGAGCTCCGGCTCCTCGATAGCCTGCATGACAACGAGGTCAAAATCACGGTATGACGAATGTCCCTCGGTAAATATCCTGAGCTTATAGCCCGTGAACAGATTATCACCGATCAGCAGCTCCGCGGAATTGCCGCGCGACTTGCCTCCAATCTCGATATCATAGCCTTCGGGCAGGTTAAATGTGACCATGTCCGCGGGAGTCTCGAGCCTTATGAGGAAACGCGAGCGCCTCTCGCTTAAGTGTACGGTTCCGTTGTTGCAGCTGACCGGCGAGATCCTCATATCCGCATTGTAAGGGATAACGGCCGTCCTTGAAGGCATCGCGATCGCGAGCTTCAGTCTGCAGCCGGGCTCAAACGGACCGCCGACCAGCGCGTAGAGGCTGTTCTCGTCAGCCGGAGCTGTGGCGTATTCGTACTCTTCGCCGTTGATATATATGGTCGTCCTGATCGTCTCCTGTGAAGGAATGCGCAGCGCCAGCGTGCCGTAATACTCCTTTTCAAAAAGGATCACAGTCCCGCCTCCGGGCAGCTCGTCCTGCGCGATGCAGGCCTTGTCCGACTCAAGGCGCGAGGGCACGTATCTGTCTATGATCACGACATCGCAGTCGAGATAAGAATAGCAGTCCTCAACAGTAGTCTCGTTCGCAGAAAACTTCAATGCTTTACCGAAATCCATAGTCCTTCTCCTCCTGCTATCATTTTACAATAGTATTTCGCATTTTAAAAGAGTTTTCATGGCGCTGCGCCGAAAAAGAAAAGCCCCTCCGCGCATACGGAGGGGACTTACGGTCTGTTTAAGTTTATTACGGTTTACAGCTCATCGCGCGCCGTCATGACTTTGCTCAGAACGATGTTCAGATTGCCGTTGCGGCATCTGAGCGCATCGAGGAATTCCTTTTCTTTGACGTCCTTCTTCATGGTGAGCTCATAGTCCAGCTCGTAGAGGCTGCCCATGTTGACTGTCTTGACCTTTGTGAGCTCGCATCTTTCGGTGAATGCGTCAAACACATCATCGAAGAGGCCTTCGTAATCGAGATTCTCGGGGATGGTGATGCGCAGATGCTTGTCGGCGCCCTTTTCGCCGATGCCGGTCTTAACCATGACAACGGTCACGACAGCCACTGCCGCGAGCAATACACCCGCTATGGCCACAAATCCGAGCGACATCGCGGTGCCGACCGCGGTCGCAAGGAAAATGCTCGAGATCTCGCGCGAATTGCCGGGCTGCGAACGGAAACGGATCAGTGAGAACGCGCCGAGTACGGCTATGCCTGCGCCGATATTGCCGTTTACGAGCATCAGAATGGTCTGGATGACGATAGGCAGTACTACGAGAGTCAGCAGCATGCTCTTTGAATAACGGTTCTTATAGCTGTGCACGAGCGCGATAACGGCGCCGAACACCAGTGATATTGCGGAACAGATGAGAAATTCGCTCGCGGTAACTCCCGCTGCGGATGAAATGATACTGTCAAACATAATGATTACCTCCTAACAGGTTATACTCCCGCCTTGTCCATATGCCGTGCTTTTCTCGAGCGTGCCGCGTCGATCGCGACCACGTCGTTTGCGGGGTCAAAGTATTTTTTATGGTTGTTTACCGCGCTCATGACGAGCTCGGGGTGATTTTTATAATAGGTTCCGTACTTGGAAATGCTGACCGGGAACAGCTGCATTTCGGAGAGCAGTCTCGACATCCAGAACGGCATCGCGCCGGGTATCTTGATCTCCATGAGCGTCATGTTCTCGGGAATAACGCTCTCTCCGACCGCGCCGTCGGTCAGTTTGAGCTGCTTGTATCTCGCCCTGATATTGCGGTCGAGCGTCAGTCTGAACTCAGGCTCGCGGATGCCTGCGTAAGCCCGTCTGTCATAAGCCAGATAAACCGCAGGCTGTACGGGATTGGTCTTTAAGAACCAGTCGAGCTCCCTCATGATCTGGGTATCTATCTGCGGATGAATGCCTCTGTAGAGGTAATCCTCAGCCTCCTTAAGGCTCATCTCCGCTCTTCGCTTATATACCACTCCGTCAAACTTCTTCTTGATCTCCACGAAAGCCTTGTGCTCACCGTCCCTGGGCACGCCGTAGGTGCGAAGCCTCAGCTTTTCCTTGTAGACCGGTTTTTCTATGGAATTCCTGATCAGGTCGTAATCGGGAGTATCGAAATATATATTGCAGATCGTGGATTCGCCGTATCTGTCGAGCTTCATCCTGCCCTCGATCTTTTTTAAGAATATCTCTTCCTGCTCGCGGGTCATCAGGTATTTCTTTTCGTATCTCTTGAAAACTGTCTGCGCTGACATAAGCCTCACCTCCCGGCTGTATAATGCGCTTTGCTGCCACTACGATTTTATTGTCTTGCGATCGATCTGTAAAGTAGAATATCAGCCATTTGTGAGCAAATATTGTGAAAACGGTGAATAAAATGTGAAAAAAAGAGGCACCGCCCGAAGGTGATGCCTCTCAGATCATACTTGATTATTTGATTGTTATTTAACTGTGATACGTCCCTGAGGCTTAGCGTACTTAGATCCGATAACGCCGCCGAGCTCTTCGGTGATGTAAGCCATAAGAGCCTCATCAAGAGGAGTACCTGTATCAAACTTGGTCGTGGCGCTGCCGAATACATAGTATGTATCGCCGCCGTCCGCGCAGAAGTTGTTTGTGATAACAGCGTAGATATCCTTCTCGTTGAATGCCTTGCCGTTAACCTCATCGATGGTCACACGGGTGATCTTCTTGGGTCCGTAGTAAGTCGAATTAGGATAAGTCTCGTCGTTCTTCTGATATTCCTTTGAGGTATCGATCGTGATCTTCATGCCTGCGATCTGAGGGAATCCGCCGACCGCCTCAGGGCAGCTCTGGCACGAAGCCTCAAGAGCCTCGAGCAGCTCAGCGCCGGTTACATATACAAGAGCAACGGTATTGCCGAAAGGAAGAACAGTGAATACATCCTTCTTTGTAACATCGCCTGCCGCGATAGCCGCACGGATGCCGCCGCCGTTGGTGATGGCTACTACATGATCGTCATCTACGGTAAGGCCTTCCTTATTCTGCATAACAGTCCAGATCATGGCATCGGTGATGATATCGCCGTTGTTGGTCTCTTCGGTTCTGTTGCCGGGTGCCTTCTCGCCGTTTAAGTCAACTTCCGACTTAGCGAATACTTCTCCGTAAAGCTCCTCGATCTTGTTGATGTACTTATATGCCTTCTTCTTAACGAGGTAAGAAGCGGGAAGAGTCTCATCAACCTCGATGAGATAGTTGTCAACGATCTTCTTGGTCTTGTTGTCGATAACGATAACGCCGATGTTAGCGAACTTTGTGCCGGTAGACTGGATCTTCTCGCCCTTTTCGCCTTCGGTCATAACGGTATGTGAATGTCCGTCAATGATATAGTCGATGCCGGTAACGTTGTTCCAGAGATCGATCGATCTGTTTCCGATCGACTCGTCATCTACGCCGAGGTGAGCGAGGCAGATGATAACGTCAGCCTTTTCCTTGAGCTCGTCAACCTGTGCCTGGGCGCAGGCGAACATATCCTTGCCTGCAAGGAATGTGAGTCCCTTGATCAGAGCGGGATTGGTCTTTGTCTGAGCCTCGGGTGTCTCCAGGCCGAAGAATCCGACCTTAACGCCGCCCTTGGTGGTGATAACTGTATTAGCCTTGGTGCCTGCGAGAGCCTTGCCGTTTTCGAGAACATCCGCGCATACTACCGTGAACTTAGCCTTCTTGAGGTTCTTTTTAAGTACTGCCCATCCGTAGTCAAACTCATGGTTTCCGAGAGTAGCTACATCATAATGAGCTCTGTTCATGGTCTTGATCGCGCTGAGTCCCTTGTAGTAGCTGACGGTGGGATCTCCCTGTGAGAAATCGCCTGCGTCCGCAAGGATAACGTCTGCGCCCGCTCTTTCGAAAGCAGCCTTAAGGCCCTTTGCATACTTGTAGCCTTCAAGTGCTCCGTGCACGTCATTTGTGTGAAGAATGACGGTCTTGCCTGTGAAATCCACATCGGGATCGTATGCAGCTGCCCGCGAAACGTTAGCGGGAACGAGCATAGCAATGATCAATGCGAATGCACACAGTCTTGCTAAAAACTTTTTCATTATATACTCCTCCACAAAATAAATTTCGTCCCTTTCGGAACAGGAAATATTATATCACGCTTTCCCTTTTTTTACAAACCCGCTTTTGGGGGATTAGTAACAATTTTTACCCTTATTTCCCGTTCAGTTTATTGATGATATTGGGCAGTTCGGAATCCACAACATCGTTCTCGAGCTGGCAGGTTCCTGCGTTCTTGTGACCGCCTCCGCCGTAGCTTAAGCAGAGCTCGCCGATATCGAAATCGGAACTTCTGTTGATAATGGACTTACCGATCATGACAGCGGTATTCTGCTTCTTGAAGCCCCACGCCACATGAACGGAGATCTGAGTCTCGGGATACATCGCGTATACATAGAATCTGTTGCCCGCGTAGATCGTCTCCTCAGCACGCAGATCGATCACAACAACCTTATCGTGAACCTTCGCGATGCGCTGCAGCTGTGCCTTGAAGAGCTCCTGCTGCTCGAAGTACAGATCGACTCTCTCCTTAACGTCGGGAAGAGCAAGAACTTCGTCGATCGAATGCTCTACGCAGTAGTCGATCAGCTCCATCATCAGGTCGTAGTTGGAAATACGGAAATCATGGAATCTTCCGAGACCGGTTCTTGCATCCATAAGGAAGTTTAAGAGTACCCAGCCGGTGGGATTGAGGATCTCGTCCCTGGTGAAATCTGCGCTGTCGCCCTTGTCAACGGCCCACATGATCTCTTCGGATACGCGCGCGAAGCGCTCCTTGCCGCCGTAATACTCATATACTACGCGTGCCGCGCTCTTTGCGGTTCCGTTAATGATATACTTTTCTTTTGCGCCGGGAATGTTAGCGGTTCTGATAAGTTCGCTCTCGTGATGGTCGAACGCCAGTCCCACTCTGGGATCGAAAGGAAGGTTGGTCGTGATATCGTTCTCGGACAGCTCTACCTTACCGTCCTGGACATCCTTGGGATGTACAAATTTGATCTCTTCGATCTCGCCGATCTCCTTAAGGAGCATCGCGCATACAAGTCCGTCAAAATCGCTTCTCGTAACAAGTCTCTTTGCCATATTTTTCTCCTCTTCCGTGATATTTTGCCGTTTGCGGGCGACTGCAAACGCCCCCGTCCCGACCTGTTTTTTATTATACAACGCAGATAATTAAGAATCAATGGAACGAAAGCACCTTTTCGTAATCATAGCCGCGGTCCGGCTTGAAGCTGCGCTTTGTGAGAGTGAAATGAATAACGCCGTGCTTTGCGACCTTAAACTGTGCGACTGCCGCACCGTTTTCGGCCTTTACTACAGAGCTGCCGGCAAGAGGCATCGATGCGCTCCTGATCAGCTCTTCCTCGGCCGCCGTCGGATACTGCGGCTCCCCGATGTCATGCCACATCTTCAGGGGATTGCAGGTCGTTTCGTCTACAGTCTCGACAACCAGCGAATACTCTCCGGACGCGCCGTTAAAGCTCAGCACAACATCCTTTTCGTCCTCGCCGGTATTCCAGAGCACGCCCGAATACCCCGTGCCGTTCTTTACCACTACCGCAGCCTCGTCCCTGTATACGCATTCGATTCCGAACTGCTTCAGCTGCTTGAAGAAACGGAAGGTCCAGAAGGTAGGCTTCGGGATGCAGCCTGCTGCCACGAGGCCGAAGCCTCCGTGGAAGAGCGAGTTCTGCACGCCCTGCTCCTCGAATACATCTCCGAACGTCCAGTAGGAGTAGGCTTCGTTCACGTCTCCGAGTCCCGCGAGCTGTCCCGCAAGATACGCCGCATTGAGATTGGTGTCGTGGATCACGCCGCGGGGAGTATATGATGTGCTGAACTCGGTCAGATGGATCGGAAGCCCCTTAAACTCATCGAAGGAATCAATGATGTCCCTTGTGGACTTAAGGTTCTCAAAGCGCATCACGGGATCTTCAAGCTTCGAATAATCGTAGTGACCCTCCCTGGTCGGGAATTCTACTGTGTAATGATGCCTTGTTATCCTGTCCGGATGAATGCCCTCTTTTTTGCAGAATTCCAGGAAAGACCTGATCCATTCCGCGTCGTTTACTCCGCATATGGCAGGTCCGCCGACGGTGTAGCGCTTGTCATAAGCCTTGATTGCCAGGAAGGTCTCTTTGAACAGCCTGAAATACTCCTGCATGTCGGCCTTGTACCAGAAGCCGGGCAGATTCGGCTCGTTCCATACTTCGATGGGCCAGGTAAGAGTCTCCTCGCCGTAGCGCTCTCTCAGATGCGCAAGGAGCGAGACCACCATGCCCGTCCACTTGCTGTAATCCTTGGGAGGCGTCGTATTGCCCTTCCAGTAAAAAATGGTCTGCGTGCCAGAGGCAAGCTGTCCCGGCATGAACCCGAGCTCGAGATAAGGACGGATCCCGCGCTTTAAGTAGGCGTCAAATATCCTGTCAATGTAGGTATAGTTGTACTCGACTCTGGTCTCGCCGTTCTCTTCGTATTCGTGGTAGATCGCCACGTCGTCCGAGAAAAGTCCGTGACCTCTGATATATGAGAACCCGATCATTTTCTGGACATACTCCAGCTCCTTCAGATACTCTTCCGTAAGAGCCAGACCCAGGCGTCCCGTTCCGACGCAGTAGTCCACATTGTTGTTGAAAGTAACTCTGTTGGCAGGATCAATGTTAATCTTTTTCCCCATGGCAGATACCTCCCTTAATTGTTTTTTTCAGTATAACGCATTGAGCTGCTTTATTCATCCGTAAAAAAGACTTTGTTTACTCACTTTTTGCTCTCTTCCCCCACTTCTCGGAAATACCTCGAAGTGGGCGCAACACTTCGTGCTTCCTCTTCCCCACTTCTCGGAAATACCTCGAAGTGGGCCGCAACACTTCGTGCTTTGCATTAGAAAAAGACGCGTTGAAGCGTTCGCGCCTTTTTCTGTGCAAATGCAAAGTGCGCCCTCCGAAAAACGGAGGGCGCATTGCTCTTTGCCGTGCAATAAGCCGGGTTCTGTATTAAACGATCATCTTTCTTGACTGTACGTTACCGCACAGCTCCTCTGTCGCCTTGCGACGGCAGAACGCAACCTACCCGGAGACGCGACGGGCAGCCGCACAGCCTCCTGTTTGGTCTTGCTTCGAGTGGGGTTTACACAGCACGGACCCGTTACCGGGCCGCCGGTGGTCTCTTACACCGCCATTCCACCCTTTCCACGCAGAGTTGCGTGTACGCAACTCTGCGTGGTGGTCTTTTTTCTGTTGCACTTTCCTTGGGGTCACCCCCACCGGACGTTATCCGGCACCCTGCCCTGTGAAGCCCGGACTTTCCTCACGGCCCGTCAACACGGACCGCGCGATCGTCTCGCACAGCAAATAATCATTATTCACACGACAATCTGTTTTGTCAATGTTTTTTATACGGGGAATACGCTTCCGCCGATAAACTCTCTTACGATCGAGTTATGAGGGATGCTCTCGCTCGAGATGCCCTGGAAGTAATCAAGGAACTTGAGCAGTCTGTTCGCCTCAACATACTCGGGGCTGTCCTCGGGGATACCGAAGAGCAGAGGCTCCGCGAACTGCTTTAATACGGCCAGCTCGTAAACAAGAGCCGAATTGAACATGTAATCCGCGCCTTCCTGGAACGGGAAGATGTTCTCTTCCTCACCGCGTCTTACCGAAGGCCACATAGCGATGGTCCTCTGGGCGGAGGTTCCTCTGGTGCGCGCGTCGCGTACCATACGTCTGATCAGACGTCCGTCGGTCGTAGGCATACGGTTGTGCTCGTCGATGTTCAGCTGCGTAAGGGCGCTGATATATACCTTGAACTTACTCTCCTTCGGGAGGGTATAGCTGAGCTTGTCGTTCAGGCCGTGGATACCTTCGAGAACCAGGATGTCGTCTGCGCCGAGCTTTAAGGTATTGCCCTTATACTCGCGCTTGCCGGTCTTGAAGTTGAAGGTTCTCATCGAAACCTCTTCGCCGGCAAGGAGTCTTGTCATGTCCTCGTTGAAGCCCTCAACGTCGATCGCCTCAAGGCACTCGAAATTGTAATTTCCGTTCTCGTCCTTGGGAGTATCCTCACGGTTAACGAAGTAATTGTCGAGCTCGATCGGATGAGGCTTGTAGCCGAGCGTACGAAGCTGGATCGAAAGTCTGTGTGAGAACGTGGTCTTGCCCGAAGACGAAGGACCTGCGATCATTACGAACTTTACGCCGCCGCGCTCTTTGATCTTCTCTGCGATCTCGCCGATCTTCTTCTCCTGGAACGCCTCCTGGACAAGGATCATATCGCTGATATTGCCTGTCGTTACCGCCTCGTTCAGGTCGCCGACGGTCGCGATGCCGATGCTCTCGCCCCACTTGTTCGCTTCATGCTGCGTCTCGAAAAGTCTCGGTCTGTCAACATAAGGCTTAACCTCTGCGGGCGCCGACTTATCGGGCAGCAGGAGCAGGAAGCCTTCGGAATAGCACTTAAGGTCGAAATACTTAAGGACGCCGGTGCTGTAAGGCATGTAGCCGTAGAAATAATCGTAGTAGCCGTCAAGGTTGTAGATATTCGTATTCGATACTCTTCTGAATCGGAAGAGTTTCTCCTTGTCGTCCATGCCCGCTTCACCGAACAGCTTGCGCGCGTCTCTGGTCTTTACGGATGTCTTCTCGAAAGGAATGTCGAGGGAAACGAGCCTGAGCATCTCCTTCTTAACGTCGGCAAGATACTCCTCAGTCAGTGTAAAGTCGGCGTAGATCGAGCAGTAGAGCGCGCTGCCGAGTGTGTGATCGACGGTGATCTTGCGGAGCTGGCCGGCGTCGAAAACTCTGGTGAAAGCACGAAGCATCAAAAGGATCATGCCTCTGGTATAGGTCGACATTCCGGGAACCTCGCCGGTCGTCACGAAGCTTAAGCAGCAGTCGTGATCGGCCTTGCGTCTGAGCTCCGCGAGCTTGCCGTCAACATTGGCCAGAATGATATCAGCGGGATAGTCCTTCGCGAACTCCTTCGCGATCTCGCCGTAAGGCGTACCGTAGGCGTATTCCAACGTGTTCCCGTTGATCGTAATTTTAATATTGTCCATACATTATAATCCTCCTCGGATATTTTATTTAACTGCGGGCAGCGCTTACCCGGAAGTAAACCCGTACGGCTTTATTTCACGCCGCACCTTCTGCGCGCCTCGCAGATAATTTCAAGAAATCTCTCAACCTCGGCCTTGCGGCTTACGGCCTCGTCGGTACCGCCCTTCGATATCTGGTCCAGACGGTAGACCGTCTTGCGGTATTCGACCTCGAGAAACTTTATGAGGACGGGATGCTTCCTCTCAATGAGAATGGGCCCGAAGCATATTTCGACCGGATCGTGCTTTTTCTGAAGCTCTTCCTCGGCCTTGTACCCGAAAATGGCACGTGCTCTGATGCAGGGATAAAACTTGTTGTCCTCTTCGCAGATATCCTCGTTTAATATCTCAAAGCCGTTGTCAAAGAGCCATTTGCGGACATTATAATAATGCGACTGCGGCTGAAGGACAAGGTACGGATACGGCTGCTGTTTCGTGACCATATTTGTCTTGCTGTCCTTCTCCAGAATGTCTCTGATCATGTCGCCGCCCATACCGGCAATAACGATCGTATCGGCCTCGCCCGGCAGGAGCTTGTCCAGACCGTAGCCGAGCCTGAGCTCGGTCCTGTCCTTCTGCTCATACAGTTCCAGATTCTCTTCCGCCTTTCGGAGCGGACCGAGACGTACATCCATTCCTATGCAGCGCTCGGCCATGCCGTTCTCGAGCAGCCATATGCAGGTGTGCGCGTGATCGCAGCCCACATCGGCGACCGTCTTCGAATGCTCTGCCATCAGCGCTGACATCATCAGTCTGTCAGATAATTTTATACGCATATTTTTTAGAAATATATATCCCCCGCCCGGCCCCCTCTGTAAAAGGGCGGGCAGAGGATATATGTTTAATTTTGATTAACGATCACTCAAGGAAATCCTTCAGCTTCTTGCTGCGCGAAGGATGGCGGAGCTTTCTGAGAGCCTTGGCTTCGATCTGACGGATACGCTCACGGGTGACGTTGAATTCCTTGCCCACCTCTTCAAGTGTACGTGTCCTGCCGTCATCGAGGCCGAAACGGAGGCGGAGCACCTTCTGCTCACGCTCTGTAAGGGTCTCAAGCACCTTAAGCAGTTCCTCTCGCAGGATGGTGGCCGAAGCTGCCTCTGCGGGTACCGGAACCTTGTCGTCCATAATGAAGTCGCCGAGATGGCTGTCTTCCTCTTCGCCGATGGGCGTCTCGAGGGAAACGGGCTCCTGGCTGATCTTCTGGATCTCTGCCACGCGCTCTACGGGCAGCTTCATCTCTTTTGCGACCTCCTCGGGGGTAGGTTCACGTCCGAGTTCCTGAAGCAGCTGTCTCTGAACGCGCATGAGCTTATTGATCGTCTCAACCATGTGAACCGGGATACGGATCGTTCTGGCCTGATCGGCGATAGCACGCGTGATAGCCTGGCGGATCCACCATGTCGCATAGGTCGAGAACTTATAACCCTTGCGGTAATCGAATTTTTCGACTGCCTTGATAAGTCCCAGATTACCTTCCTGGATCAGGTCGAGGAACTGCATTCCGCGGCCCACATAGCGCTTCGCGATACTTACGACAAGTCTTAAGTTGGCTTCCGCAAGTCTCTTCTTCGCGCTGTCACCCTCGTCCAGGATACCGTGGTTCTGTTCCTGAATCTCCCTGGCCTGTGCAAGAAGCTTTGTCCTCTCGGCCGGAGCCGCCTTCTCTGCTTTCTTGCGGAGGCTGTCTATTTCGTCACGGATCTTGCAGCCCTCTTCCATCGTTCTGGCGAGGTCGATCTCTTCTTCTGCGGAAAGCAGCGGAACCTTACCAATCTCTTTCAGATACATCCTGACGGGATCCTCCAAAGATACTCCGTCCGGTATCGAAAGGTCGATGTTCGCAATGTCGATCTCCTCTTCGCTGTCCTCAGGAAGGTCGTCGATGTCGTCGACATCAAGGATATCGTCAACATCGTTCTCGGGCTGGGCGCGTAAGACATCCACGCCGTTGTTCTCGAGATATTCGTAAATGTGCTCGATCCTTTCGGGTTCAAGCTCGAGGTCCGGGAAGAAATCGTTGACCTCCTGATACTCAAGAACGTTTTTCTTTTTCTTCGCAAATTCGAGAAGCTCTTTCAGCTTCTCCTGGAATAACTGTTTGCTGTTGTTGTCTTCCATCACTACTCCTACATTTTAGACTTAAGTCTGCTGCGGAGCGCTTCCAAATCATTTTTGCGGTGCATGAGCTCCTGCCAGAGCCTCGCGTCATCCGCCTCCAAAGCGCGCTGCATACGCAGCTCGAGACTGTCGTCAAGTACGCGGACCACCAGATCCGCAAAAGCT
>JAEEGH010010465.1_pt1 | contig 21285 bp, 12 predicted proteins | sample 9134181 | NCBI WGS metagenome assembly JAEEGH01 (sample SAMN16246544, study PRJNA631951) | gut metagenome | biome: gut microbiome; feature: rumen; material: DP-attached | host: Bos | place: Iran: Karaj | collected 2018-10
ACGGCACCCGCGCCGCAGGAAGGCGCAGTCAGCGTCATTCCACCACCGCAGCACCTGCAGATGGAGGAGGGGAGTTTTACGATCACCAAGTCGACCGCCATCTTCATCGAGGCCGGTTCGGAAGAGATGGCGCGAATCGCCGGTTTCCTCAATGAGAAACTCGCCGCCGCGGCCGGATTCGAACTTCCGGTCCGCGAGGCGGATCTCTCCTCGAGGGAGCGCGGAATCTATTTCCTCGATGCCGGACTGCCCACCGAGGCGTATGAACTCCGCGTGGAGCCCGAACGCGTAGTGGTGGACTACGGCGACGGAGCCGGAGCCTTTTACGGCCTCCAGACCCTGCTGCAGCTGCTTCCGACCGAAATCTTCTCCACCAGGAAGGTTTTCGGCATCAAGTGGCGCATCCCCTGCTGCTCGATAGAGGACGCCCCGCGCTTCGCATACCGCGGAATGCACCTTGACTGCTGCCTCCACTTCTTCGAGATGGATTTCCTCAAGAGATACATCGACGAGATGGCCCTCCACAAGGTGAACCGGTTCCACTGGCACCTGACCGAGGACCAGGGCTGGCGGCTGGAAATCAAGAAATACCCGCTGCTCACTGAAAAGGGCCAGTGGCGCAAGGAAACGGTCATCGGCTCCCTCTCTTCGGGTGTCTATGACGGCACTCCGTACGGCGGATATTATACGCAGGAGCAGGTTCGTGAACTGGTCCGATATGCCGCGGAGCGGTATGTGACCATCATTCCCGAAATTGAACTGCCCGGCCATGCCCTGGCGGCCATTTCCTGCTATCCGGAACTGAGCTGCGGCCTCGAGGACCATTACGAGACCGCTACCAAGTGGGGTGTTTTCAAGCAGGTTTACTGCCCGAAGGAGGAGACCTTCGCGTTCCTGGAGGATGTGTTCGACGAAGTGATCGACCTGTTCCCGTCGGAACTGATCCATATCGGCGGGGACGAATGTCCCAAGGCCAGCTGGAAGGAGTGCCCGCATTGCCAGGCGCTCATCCGCCGCGAGGGACTGAAGGACGAGTTCGAACTGCAGAGCTGGTTCATCCAGCGGATGGAGAAATACATCAATTCGAAGGGCCGGCAGATCATCGGCTGGGACGAAATCCTTCAGGGTGGTCTGGCGCCGAACGCGCGTGTAATGTCCTGGCTGGGAGAGGAAGGCGGCATCAAGGCCGCCCAGCAGCACCACGAGGTGGTGATGGCACCCTATCCCAAGTACTATCTGGATTACTGGCAGGCGGACCCGGACAGCGAGCCTCTCGCGATGGGCGGTCCCACCTTGCTGCGGACCATGTATGAATACAATCCGGTTCCGGAAGTGCTCGACATGGAGCAGCGGAAATACATCATCGGTGTCGAAGGCTGCGTCTGGACCGAATACATGCCCACACCCGCCCGCGTGGAATACATGGCCTGGCCGCGGATGTGCGCCATTGCGGAATCCGGCTGGAGCAGTGCGCCCAAGGACTGGGATGCGTTCACCCGCCGGCTGGAAACCCATCTGGGCAGGCTGGACGAACTGGGAGTCGGGTATTGCAAGGCCTTCTACGACCCTTTCATCGAACTCCGCAAGGACACGGAATACAGCAAGGTCGCCATCCTTTCCGTCGATGCGCCCGATGCTGAGATCCATTATACGCTGGACGGCAGCGCCCCCACCCCCGCCTCGCCTGTCTATGCCGGCCCCTTTGTCATCAACCGGCAGCAGCGGGTTACCGCAGCGGCCTTCCGGGATGGAAAGCAGATTGGAAATACAAAACATAAAGATTTTTAGACTATGGCAGTAAGATTGACGGAGCAGCCTTCGCTCTATGATCATCTGGAAGAGAAGTCCGTGGCGGAACTGCTGCGGGACATCAATACGGAGGACAAGAAAGTACCGCTCGCCATCGAGGCGGTCCTGCCCGACATCGAAAAGCTCGTGAACGCCATCGAGGCGCAGATCCGCGCCGGCGGCCGTTTCTTCTGGCTCGGCGCCGGCACCGGAGGCAAGCTGGGCGTACTCGACGTGCTTGAGGTTCCCAACACTTACGGTGTGGACCCGGAAATCTGGCAGGCCGTGCTGGCCGGCGGCAACGAGAACCTGGTCCTGGACCTGGAAGAGGCCGAGGATGATACGGAAGAAGGCTGGCAGACCCTGAGCGAAAAGCATCATGTCACCCCGAAGGATATCGTCGTGGGCATTTCCGCCAGCGGGTGCACGCCCTATGTGCTCGCTGCGATGAAGGCGTGCAAGGAACACGGCATCCCCTGCGGCTCCATCTGCAACAATCCGGATTCCCCGATCTCGGCCTGGGTGGACTATCCTATCGAAATCGTGATGGGACCTGAATTCATCACGGGCAGCACCCGGATGAAATCAGGCACCTCCCAGAAACTGCTCTGCGACATGATCAGCACCACCCTGATGGTGCGCCTCGGCCGCGTGGAGGGGAACCGGATGGTCTGTGCCAACCTGATCAACAACAAGGTCATCGACCGCCTTGCCCGTACGATGGTGGAGCGGAACCCGCAGCTCGGGTATGATTTCTGCGAGGAAACCATCAAGAAATGCGGCGGCCTCAAGAAGGCCGAGATATACCTGCATGAGCAGGGCGTCATTTAACGGAACAGACGGATGAGAACGAGAAGAATCCTGTCCCTGGTTGTGCCGGCCGTCCTGGCCGTGTGCGCCTGCCAGGAGAAACCCGCACCAGGCCCCACCGACGTGAGTGCCTGGAAGGGGGTCGTCATCAATGAAATCGCCGCCCACGACCAGACGACGGACGCGGTGACCAAAGTGGAACTCCTGAACACCGGCTCGTCCGCCGTCGATCTGGCGGGGCTGGGCCTATACATCACGGACGAATACTTTACCGGCCAGTCCATCTGGGCCGCCCCGGCCGGGGCGAAACTGGGCGCCGGTGAGCGTCTCGTCCTGTCCACGGATGACGAAAGCCTCCGCACCGGCATCTCTTCCGCCGCCCAGTTCGTGCTGAAGCTTGCGGTGGAGGACGGGACCGCCGTGGACGAATTCGACCTCTCCAAGGCGTTTTCGGATCCGGCTCCCTGCTATGCCCGCGGCAGTTACCAGCGGATTCCGGACGGCACCGGGGATTGGAAGAACATGACTTACAACAGTGTCGGCGGCGAGAACAAGGTTTTCTCGGTGGACGAGTATCACCATACGGCTATCTGGGCATGGAGCTCCCATGTTTCCGACATGATGGCGAACGACGCGGCGAACCTCAGGAAACTCAAGGATCTGGGATACGACCACATCCTGCTGAACTATGTCGCCTTTGAGTCGAACAACCAGCGGAATACCATCAAGTTCCTGGACGAGTGTGAAAAACTGGGCATCAACGTCCACTGCTGGATGCAGTGCTTCTACAAGGGCGGCTGGGTCAGTCCCGTCGATGACGACAACAAATGTTACCGGGAGGACCTGTATGCCGATATCCGGGCGCATGCGAAGGCCTACCTGGAGAATTTCGGCGTCAAGGGCCTCCATCTGGACTACATCCGGTTTGGCGGTACGGCGTCCAAGCACAACATCAATGCGGAGGTCAATTCCGTCGGTGCGGTGAACCGATGCTGCCGGGAACTCCGCGAAATCACGGACAGTTATGACGAAGGTCTCGTGATGAGCGCCGCGCTGATGCCGGAACCCAACACGGAGTACGCGTATGGACAGAATCCGGCCCAGATGGGCGAGTACATCCACATCCTGATGCCGATGGAATACCGCTATACCTACGGATGGAGCGACGCCCGCTGCAAGTCGCTGACGGACTGGTTCTGCGAGCATTCCGGCGGTGCGGAGGTTTGGGCCGGCATCACGACCTATACGGGCAACGATTCCGCCGGCGTGAAAGGCATGGACGCTGAAAGTCTCCGCAAGGATATCGACATCTTCATGGATTCCAAGGCGGCCGGCCTGGTCCTGTTCCGCTATGGACTGGGCACTTTCCCCGATGTGAACGATTTGTAACAAAACCAACACATATTAACCCAAATCACTAACACAAAACAGTTTATGAAAAAGTTACTTTGGTACACCCTGGCAACGCTCGCAGCGGCCGCGGTTTTCTCCTCTTGTAAGGAGAAGCCGGAACCGGAACCCGAGCCCACCAATGTCGTCGCGACCGTGAGCGCATCGGCCCTGCTCGATGCCGCCGCGGCGGCGTATGACGCATGGGAAGAGAACACCACGATTCCCGAGTCCCTGACGGTCGGCGGCAAGACGCTGACCTTGCCTCAGTATCAGTACGCCCTCTGCAAGCTGCTCACGAACCTAGCTTCGGGCAGCAAGTCCGACATCGACGTGATCGGCTACAAGGCGGCGGACCATCCCGAACGGGACAGCTATGACCAGAAGGAGATTGCCGTGACCGGCGGCCCCAAGATCAACGAGGGTACCGAAGACCTCGTAGACATCGCTAAGCGGATGCTTGCCGCCATGGCGGACAAGCTGACGGTCCCGAACCAGACGGTTATCACCCGCAGCGGTGCCAGCGCGATCGCTTTCTCCACCAACCGCGCCACCGTCACGATCCTCCGTGCGCTCGCCGAGTACAAGAGCAAGGGTTCCCTGCCCGCCAAGGTCGAGACGGAGTATCTGTCCGCCGCCGCCTCGCTGAAGGGCTTCGCCCAGCAGTTCGTCGGCATCCTGGACATCTGGGAGAAGACCGTCGGCACCGTCTCCGCGGACGGCTCGCACTGCACCGACAACAATTCCGCCTGGAAGGACGTTCACTTCGTCCCGATTCCCTGGTCCGGCGGCGCCTATGCCGACGGTGTCGACCAGTATGACGCCAAGTACCAGCCTTACTTCACGGTGACTGTCGACGGCAAGGAGTACACCTCGGCCGAGACCTGGGGTATCGCTCTGCGCGGTATCATGGACATGATCACCAAGGAAGGATCCGGCACCCTGCAGCAGGAGCGTAACAAGTTCATCCACACGATGGGCAACGGCGCCAGCCTCAAGGAGCCTATCCCGGCCGTGAACGCGTTCGACATCTGGGGCCAGTATCCCTGGTATGAGAGCACCAATGACGGCGTGCCGATCAACAAGGACGCCATCAGCCCTTACATCATCGCGAGAACCGCTTCCTGGTTCCTTACCCGTCAGCAGGGCCTCGAAAAGATCGGTAACTACCAGATTTACGGTACCGATGATGCCAGTGAACTCATCGAGGAAGGCCATACCGGCTTCATCAGCTCCATGCGTATGTGGCTCATCGCGGCCCGCTTCTACAAGTATCTGCTTGACAACAACATCACCGAGAACGTGTATGACGCGGTGAAGGACGTCACCTTCTCCACCGACCTCTACGGAGTCGAGATGCCGGACATCACCGCCGCGAACAACTCCGTCAGCCTCGATTCCGACGGCACCGAGGTCACCTTCACCTTCAACGCCAAGAAGGCCTGGACTGCCACAGCCAGCGAATCCTGGATCCATGTCGAGCCCGCCAGCGGCGAGGCTGGAACCAACATCGTCCTGAAGGTCACTGCCGATCCCAATACCGGCGCGCTCCGTGAAGGCAAGATCACCCTCAAGGGTGGCAATGTCGACGCCTTTGACATTGCCGTCACCCAGTCCAAGTACATCGCTCCGAGCGCGGCTTCCCTGAAGGAATTCGCGCAGGAATTCGTCAAGGGTCTCGATGTCTGGGCCGCCACCGTCGGTACGGTCGAGTCCGAGAGCGAGCACCTCATCGAGAAGGGAACCGCTTGGGAGAACGTTCACTTCATTCCGATCGTCCCGAATCCGGGCTGCGAGTACCTGAGCCACGAAGGTAACCAGTACGATCCCAAGTACACGCCTTGGGTCCTGAATGTCGCCGGCCAGGAGATCTCTTCCTCGCAGGCATGGGAAATCGCCATCCGCGGTCTCATGAACATGGTGACCACGGAAGGTGAAGCTTTCCTGTCGACGATGGACGACCGCAACAAGGCTTACACCCTGGGCAACAACCAGTCCTTCAGCGAGGCTGGCATGCCGAATCCTTCCGAGGCCAACCAGTGGGGCAAGCACCCTTGGTACGAAGGCAGCGACAGCGACCGGATCAAGTATAACGGCGCTGAGATTGAGAGTGTCGACGTGAACTTCATGGTGAAGGTCGGCGCGTGGCACGTGGTGCGTTCCTTCATCCCGGCCGGCAGCAACAGCCCGCTGGGCATGGTCGGCAACTTCCAGCAGTTCGGCACCGGTTCCTCCACGCTGAACCTGGACGGCTATGAGGGCCTGATCGCCCCGATGCGCGAACTGATCGTGCTGATGCGCATCTACAAGTACATCCTGGACAACAACATCGACGCCAACGTGTATGACGCCCTCAAGGACCAGAAGTTCGATTTCGATATGTACGACCAGGGTGCCGCTCCCGTGGAATTCACCCTCAAGGACTTCGCCAAGGAGTTCGTAAAGGGCCTCGACGTGTGGGGCGAGACGGTGGGCAACGTCGATGCCGACGGCTACCGCAACTCCCAGAGCGCCCAGGGCGCCTGGCTCAACGTTCACTACATCCCGATCGGCAACGGCAATAACTCCGACTTCAAGGATTATGGCAACAATCAGTATGACGACGGCAAGACTCCTTGGACGCTGAATGTGGCCGGAACGACCTACACGTCTTCCCAGGCGTGGGAAATGGCCATCCGCGGTCTGCTGAATATGTGCACCACTGAGGGAGAGGCGTTCCTGGACAGCATGACCGACCGCAACAAAGCTTACACTCTCGGCGACGGAAAGAGTTTCAAGAGTGACATCCCGACTCCTTCCGAGGCGAACAAGTGGGGCAAGAACCCGTGGTATGAGTATGGCGACCTGGTGACTTATAACGGCAATCCCATCGAATCCGTGGATGTGAACTTCATGCTGAAAGTGGGCGCCTGGCACGTGGTCCGTTCGTTCATCCCGGCCGGGAGCAATAACCCGCTGGGCATGATCGGCAACTTCCAGCAGTTCGGTACGGAATCCAGTACGTTGAACCTGGACGGCTATGTGGGCCTGATTTCCCCGATGCGTGAGCTCCTTGTGCTGATGCGTATCTACAAGTATCTGCTTGACAACAACATCGAGGAGAACGTGTACAGCGCCATCAAGGACCAGAAGTTCGACTTCTGGCTCTACGGACCCAACGGCGACATCAGCGCTCCGACGCTGAAGGCTTTTGCCCAGGAATTCGTCAAGGGTCTGGATGTCTGGGAGCAGACGGTGGGCAATGTCGATGCCGACGGCTACCGTAATTCCCAGAGTGCCCAGGGTGCCTGGACGAATGTCCACTATATTCCGATCGGCAACGGTAACAACTCCGACTTCAAGGATTACGGCAACAACCAGTATGACGATGGCAAGGAGCCTTGGAAACTGGATGTCAACGGTCTGGAGATTACTTCTTCCCAGGCATGGGAGATCGCCATCCGCGGCCTGCTGAACTTGGTGACCGCCGAAGGCGAGGGCCTGCTTCCTACGATGGATACCCGTAACAAGGCTTACACCCTGCAGGACAACGGCTCGCTGAAGGATGTGATGCCTTCTCCTTCCGCCGCCAACAAGTGGGGAAAGAACCCGTGGTATGAGTTTGGCGAACTGGTGACGTACAACGGCGCCGACATTGAGAATGTGGATGTGAACTTCATGGTGAAGGTGGGTGCGTGGCACGTAGTCCGTTCCTTCGTTCAGACCGCTGGAAACACATCTCCTCTAGGCATGATCGGCAACTTCCAGCAGTTCGGTACGGATGCCGGCTCCCTGAATCTCGATGGTTACGAGGGCCTGATCTCCCCGATGCGCGAGCTGATGGTGCTGATGCGGATCTACAAGGATCTTCTTGACAACAATGTGAACGACAACGTTTACACGGCCATCAAGGACAAGACCTACTCCTTCGACCTGTACGGTATCCAGTAGTTTTTTCGGTCGCGGGGGCCTGACCGCCCCCGCGGTCGCCAAGTCAATGGTTTGCTTATGAAAAAGTTTCCTTTCCTGTTCATCGCATGCATGCTGGTATGCGCCGCCTGCGGGTGCGCCAAGAAGGTGAATCCGGAGCCGGAGAAGCCCGAAGTTCCCGTTTTCAAGCTGGACAGCTACAACGGGCATTTCGTCCAGGCCCTTTCCGATGCTTATGACACTTTTGAAGCCCAGGGCGCCCTTCCGGGCAGTGTCAACGTGGAAGGCCTCCAGTATGTCCGGGGTAAATACGTCCTGGCGGCCTGCATGCTGCTGGAGAAGATCGACAACGATCCGGAGCACTGGCAGGACACGGACATCGAACTGACGGATGCGGCCTTCGGCAACGATTACCGATATAACACTTTCGATCCGGATGTCATTGACATGGCCCATGTCCGCTACATGGCAAGCCGGGTGCTGACCTATACCCAGAGTCATGCCGGTTCGATGCCCAACTATGTCGCTTTCCCGTCGGGCGACGCATCGTCGCCGGGGTATATGCCCAAGCTGACGATGGTGGTTACGGAACATGAAAACCAGATGAATCTCCGCGCATGCGCGGTTGTGCTTGCCCGTGTTTTCAACTACTATGTGAAGAATGAAGGCCAATGGCCGGAATCCGTCTCTTCCTGGCCCGCATCCTATTTGGATGAGGTCCGGAACTGCCCCACGGGTGACGATCTGGTTAAATCCACCCTGGCGGCGGCCTTGAAGGGACTGGCTTCGGACGCCTCGGACCGCCAGAAGGCCGAAGCCATCTTCAAATATGCCCGGGACGAGTGGGAGTGGGAGAATTATTCGAATACGAAGAAGGGGGCTATAGGTACCATCAATGCCAAGGGCGGCAACTGCTGCGACCTGACGCATGCGACGCTTGCGATGTGCCGCGCAGCCGGGATTCCTTCCCGCTACCTGCATGGGCAGTGCTATTTCTCCTCCGGTGTGATCGGCCATGTGATTCCCGAAATTTATGTAGACGGGAAATGGTGGATCTGCGACCCCTCCAACAACAGTGCGACTTTCGGTACGCCCACCTGGAAGGGGATGGAGACCTTCAACGGTCGGTATAACGAACTGGAGTTCTGATTATGAGACGACTGCTTCCCATTCTGGCACTGGCCCTCTCCCTGGTCGCCTGCCGTCCTGACGTCGAACCGGCCCATAACGGCATCTGGCTCTGGTCCAAGTACATGACCGAGGCGGATCTGGACGAGTTTGCCGCCAAGGATATCCGGAACGTCATCCTGCATGAGGTCTCATTTACCCGGCACGGCGTGGATTCGACGCTCGCATTCATCCATGAGGCCCAGAGCAAGGATATCAAGGTCCATATCTGGTTCCAGTGCTTCTATCAGGACGGAAAGTGGATCAATCCCGTGGATGATTCGCTGAACCGTTACAAGCAGGAATACTTCGACGAGGTTATCGCCCGCGCTGTCGATTACGTGAAAATGGGCGTGGATGGCATTCACCTGGACTATATCCGTTTCGGCGGCACGGCGTACAAGCACAATCCGTCGGAGGAAATCACCGCCGTGGGCTGCGTGACGGAATTCTGCCGGCAGATCCACGATGCCGTGAAGGCAGTGAATCCCGATATCGTCCTGTCGGCGGCCTTGATGCCGGAGCCGGACAGCGAATACTATTACGGCCAGGACCCTGCGCAGATGGGCAAGTATCTGGACATCCTGATGCCGATGATTTACTATCACAGCGACGGATACCGGCAGAACGGTGCGGAGTGGGCCCTCGGTGTAGCCGACCATTTCGCCCGCAAGGGCGCTCCGGCGGCGGTCTGGGCCGGGCTCACGACCTATGAGGACACGGATTCGACCAAGGCCGTGCCGATGGAAACGGAACGCATCCTGGCCGATTGCCGGATGTTCGCGGACTCTTCGATGGCCACCGGCGTGGTGTTGTTCCGGTATGGCCTGGGAGACCTTCCCGACCTGCACGGATTGTGGAATGACAAACCAGAGACGAAATGATACTCATCGCAGACAGCGGCGCCACCAAGACGGAGTGGGCCTGCATCAGCAAGGACGGTGCGACGCGCATCGGCTTCTACAGCCAGGGGTATAACCCGAACTATATCACCGGAACGCAGATCGTGGCGGATATCCGCGCGAACCTGCCGGAAGGACTCGCCCCGGATCTCGTGGATGAAATCTATTTCTATGGCGCGGGCGTCACCGAACTGCAGTATCCTTTTATGGAGAAAACCCTGCGCGAGGTGTTCACCAAGGCATCCCAGGTCTTTATTGCCATGGACACGCTGGCTTCTTGCCGCGCTTTGCTCCAGCGGGAGCCCGGTTTTGCGGCCATTTTGGGCACGGGCGCTAATTCCTGCCTCTACGATGGCTGCAATGAGGGTCTCAATGTCGATTCCTGCGGTTTTATCCTCGGGGACGAAGGAAGTGGCGGATATCTCGGGAAGCGGATGATCACCGACTATATCCGGCGCAATATGCCGGAGCACGTGTATGAGCTGGTGGGCAAGGAGCTGGGGCGGACGAATGACGAGCTCATCGACATCATCTACACCAAACCTTTCCCGAACCGGTTCTGTGCGCAGTATGCCCGGTTCATCTGCGAGCATCTGGACTTCGATCCGTATTTCCCCGAGTTGGTAACGGATGCCTTCCGGAAGTTCTTCGAGCGGATTGTGACGCATTATCCGGATTATCAGCAGTATGCGTTCAATGCCGTGGGGTCGGTCGGCTACTATTTCAAGTCCCTGCTGCAGCCGGTGGTGGAAGAATTCGGCATGAAGATGGGCACCGTCCTGAAAGCGCCCATGGAGGGTCTGATCAAGTACCACACCCAAAACTAGCTGGCCGTGGGAAAGAAAGGATTCATAGTCCCGCTCGCATTCATCGGGATGATGTTCTTCACCGTGGGGTTCGCCACGGGAATCAACGGGTATTTCGTCCCGTTCCTGGAGAACAACCTGAACCTGACATCGGCCCAGTCGTATCTGGTGATCGCCGCCACGTTCCTGGCCTTCCTGGTGTTCAGTTTCCCGGCTTCATCCATCATCGCGAAGATCGGTTACAAGCGGACGATGTCCCTGTCGTTCTTCCTGTTTGCGGTGGCGTTCGCCCTGTTCATCCCAGCGGCCCGGCTGGAGAGTTTCGCCCTGTACCTGCTGGCCTGCTTCCTCAGCGGAACGGCCAACACCGTGCTGCAGGCAGCCATCAATCCGTATGTGACCATCCTCGGCCCCATTGACAGCGCGGCCCGGCGTATCAGCATCATGGGCATCTGCAACTCTTGCGCGCTGGCCCTCCCGTCCATCTTCATCGCCGCCGTCACCCGGAAGCCCATCGAGGCGGTGGGCCTGATGGACCTGGACAAGCCGCTCTACATCATCATCGGCGTCATCGTCCTGCTGGGCATCCTGACCCTCTTTGCTCCGCTGGAGGAGATCAAGGCGCAGGGAGAGGAGAACGAGGAGGACTGCCCTTATGCGGCCGGGAAGAAGTCTATCTGGCAGTTCCCGCATCTGGTGCTGGGCGCCCTCGCGCTTTTCGTGTATGTGGGCGTGGAGAACCTGGCGCTCCTGACGGTCCTGGACTATGCGCAGGACATCGGTATGCCCAATCCGGAACGCTATACCATCTGGCCGGGCATCGGGATGGCCGCCGGTTACATCCTCGGCATCCTGTGCATTCCCAAGGTGATTTCCCAGGTTCAGGCGCTCCGGATTTGCACGTGGATCGCGGTTGTGGATTCGCTGCTCATCGTCCTGACTCCGCCGCAGGTGTCGGTCTGGTGCGTGGCGCTTTTGAGTTTCGCCTGCTCGCTGATGTATCCTGCCATCTGGCCCCTTGCCATCGTGGACCTCGGAAAGTTCACGAAGAAGGGGTCTTCGCTGCTGGTCGCCTCCATCGGCGGCGGTGCGCTGATCCCGCTGCTGTTCGGCGCGATGAAAGACTGGGCGGGCAGCCAGAACGCCTACTGGATCTGTCTGCCTTTTTACCTGCTGATCATGTTCTATGCGTATTACGGTTATCGGATTCGCAAGTAGCCTGCTGCTGCTCTGCTCCGTTCCGGCCGCGGCTTGTACCACGGCCGTCGTTTCGGCGCAGGCCAGCGGAACGGGCCGTCCGATGATCTGGAAGCAGCGCGATGCGTCGGACGAGTTCAACCATATCGCACACGTTCAGGGGGAGAAGTACGGATTCACGGCCCTTTTTTCAACGTCCGACCAGGAATGCAGGAATGCCTATGCCGGCATCAACGAGGCCGGTTTCGCCATCTCCAACAACCTGTCCTACAACTTTCGCCCGGATTCCGTCGGGGTGGCCGGGACGCGGAACGGAGAATTGATGAGGCAGGCGCTGGGCTCTTGCGCCACTTTGGATGAGTTCGAAGCGATCCTGGTCGCCCGGGAGCACCCGATGCGGCTGAGCTCCAATTTCGCAGTCATCGACGCCTTCGGGGGTGCGGCGTATTTCGAGGTTTCGGATACGGCGTATGTCCGGTTCGACGTACCTGCCGGCGGATACCTGTTCCGGACCAATTATTCCTTGTCCGGAGAGTCCGGCCGAGGCCGCGGATTCGCCCGGTACGCCACGATGGAACAGGTGATGGCGGAACAGGAACGGCATCGTTTCGACCCCGGTTTCTTCCTGCAGACCGGCCGTACTTACCGGAATGCGCTGGGGGAGAAGGATGCCTTGAAGCATGCCAGCGGCCCGTACCTGTACGAGCACGATTTCATTCCGCGCAGGACGACGGTATCCTCTTTGGTCCTTGAAGGGGTTGCACCGGGCGGCCGTGCCGATAGCGGAGTGCTCTGGTGTGCGCTGGGATATACCCCCTGCAGCTATGCGATTCCCGTATGGGTGGCCGCCGGGGAACGGATTCCGTCAGTGCTTACCGGCGGCGCGCCCGCCAATCAGTTTGCCGTGCAGCTGAAGATGCTGCTCCGTCCGGTCGGATGGGACGACAAATACGTGGACGTCGATGGATTGCGTCAGATCATCCGCCGGGTCGGAAAGGCGGAGCAGGCCGAACTGAAGGCCGGCCGCCGCCTGATGCGGGAGATGGACCGGAAAGGATTCAACCCCGCTGCCGTCGAAAAGTTCAACGCGGAAGCTGACGCGCGCTTTGCGCGGTTCAAGAACCAGTTTGCCTTATGAAACACCCCGCCCTCCTGCTGGCCGTCCTGGCCGGGCTCTCGATCGTCCCGGCCGTCTCCGCCCCTCGTCCCAAGAAGAACGAAACGGTGGGGATCCGTTACTTGGATACGCACTTCCATCTGTACGATTCGCTCCAGAAGCAGATCTTCAACTTCGCAGAAACCGGTTACAAGGAGGAACGGAGCACCCGGCAGTGGACCTCTTTCCTCGCTTCGCAAGGATTTACTGTAGAAACGGGAGTCGCAGGGATTCCGACGGCCTTTGTCGCCACCTACGGCAGTGGCTCACCGGTCATCGGAATGATGGCGGAATATGACGCTATTGCGGGCATGTCGCAGGATACGGTTCCTTATCAGAAAGTGCTGGTCCCCGGCGCGGCAGGGCATGCCTGCGGGCACAACCTGTTGGGAGCCGGCTCGGTAGCAGGCGCTGTAGCCGTGTCCAAGTGGCTGGCAGCCACGGGTTTTTCCGGGACGGTGAAACTGTTCGGTTGCCCGGCGGAAGAAGGCGGCGGTGGAAAGGCCTACATGATGCGGGAAGGCGTTTTTGAAGGGCTGGATGCGATGCTGGACTGGCATCCCGACACCCGCAATACGGTGAACCGGACGTCCGGTCTGGCCAATGTACAAGTGCAGTTCACCTTTACCGGGAAGTCTTCGCATGCTTCCGGGGCTCCGGAGGCAGGTCGCTCCGCCCTGGATGCCGTGGAGGTGTTCGACTATATGATGAACATGATGCGGGAGCACGTCCCCCAGACCTCCCGGATCCATTACGTGATTACGGATGGTGGCAAGGCGCCCAATGTGGTGCCGGACAAGGCGAGCGTGAAGTATTTCTTCCGCAGCCCTTCCCGTGAAACCGTCCAGGATATCCTGTCCCGCGCTTTGGAAGCAGCCGAGGGCGCTGCGATGGGAACGGGTACGACCATGGACTACGAGCTGGTTTCCGGCAATTACGAACGGCTTCCCAATGATGCGATGGCAGACCTGGTGGGGCGTTCCCTGGACAAGGTCGGGGGTATCCGCTTGGATGATCGGGAAATGGCTTTCGCGCATGCGATGGTTGCCGAGTCCGGGGCCGATGCTGCCTTGATCGACAAACTCGCCATCGTGGTCCCTCCCGCCGAGGAAGGTTATGAGGCCTACGTATCCAGCGATGTCGGAAACGTGACCTGGGCCGTGCCCACGGGCAGTTTCCGGTATGCCTGTTTCGTGCCTGGCGGCGTGGGCCACAGCTGGCAGCAAGTGTCCAGCGGCGGTACCACCATCGGTACGAAAGGAGCCATCGGCGCGGCAAAGGTGCTTTATCTTTCGGCCGTGGAACTGATGACCGATGCGAAACTGCTGGCATCAGTCCGTGCGGAATTCCTGGAGCGCCGGGGTTCGGACTTCGTTTTCGAGCCTATGATGGGGAACCGGCGTCCGCCGTTCCTGCCCGCCGCCACCCTGGATCCAACGCTTCCCGAGATGGATTTGAAACCGGCTTTCGTCCCGGTGGCTGTTCCTGTGGCGACTCCTCGGGCCGATACGACCGGCCTGGATATCTTCCTCCGCTCTGCGGGCATCCAGGACCAGGCCGAATCCGGCCGCTGCTGGTATTTCGCAACGGCAAACGTCCTTCGCGGGGACTTGGAATTCTCCGTGGTCTATCCCTATTTCTGGGATATGATGGAGAAAGCCAACCTGTTCCTGGTCAATGTCTGGGACCATCGCAAGGAAGCGGTGGACAGCCGGTACAACGAGACGCTGTTCCGCCGGCCCACCTGGGATGGCGGGCATTTCATGAACGCGGTTTATCTCATCGACAAATACGGGGTCGTCCCTTCGAGTGCGATGCCGGAAACCGAGGTCTCGCAGAATACGGGAACTTTACTGCGGGATTTGCGCCGCCTGCTCCGGGCATACGGGATGAAGATGCGGGAGACGACCGATCCGGAGGTTGTCCGGAAAGCCGCGATGAGGGATGTCTCCAGCCTCCTGGTAGCAGCCCTGGGAACGCCGCCGGAAGCGTTTGAGTTTGAAGGGAAAACCTATACGCCGGCCTCTTTCCGTGATACCTTCGTTGCGCCCGATCTGTCGGATCGCTATGTGATGCTGATGAACGACCCTCGCCGTCCCTATTACCGGATGTATCGGGTGGAAGGTTCCCGGAATGCGGCCGACGGCACTGACTGGACCTTCCTGAACCTCCCTTGCGATGAATTGGAGGCGCTGGGCATAGCCTCCCTGGAAGCCGGGGACCGCTTCTATTTCACCTGTGATACGAACGAGGATGCCCTTCCGGAAGCGGGGATCTATGATTCCAGGCTTTTCCCGCGGGATCCGCTGCCGGAGATGACCAAGTCGGAACTGTTCGACAGCCGCGACATCAGTTCCGCGCATGCGATGGCCATGTGCGGGGTGAAACGAGCCCCTGACGGGACCGTCCAGTATTGGATTTCTGAAAATTCCTTCGGCCTCGTCCGGGGGGCGGACGGATATGTCCAGCTGGATGCCGGCTGGTGGCGCCGGTTCATGTTCCGGATGGCAATCGACCGCCGCTATCTGTCGGAGGACCAGCTTCGGATGACGGGCGGAAGCCCGGAAACCATTCCCTATTGGAACCTATATTGACCGGACATCCCAGCCGGAAATGATTTCCCCGTAGCAGACGAAGAGCACTTCGAAACTCCGTCCGCTGGCCTTGTCAGTAACCTGATAGACCCGGATGCGGTCGTTTTCCCGGATCAGTTCGTAATCGCCCAGATCCAGGGCGGGATACGTGACGGAAGGATCGTCCGCCACCATCCCGTTGACGCTCTTTTCGTGGATGGCCTGTCCGGCCACCAGCCGCTGGATACTCCGTTCTATGACCGCCATGAGGCCTTTGTTGGCAAACGGATCCATGTTCGGAGCCATTCCGGGCGCAGTCGGCAGTTTTCCTTCAGCGCGGAGCGTCCGGAGACTGTCGGCATACACCTTGAACCGGCGGCGCAGGTCCGGAGAGGTCAACCCCTCAATGGTATAGAGGGAGATACCCTTCGCCCCGGCGCTGAAGGCCGCGTCCATCTTCTCGAAGATGAACTCCGGATCGCCGCCGAGTTCGGTATCCACCCCGCACATCAGGGTCGTGTTGTCGCCTTTCACAAGCTGGTTCGCCAGCGTGGCGTCACGGGCGAAGGACGGGTCCATCGTGTAGAAGTCGGTATAAGCCATCGGGTGGACGAAATCCAGATTCCATTTCCACCATTCCTGCCAGACCATGAACCGGGAGACCCCGGCGGCGGAGAAGGGAGAAGCGGTCACGCGTTTGCCGGCGGCATGGGCGGCGTCGCACAGCAGGTTGGCGACCTCGGTCACCTGGTCGCAGCGGAACTGGTTCCAGACTTCGTCACGGGAAGGATCCGCCTTTTCACGCGGGTCGTAGCCGTATTGTTCCTGGAATTTCGCGATCATCGCCGGGTGATAGCCGAAATCGTATTCCGGAAAGACTTCGCCGTCCTGGAAGAGTCCGTAATTGTAAGCGAGGGAGATGGGCAGCACGCAGTCGATCAGGCGGCAGTAATCCAGGCAGATTCCTTCCACTCCGTCGATGGCACAGATATCCTTCACTTTCTGAACGAGATAGTCCCTGACTTCCGGCAGGGCGGGGCAGAGGAACTTGTAGGAATTCACATAGGCCTTGTAATCGACGACGCTGTCCCCGTTCCGGTTCACGCTGAACCAGTCCGGATGTTCCTTCAGCATTTGCGGCCGTTCCTGTCGCGGGGGATTCAGGGTCCATACCCAGGCATAGACGGTAATTCCGTGCCGATGCGCGATTTCCACGTCCTTCCGGTAATCTTCTAGGGAGGCGGCATGAAGCATCACGGCGTCCAGGCCGGCTTCCTCCATGTGGGTGAAGGCGGTTTCCATGTCGATGTCCGGCAGGTCCTCCAGCCAGGTCCAGAACATCGGAGGGTCAGTGGCAGCGGTTTTGTCCTTGCAGGAAACGGAACAAAGCGCCAGAAGGACGGCGCAGAGGAGGAAAGATTTGGTTCTCATAGGTTGTCTGTGGACTTGTTGCAGTAATCTCCTTGATGACAAAAAAGCCGCAACAATCGTGCTAAATCAGGTATTTTTCCTATCTTTGTATTTACCCGGCTTCGGGCGAACACTAATGGAAACGTCATGGACAAACTGAACACTGCCTATTGCTCCGACAAGTACCAGTACACGATGGGAAAGTCGTATCTGGAATGCGGAAAAGACAAGGAAATCGCCACCTTCAACCTGTTTTACCGGAAGGCGCCCGAGAACAACAACTGGGCCGTCGTGAGCGGCACGGAGGAAGTCATCGAAATGGTGCGGCGACTGGGCACCGAACCGGAGGAGTTTTATGAGAAATTCCTGCCCGGTGACGATTACAAGGAGTTCCGCAAGTACCTCAGCACCATGAAGTTCACCGGCGACCTCTATTGCATGCGCGAAGGCGAGATCGCCTTCCCCACGCAGCCCGTCGTCACGGTGGTCGCCCCCATGATCGAGGCGCAGGTCCTGGAGACCCCGATGCAGTGCATCCTCAACCACCAGATGGCTGTCGCCACCAAGGCCTCCCGCGTGTGCCGCGCCACAGACAAGCCGGTCTCCGAGTTCGGCTCCCGCCGGGCCCACGGCCCCTGGGCGGCCGTCTACGGCGGCAAGGCCGCGCAGATCGCCGGCTGCGCCAGCTCGTCCAACATCCTTACCGGCGCCTTCAACGGCGTCCCTTCCACCGGCACGATGGCCCATAGCTTCGTGACCGCCTACGGCAGCACTGTCGAGGGCGAATATCACGCCTTCTGTGACTATATCCGTACGCATCGGGGCGAAAACATCATTCTGCTCATTGACACCTACGACACCCTGAGATGCGGTGTGAAGAATGCCATCCGGGCTTTTCGCGACAACGGCATCGACGACAGCTATCCCGGCGGCTACGGCATCCGGCTGGACAGCGGCGACCTGGCGTACCTGTCGCAGGAAGTCCGTCAGATCCTGAACGAGCACGGCCTGACCAAGTGCAAGATCTTCGCGACCAACGGTCTGGACGAATACCTGATCACAGACCTGGAGCGCCAGGGCGCATGCATCGACAGCTACGGCGTGGGCGACGCCATCGCCACCTCCAAGGCCGCCCCTTGCTTCGGCAATGTGTACAAGCTGGTCCAGATCGGCGACCAGCCCGTCCTCAAGCGCTCTGAGGACAAGATCAAGCTCATCAACCCGGGCTTCCAGATCACCTGGCGCATCAGCGCCCTGGATTCCTCCAAGGGCAACAAGATTGACGGCTACGTGTTCAAGGCCGACGTCACCTGCCTCCGCGGCGACCCGATGGACCTGGCCATCCAGAAGGGCGAGACCATCACGGTCCGCGACGAGTATGACTCCTTCAAGTACAAGACCTTCGAGGCCGGCTCCTACGAGGCCCGTCCGCTCCAGCACCAGGCCATTGCAAATGGCAAGCGCGTCTGCCCGCAGCATACGTTGATGCAGAAGAAGGCCTTCTTCAAGGACAACCTGCACCACTTCTCGCCGGCGGAGTCCCGTCTGATCAACCCGCACTACTACAAGGTGGACATTTCGGACGCCCTGTACGACACCAAGATGCGCCTCATCGACGATTTGGTGAAACAGATCCAGGCGTTCGACATCGACTAGCGGAGGAGAATCACCTTCACGTATTCGTTCGTCAGTCCGCCGGAGCCATTCTGGGAGTCGGCGATGAGGAGAAGTGTGCGCTGTCCGTCCGGGAGGACGGGACCGAGGCACATGCCCTCGTAATTGGCGAGGTCCAGGGCGCCGGTGGTGAAGGTGCAGAGGAGGGACTTGCGGAGAATGCCTGCGGTGTCATGGACCGGGTCCACGAGATAGAGGTCGGTTTTCGTGAAGGAGTTCGTCAGTTTGTCCCAGAAACCGCCGTTCGGCACATAGACTTCCCGTTCCAGGACGAGGAGGCGTCCGTCGTCCAAGGCTGTGACGGCGGGGATTCCATGGACATAGGCGGTGGTGTTCAACGCTGTTTGGACAGGGACATCTTCTTGATAAAGAAAACGTTCTGCGGGGGTGCCGTCAAGGCGGAAGCTTTGCAGCCGGTGGAGGCGGGGGAGGAAGGTGTCCTGCCTGAGCGGGGATTCCGTCGTCGTCCAGAACAAGTCGGTAGAATCGTTGTAGGAGAGCGCTTCGAAGCCGCGGTTGGGCTGGATGTGTTCCACGCCCAGGTCGTCGGGAATCCGGAGCGCCTTTCCGGTTTCCCGTCCGGCGAGGTCGTATTCGCGGATCTCCTGTTTTTCGGTCGATATATACAGGGTCCCCGTGGACGGAACATAGGCGATTCCTTCGCAGTCCCGGGCCTTTCCGGCTGCATCTGCGGTTCCGGCCGCGAGGCGCAGGAAGACGGGGCCGACGTTGCCGTCCATGTCGACAGGGATGGCGAAATGGAGGATGCCGCCGCCCTTGAGGTTGTCGCTCACGACCGCATAGCGGTTGCCCTGGATCCGGGTGATGCCGGAGTATTCGCCGGAATCGATGTCCAGAGGCGTCTGCGGCAGGGGAGTGGCCGTCAGTCCTGCATCCGGCGCGTCGGGAGTGAGGCAGGTGCCGGTCCATGAGTATGCGATGCCCGGTTGCAAGTCTATGGAGGGGAGACGGGCTGACCAGATGCGCCCGTTCTTCGCCTGGGCGACGGCGGCCGCCGCCGGAAGGATGCCCGGTTCATTCGCCGTCCAGAGGACCAGTTCCCCTGACGGGTCAAGGGAGACGGGAAGCTCCGAGACTTTGCCTTCCATGGGCACCAGCATGATTCTGTCGATGCCTGCATCCGTCGGTAGTCCGTCCAGCTGCATCCGTACAAAGGCGCTTGCATGCCTGTGGAGGATGAGCGTGTCTCCTTTCTCGGTGAAAGTCGTGTCCGCCCGGAAGGTGTCCCGCGCGAACAGTTCCTCCGCTTCCGCGTCGCCCGTGACGGGCGTCCCATCCTCGAACCGGACGGGTTCAACCGCCGTGTGCTTCGGCTGCGCCGCGCAGTGGAAGGCCGTGCTGACGGCCAGCAGAAGAAGGAGAAGGATTCTGTTCATCGGGTCGTTGTCTGCTTGCAAAGATAAGAAAACTTCGTTTTTGTGTTTTCGGGCGGAATGCGTATTTTTGTGTGTTATGTCATTGGAATCCTTGTTTGAACAATATACCGGGTCTGCGCCCGTGTCCAAGGTGGCGCTTACCGGGTCGGCTTCTCATCGGCGGTATTACCGCCTGACGGGGCCTGACGGACGGACGCTCATCGGCGTGGAAGGTACCGACGCCGACGAGAACCGCGCCTTTCTGACCATAGACCGGCATTTCGCCTCCAAGGGAATCAACGTGCCCAAGGTGGTGGCGGAGGACGGACTCTGCTATCTGCAGGAGGACCTGGGCTCGGCCGTCCTGTACGATTCCCTGGCGGCCGGGCGCGCTTCGGGCCGGTATGGTCCGGAAGAGGTGGCGCTGCTGCGCAAGACCCTGGCCGCCCTCCCGAAGATCCAAGTTGAGGGCGCCCGCGGCCTGGACTTCTCGGTGTGCTATCCGCAGCCTTCTTTCGACGGCCGGATGGTGGATTTCGACTTGAACTACTTCAAGTATGACTACCTGAAACTCAGCGGGCTGGAGTTCAACGAGGTTCGGCTCCAGGACGATTTCGACCGCCTCCGGACGGACCTTCTGGCCGAGCCTTCCGACACCTTCCTCTATCGTGACTTCAATGCACGGAACGTGATGCTGGTCGATGGCGAGCCCTGGTTCATCGACTTTCAAGGCGGCCGTCGCGGCCCTGTGTACTACGATGTGGCCTCCTTCCTCTGGCAGGCCCGCGCCCGCTACCCGGATGATTTGCGGGAGGAATTGCTTCAGACCTATCTGGAAGCCCTTCGGGAATATGGACCGGTGGACGAAACCCATTTCCGGGAGCGTCTCCGCCTCTTCGTCCTCTTTCGACTCCTCCAAGTCCTCGGCTGTTACGGCTACCGCGGCCTCTGGGAAGGCAAGCAAGCCTTCATTGACAGCATCCCCCCGGCGCTGGATATCCTCCGTTCGCAGTTGCCGTTCGAGAACTATCCCTACCTGAGCGAAGTGCTCGCCAAGCTATGTGGGGGCGCCCTTTCTCCGGAGGGGGTATTCCTTCCCAAACCCTCCGCAATCGGAGATTGCTCCGT
>JAEEGH010010466.1_pt1 | contig 21284 bp, 14 predicted proteins | sample 9134181 | NCBI WGS metagenome assembly JAEEGH01 (sample SAMN16246544, study PRJNA631951) | gut metagenome | biome: gut microbiome; feature: rumen; material: DP-attached | host: Bos | place: Iran: Karaj | collected 2018-10
CCCAGGGCAGCCGTATCCAGCTCGTATGCCACGGCACCGCTCAGGAAGCCAGGCACATGGTCTGCTGCCAGCTCACGCACGAAACCGTTCACCAAAGAGGTCTTACCGACACCGGCCTCACCTGTGATCAACAAGTTAGCCTTTGTCTTACGACCCAATATCTCGTAAATAACAGAGATCTCCTTCTCAAAACCAATCACATTATCCAGGTTTCCGGCACGGGCAATGGCGGTTTTGTCGATGCAATATTTGGAAAGACTGCCTTTACCACCGGCAGCAGGTGTGCGCTTTGTCAGTTCTGCGCCTTCCATATAGGGAGCTTCCACATTGGCACCACCGCCCATCTTGGCACTGATGTCAGAGGGAGTCAACGGCAATGTCTTCAACTGGTCGAATGAGAAACCTACACCCGGTGTTACCAGAGAAGCCAGCACACAGACATCAGTCGTCTCATCGAGGTTAAACTTCGCCATATAGCTCTCAGCCTCTTCGAGAACAGCCACCGATTCCTCGCTATATTCGAGATCGCGCATGGGGCGCACTGCACGCGGTGCCAACTGCATCTGCACATCAGCCCAGTCCTGCAAGTAGAAATAGTCCTTATTCAACTCACTTTCGATAAAGTGCACCAAACCTATCTCCTTATGGAGGACAGCTTTAAACAAATGGGCCGGATAAATGGCATCACTGCAATAATCCTCGGCAAAGGAATTTGCAATAGATTTCAATTTTGCATTCATAACATTCCTAATTTTAGATAATATCTAGGCTACAAAATTAGTAAAAAAGCAAGATTTCCTAACGAGTTAATACCTGCGACACCCTCAAATTTAACGTTTTTTACACATTCTATGTATCTTTTTCCGCAAACCACTCAATAATCATCCAAGAAAAAAGGGGCGGTTCAATGTGAACACACCCCTTTTCTTTATCACTCCCACTCAATCGTTGCAGGCGGTTTTGAGGAGATGTCATAACAGACGCGGTTCACGCCACGCACTTTATTGATAATCTCATTCGACACTTTCGCCATGAAGTCGTATGGCAGATGAGCCCAGTCGGCTGTCATCGCATCGGTCGAGGTCACGGCACGCAGGGCTACGGGATGCTCGTAGGTGCGTTCATCACCCATCACACCCACACTCCTGACGGTAGAGAGAAGGATGGCACCGGCCTGCCAGATCTTGTCATAAAGGGCTTCCCCGTCTTCGCAGATATAATTTCGTAAGCCACTTACATAGATATCGTCGGCATCCTGAAGGATACGTACCTTCTCCGGTGTGATGTCACCGAGGATACGAACGGCGAGACCAGGACCAGGGAACGGATGACGGTTGATCAGATGCTCAGGCATACCGAGCTGACGACCCACACGGCGCACCTCATCCTTAAACAGCCACTTCAGCGGTTCACAGAGCTGCAGATGCATCTCCTTGGGCAGACCGCCCACATTATGGTGGCTCTTAATCACCTTACCCGTGATATTCAACGATTCAATACGGTCGGGATAGATGGTTCCCTGTGCCAGCCATTTGGCATCCGTGATCTTCTTAGCCTCGGCGTTGAATACCTCCACAAAATCACGACCAATAATTTTGCGTTTCTGCTCAGGGTCAGTCACCCCGGCAAGATCAGCAAAGAACTTTGCACTGGCATCCACACCGATCACGTTCAGACCCAGCACCTGATAGTCGTCCATTACCTGACGGAACTCGTTCTTACGGAGCATACCATGATCAACGAAGATACACGTCAGATTACGGCCTATCGCACGGTTAAGCAGCACGGCAGCCACCGATGAATCTACACCACCAGAGAGACCGAGGATCACACGATCATTACCTAACTGTGCCTTCAGTTCCGCCACCGTCGAATCAACGAAAGAAGCGGCACTCCACTCCTGTCGGCTACCACAGATATCTACTACAAAATTCTTTAACAGCTCCTTACCCTGTAGTGTATGGAACACCTCAGGATGGAACTGCACAGCCCAAATGGGCTGTTGGGTCGAGGCGAAGGCAGCATTCTGCACATCCTTGGTTGAACCTATCACCTTGAAGCTATCAGGGATAGCTGTGATCGTATCGCCATGACTCATCCATACCTGTGAGTGCTGCTCAAAGCCCTTAAAAAGCGGGTTCGTAGTATCCACCGTCTCCAGATTCGCACGTCCATACTCGCGGGAGTCTGCCTTTTCCACCTTGCCGCCCAACGTGTGGGAGATGAACTGCGCTCCGTAGCAGATACCCAACACGGGCACCTTGCCTACAAACTGCGACAGATCAACCTTAAACGCCTCGGGATCGTGAACTGAGTAGGGCGAACCACTCAGAATCACGCCGATCACCGAAGGATCGTCGTTCGGGAATTTGTTGTAAGGCATAATCTCGCAGAAGGTGTCCAGCTCACGGACACGACGACCGATCAGCTGCGTCGTCTGTGAACCGAAATCCAAAATAATAATCTTCTGTGTCATTGTTTATAATTGTTTGATTAATGTTTCAGCTTTGTCGAGGGTGTCGAGTTTACCCACATCCAGCAGTTGTAAGTCGCGCGCCTCATAACCTCTGATCAAGTGATTGCTACAAGCTTTCAGGTAGAAGTCCATAATGGGGAATCGCTCAGGCCAATCAGCCAACAGTGGAGCTAAAGAAGGATGGAAGACATGAATACCGGAAAAAGCCAATTGATGATTAGCTTTTTCGCCTTTCACTTCGCCTGTCTCGATATTGGTCCAGCCATGCAAGCGCATATCGTCGTCGAACATCAGGTAGCGTTTGGTCTTGCGCTCGCTCACAACCAGCAACGGGGCATCCATCGGGAGGGCATTAAGATCAAGATTGCTGAGGATATCCACATTATGAATCAAGATCGGCTCTGATGAATCAAAGAGCGGCAGTGCCTTCTTAATACCGCCACCCGTCTCCAGTAGAGCTTCGGTCTCATCAGAGATACGGATGTCTAACCCGAAATGATCATTGGCTGCCAGATAATCGATAATCTGATTGGCGAAATGATGCACGTTCACCACCATGCGCTCATAACCGGCTTTTTTCAGTTTCATGACCACATGCCAGAGCAGCGGCTGCCCCCCTACCCTGACCAACGCCTTCGGCATCGTATCAGTCAAAGGTTTCAGTCGGGTTCCAAGTCCCGCTGCAAAGATCATCGCTTGTTTCATGCCTGCAAAGGTACTAATAAGTGGGCAATATTCCAAATAAATGTGTATTTTTTTAAGAAGTGTTTGTTTGTGTCAGTCAAAAATTGTAATTTTGCCACCAAATTCAATAAAGGCATGATTAAGAATCACATCAAGAGCACCATACGTAAGGCACAGGCAGGTATTGCTTTTATCATTGTGGCAGCAGTACTTTCGCAGGTAATCAATGCGTTACAATATGTCTATACCCGTCGGAATATCCGCAAACAGTCGGTAGAGAACACCTATAAAAACATGGTAAAACTACAGCGCACTGCCAACCTCCAGACCAGTGTGGAGAGTGCTGTAGAGGCCACGATGGGTGAAGTCACTGTCCAATTGGGCGACCCCGACCAATTCTATGGCATCACCTCGCGCCTTGTATCCCATAATGATTATATTGTAGGCTGTGCTATCGCCATGCGCCCAGGCTATTATCCCCAGAAGGATAAGTTATTTGCGCCCTTTGCCTATCCTGAAAATAAAAACGGCAAAGGACAGCCACGCGTCAAACTGTTGCCTTACGACTACACCAAGCAGGAATGGTATGCCACTCCTTTCCAGAAAGATTCTGCCATGTGGACGGAACCCTATTTCGATAAAGGCGGCTCCGACCTGCTCGTCCGTACCTTCAGTAAGCCCATTCACGATAATGCAGGTCGTGTCGTCGGCATCCTGACCGCCGATGTCTTCTTCAAGGATCTGGCTACTGACGATGACTTTACCTATGACGAAATCGACAGGATCAACTTCGTAGGTTTTATCCTTCAGATATTAGGCCTGCTGCTCGTGGTTTATATCGTATGGAAATACACCTCTAAGTTCAAACAGGTCAACCATCTGATCATGGAGCAAGAACTATTGACGAAGGAGCTTCAGATTGCCAGCGACATCCAGACGGCCATGCAGCCCAACATCTCTGACATCGAGAATGCCCGCCATCACCTCGACGTGCAGAAGCTACTGATCTCTGCCCCAGACGTGAGTGCCGACTTCTACGACTATTTCTACGTCGGTTCGAAGGTCATTTTCTGTATTGGCGATGTGCCAGGCAGTAATGTAAAGGCTGCCCTGATGATGTCGATCATCCGCAGTATCTTCCGTACGTCTGCCAGCATCAATAGTGTGAATGGCGAGGCCCCGTCCCCTGCAGCTGTTATCCGTTCGATGAACGACTCCTTGTGTACGGTTAATCATAACGAAATGTTCGCCACACTCTTTGTCGGCGTGCTCGATCTCAACAATGCCATTCTCACTTACACCAATGCGGGCAATCCCGCACCTGTAGTCGTCAGTCCCTCAACAGGTGCCAAGATGATCGATATTGATCCCAATATTCCTGTAGGCATCATGGAAGGCTACGAATATACCGAACAGCGTATCACACTGATCGAAGACTTCACCCTCTTTGTCTATAACGACGGTCTCTATGAGACGGAGAACATCCATCATGAGCCCTACGGCCAGAAGCGGATGCTCACCCGTCTCGAATCTTCCGCCCACCATAACGATGCACCTAAAAAAATGCTCTCCAGCATGCAGGAAGCAGTGGAGAGCTATCGTGGATCAGCACCTCAGGTGGATGATATCCTGATGCTGACCTTAAGGATGATCTGATTATGGATACCACTTCACGTTAGGATCATTCACATAATCGATGAACTTCGGGTAAACAACTTTAAGACTCTCCAGCTCATCCGGCCACTTGAAGGTGGGTTTTACGAGAATCTTACAAGCAGATCCTCCTGGTTTGGCATAAAGCTCATGCCATTGATTACCTTTCTGCACCTGGATCACAACATCATATACTGATTTGAACGAGCCCTGGATAGAGAACTTGACAGGATCCTTGTCCACCTTGTATTGTTTCAATTCCGGATGTTTTTCCAGGTTGATGGTATTCACCATCATCTTCTGATCTACACCAAACAGTTTGTGAACCTCCAAATTGTCATCGTAATTAACACGGAGTGGCAACTGTCCACCAGCAGCCTGCAGCACGCATTCGGCACCTTCCTTGGTCAGCGTCACGTCGAGTACGATATCATTGAAGTCGAAGTCTGTGTTTTCTTCAGCACTGAGGTCCTCGCCAATCACACGCCAAGTAGGCTTGGGAATTCTTAAAAGTGGATAAGTATCTTCAAGATGATTATTCACAGCTATAATCACATCGTTGCAGTCGTGATCATCTTCATTAGAATCAAAGTCCTCTAAACCGATAACATACGATCCATATAAAATACCATCCTTATTATCGTCATAAAGTACGGCAAAGTATTTGTCCTCCTGATTCTCGTTCAGATAACGGTTTGTATAAACCTTCTTATCCCCAGCCTTCACATAGAAACCGACGATATCTCCAACTGGCACATCTATAGGATCTCCCTCTTCCGATCCGTCTCGAAGTGTAAAGAATCTGGCTTGGACTTCGTTAGCACCTGCCACTGTGAACATCTGGAGGCCCATCTCTGCATCAGGAGTGACCCATGTAAAGCCATTCTTGGTATATTGGAAATAGTCTTCTTTTGCCAGATCTTGCACAAAAGCCGTTACCAGTTTTTTCTCCTTACGATCATCTGGCGATTGATTAGGCCCATAATGGTAATAGCCGATCTCAATGTCCTGTGTTGTATAGGAAAAGATGATATCAAAGCGGAATGGGCCTCTGTCTTCAAATTCGAAGTTCGTATAGATGTCATCAGACACCTTTTTTCCTTCGGGAAGGAACTTAAAAATCTCATCGTAGAAGTTCTTGGTATAAGACTTTTGATATTTCGGATCAAGAGAAAGGGCATAGCCATCCCTTGGATCGTCTTGACCATATTTACCACGGGTCATACCACGGGCAGCAGCGACACTGGCGTTAAAGCCCCAGTCCTGATTAGAAGCAATAGTGCCACCCACATAATTCAGGAACGCAGCATCATACTGTTCCTCCGGCGTCGGTGTCGGCGTTGGTGTCGGCGTTGGCGTCGGACTCGGTGGAACATCATCCGGTCCCTTCACGCAACTGGTTGTTACCAGTGCACAGATGGCAGTAGCCATCAGCATCATCAATAGTTTTCTCATAACGATCATTATTTGAATAGTTAAACTTACTCTTCATCAGGTGTCATCCGCATCGACGAGCCCACATCCTGATTATGGGCAGCATCATCTTCCTGCTTCTTCTGAGCCGTAGCCTGTTGGTCTGTGATCCACTTATTGTGGGCATCCTCAATCTCCTTCAGCTTTTCATCACGAAGCTGGTCGCGCTTCTTTATCCACATCTCGTTTGTTTCATCCACGCCCTTTTTAAGATTATCTACATCCTCAGGTTTCTCGTCGATGCTCAAAGTTGCAAACTGTACGTCGGCTTCCATCCTGGCCTTCTCCATATCAGCCTTACACATGTTGTAGAAGGTGTCAACGCCCTGTTTCAGTACATCATAGCGATTGTCGTCCACCTCAGGCATCTTCAGTCTCAGTAACTGCACTTCCTGCTGACTACCGTCACCCGGATCCACAGTTTCTTTCTCTATTTCCTGGATAAACTCTGGATGATACAGCATGACGGTCTTTGCGATATCGCGCATGTCGTCCTGGATCTTCGGCACGATATAAAGCGAATAGTCGTCACCTGTCTTCTTACCGACAAACGCCACGTCTTCCATCTTCTTCAGTTCATCCTCTATGGGAATTTCTATGGGCAGCATTGAGGCTTCCTCGGCTTTCACACAGAGATTCATATAGCGGTAGTTCAAGGCTCCAACATAGCCCTTCAGCTGTTCTGACAGCAGACTAAGCTGATTGATAATAGCTCGTTTCATATTCTATTCTATTTTTTACTTTTTTACCTTTTTACTTTTTTACTATTCCTTCGGTGCATCCTCGGTCTTGAGTTTCGCACTCAGGCTGCCACCGCCGCCACCGGCACCGCCGCCCATGCCGTCGGTGATGTTCGGCGACTTGAAGGAAGTCTTGACCTCGATACTGTCGCCAACAATCTTCGGCGCCTTGAGATCGCCCTTGACTTCCGTCTTGGCATTGATAGTGGTTTCGCCATAGACCTGGGTCTTGCTGCCACCCACAGCGGCATTGCCACCGTCGAGCTGTACCACAGCCTTGCCGTCGCCCTGCTGGATCTCCAGCGTCTTGTCGGCAAAGGCACCGATCTCCTCGCTGACAGCCTGGATCTTCTTGCTCTTGATGTCCTTCGACTTCGAGCCGACATACATCTTCTCTGAGACGAGGGTCATCGTACTGCCTGCAGCAAGCTTGTCGTCGGTGAGCTTCTCCTTATCAACATCCATCGACTTCACGGCCACAGCCTTTGCATTCAGGCTGATGCTACCCGTCGCCTTACCTTCCGTATCGGCGGCCAGCATACCCATCTTCTCCGAACGCATCTCGATCTTACTGTCCTTCGTCAGTGTCTTAGGCTTCAGTTTACCGTCAGCCACCTCGTAGTCGAGGGTCTCCACGGCCACCGTCTTCGAACGGATGATCACATCACCCTCAGCCGTGTATTCACCCTTGGTCACCTTACCCTTGTCGTCGCGCGTGAGGTCCTTCGGGTTCGTGGTAGCCACCTCAATGGTCTTTGCAGTGATGCTCACCTTACCGTCGGCTGTCAGGCCCTTCTCTGTATAGGCATTATCCTTTAGCTGGTAGTCCATCGATTCGAGGTTGATGTCCTTCGATAAGATATACACCCGACCTGTTGCTGTAACCTCGCTACCATCGGTCTTCGGGTTAGCAGTGGAGAGCGTCACATTCTCTGATGATACACTAAATGTGCTACCTTCCACAAGGGTGTTGTCAGCCTGATTCATACTGATATCCATCTGAGGTGTCCAGACGCTGATACCAGCACCATCATTCGTACGCAGGTTACCGTCTGTATCAACCGTTGTCATACTGATATGCTCACTATTCAACGACAGTTGGGCACCCGTAGTATTCTTCTTGAAGTCGTCACCCGACTTAATGTCTTTCTTCTCAGCCTCTAAAGCTGTGATCTGACGATTCAGCTCTGCCTGCTTTGATACGCCATGGATAAAATCAACGGTCACGCGGTACAAGGCGGGAATAATACTCTCCACATTGGCACGTCCTTTCTCAATATCCACCATGTTCACACGGGTGTTCATGAAACCGTTATTCTTATCCTCTGCGTCGTCCATGATTTTCTTCAGATCTTTGTAGAACTGCTCGATTTCACTCTTCTGCTTGTCTGTAGCACTCTTCAGGTCACTCTTCTGCTGTTTCAGGGCAGACACGTTGGCCTCGATAGCAGCCTTACGCAACTCACTGGAGACGGAGGCATCGATATCCAACAGCTGGTCGGCATGAATGGAGATACCACTACCGCCCGGCAAAGCGACAGCCTGTGAGAAGGCGTCCTTGGCATCATTACTCTGGAGCACCACCGAACGGGCCTGTGTCAGCACAGCAGAATGGGGATAGACTACCGCCTCCTGACCGTCGATACCAGGATCGACTGCCGTCTGCTGGATCACGGGAGCTCGGTTAATGATGGCACCCGTCTCACCGACACCTTCGACATCCACCTCTGTGCCGCGGATAATCACCTTACCTGAGCCTTTCAGGTCTCCGCTCTTATCCACATGACCGATGATGATCTCGGGTGCGGAGAGCACGATGCGATTTTCGTCATAGATATACTGCCCCCTGTCCAGACGATCAAATATCTCGTTCTTCATCTGCTGAACGGCATTCTTCTGCTTGTGAATCTCTGCGAGATCCTTTTCCACGCTATTTTGGAAGTCACTCAAGATTTTCTTCCAATCGTCAAATATATAATCCATAGTCGTTCTCCTTATTATTAATTATGCACGCAACATTGCTTTTCTCACTCTTGTGGCAGGGCCGTTGTCTTCCGGACGCATGGGATCATCAGATTCGCTATCCATGCCGCCCACATTGGCACGGTAGATACCTCTGTCAAGAACCATCGTACCGTCTCCGCTTGCAAAGAGAATCTCACCTTTCTTGCTGGAGCCATACGAGAAATCATCATAGAATGCCTTAAAGCCCTTATAGTCAAACATACCCTTTAACGGATCGAGAATAGCGTTACCAATGGCTTCGCCAACCTTTTCCTTGGTACTCTTTTCCTCTTTCTTCCTAATATTCTGTATACTTCTGACATACTTCGCCCAGTCAGCATCAGAACAATCGAAGGATGGTTCCGGGAATACTGTAGCCACCAAGCCGAGACCAGCACTTTCTGTTGCGGAACGTTTAATTTCAAATTTCTTCACCAAGGCGATAAAGAACTTTCTGAGAACCTTCTTGATCTCATCATCTGAGACATGATAATCCGCTGCGAATTTATTATACGGGTCCCTATCTTTAAGTTTCTTGAACATACAGTCGTCTGGCAAATTATCCCATGTTACCACGTCACGCAGTTGAGTGTATTCAAAGCCTATCTGAGCATCAGTGTTTAATTGGAAATCCTTCAGGTTCCTTATCAACATTGCGAAAAGACCGACAGAACCAATCATAATCTGTTTTTGTCTTTGTTGAGCTGCGATAGCTTGTTCCCACTTTTTCTTCTTCTGTTTATCTGACATAGCCAGATTCACCAACGTAGCCTGTTGTATTTTCAAGAATTTCGCCATAATTGCAAAGTCTGGATTATCATCTTTCGTAACATCACGATATACGCCTTGGAAGTTTAAGAGAGCCTTAATATCCTGCTGAGGATCATTCCACAGAGAAGTGATAATACTATCCAAAGTCGCGCACTGAGGATTGTTATCTTTATCCACACAAGCATTGATCATTTGAGCCTGAACAATCGCACTCTGACGAGCCGATTCATACATCTGCTGATGACGCTGATAATTATGGTAGACAAGCAGATGGAGTTTTTCAAATGATTCGTAGCACAGCTTATCATCATCATTCTCATCCTTCTTGTCATCCTGCCACTTCGGCTTATAGGCCTCAATCGGATAACCGGCCTTCTTGCCGCCTGCCTCCATCATCAGGAAGCGGCCTGCCGTGATCTGCAGCTTACCCTCCACAGGTTTGAAGATTACCTCTATGATATGACGGATCAGCGAGAGGTCGGTGATGTCCACGAGCAAAGATGCTGCCTTAGAGGTTACAGTCTTGGTGATGGTAGAAGCTAATGTTACCGCATCGGCATCCTCACCATCCATATACCACCGCTGCTTGATGTTCTTACCCGAAGTCAGCGTGAGGTTACCACCAGCCTCAATCGACACGTTCTTACCCTTGATCTTCACATCACCGTTGGGCGCACTGATGGTAATACCCGTGAAGGCATTGATCTTCACATCACCCCAAGGCGACTTGATGGAGATGTTACGCTCGTCGGTACTACCCTTGATGCTATAGAAGCCATACTTATCGGTCAATTCAATATTTCCCTCCAGATTTACACTCTTTTCGAAATCCAAACCCGGAAGTGTGGAACCCGGCCAGAAGCCTTGAATCAGTTTGAGGCCAGGATTCATGGAAGCCAACAATGCGGTCAGGCCGGAACCAGTACCGTCGGTCATCAGGATCTTTTGTTCCGCAGGCGTCTGGAACACTTGCTGGTAAGTCTTCATCTGAGCAGGCATATTAGTTTCCACAGAACCCATCACATATGGACGCTCAATATTTCCGGCCACGTAATCAACGATCACTTTCTGACCCTTTAAGTGCCAGCTATAGACGCCCGACTTAGAAGCACCTCCGCCAGGAGAAGAAAGCAACCACGGTGAGCTCCACTCCTTACCACCTTGCCAATCATACTTGATGCGCACGCGGTTCTGGCGCAAGGGATCATCAGCCGTTCCCTCAACCACTTCAGCCAACTGCGGACCGGAGCGTCTGACATGTCCCTCAGGAATCACTGGAGGATAGTAGGTGGGATCATAGACCTTAAACTTCTGCTTTTGCTTGGTCTTTTTTCCGGTCGTCTTATCTTCGACTTCAACTTCTTTTTCTTTTTCTACCACCACACGATTCTCAGGAACGGCAGTCACCTTATAGAGAACCTTCGTCATGTCAACCGAAGTGACAACGCGCGTATTGTCCACAATCTTCAGTATATCAGGCTGATAACCCTCAACCTTCACCACCAGATAACTCTTACCATCATAAGTGATGATCTGGCCTAACTTGATATCAGGATAGGTCGTGTCGAAATCCATCACAATGGCATTCCGCCCGGATGCAAACTCCTTCTCCACGATTTCGATATACGTCTTTGTATTTAAGAAAGGCTTGTACTCAGAGAACTGATTGAACTCATTTCCATTGTACTGATTATCGTTAAACTTGGTCTCAGTCCTTTTCTTGCTGAAATAATCTTTGTTAAAGTTATCATTCTTTTCATCACTTATTTTATTAGCCTTTTCCAGGTCAATAATATCGTCAACACCTGTGTCAACCAGGAATTGGAAAATGGTCTTGTCATTGTTCAGGAAACCTGCAAGTTTCTTCACCACATAGATATCACCATCCAACTTCTCAAAATTAGCGAGACTGTTCATACGGGTCTTGACTGTATCATACTCACCCTTTTTCAAGACGTTACTCTGGATCTGCTCGTCAATCGGAGCCTCAGAATTGTACTTACCAGCATTTGCCTGTTTCTGCTGCTGACATGTCAGGTCACAATAGGTGGCCGATTCTGCCACGTTCTTAAATTCTGTATTATTAGTACCCGCATAACCATAGCCCATCACCAACTTCTTATCCTCATAATACAGGAACTCGCCCCATCGGTTGGTGGTACGCTTCAGGAAATCATAGAAGCTCTCGTTATACTGCACAAGATAAGAGAAGAGATGCTCCGTACCCGCCTTGTGTCCATCTTCATCATCACTTGCCAACTTGATATGCTTCATGTTGGAATAATCGATAGCCACCGCCTTATTTGAATCATAAGGCAGTTTATAGTTCTTGATCTCATCTGTCAGAATCTCCGCACCCAACTTTTTTGAGACGAACGTACGGCAGTAGTCTTCCTGAGTCAACAAATAGTCAGGACTATAGATCTTAAAGGTGACATACATGGAATCCTTCTTATAGGTAGGCATGACCTCTTGTATATAATAGTCTTCGCACACATTCTTGTCGTCACATGCCAAAATCACCTTTTTATTGGCGAATGATGATTCCAAAATGTCCTTGGGAATAGTAGCTGTATAGGTCGCTTTAGTATCTATATCACCAGATACTGGAGTTCCTGACGCAATCTGAACCTCGGCATAGATCTCGTTAGGGCTATACATCTTCTTGGTGAAGCGTGCGTTTTGGAGATTAAACGCAAATCCCATCGTACCCGTTTCTTTTGATGATTTGGAGTTATATTTCTTCGGATCATTGGGATCTTTGACGAGGATAGTCTTCGTCCAGGTCACTTTATAATAGCAGTACCCCTCCTTATGCTCGGATCCTGTGGACATCGTGATGTTTAGCTGCTCCTTTTTAGGAGAGCCATCCTTATCCACCGTACCTGTCACGTCGCAAAATGTCAATTCCAACTTAGCCATAGTCTTTTTTATTTAATGGATGAATACACTTTTTAAATTATTCTGCTCTTCCCTACCCATATAAATGGTAGAGCGTACGAGCACCTCCACGTCGAGTATCATCTGCTTGTCAAGACCACTCTCGTCGCGAAGACTGTTATACTTCTCCTCCACACTGACCACATAACCGTTCACCACCATGCCGTCCTCATAGTCGGCCAGGCGCTGATTGGCATCAAAAGTCACATTGAACAGGATGGAGAAGTCGTTATGTCCGTTCAGCGCCAGTCGCTGGTAAAGCTCCTTGGCATGCGACGGTGAATTCACGCGGATCGTGAACTTCAGGATGACGGGCTTCGAAGCGCCATACACATCGCTGGAGTTATTACGCATGCGCTCACACTCGTATGAGAAATTCTGCAAGACCAGGCATTTCTCCTTCAGCACATTCTTGGGGTTATCCAGGAAGTTATCCTGAACGATCACCGCTCTCAATTCATTGGAAAGTGTTGCCATAATCTTTTTATATTATAAATGCTGAAATACTACATCATCCACAGTGATCGTCTCCGCCTCAATGGCGAGGGTCAGGTTCCTTCGCCGTGAGGAGTTGATATCATAATTCTCTGAGAGCGAGAAGCACTTGGCATCCTCGAAATAGATGATCTGAGCGTCTTTCTCATCCAGCTTTGCTTCTGCGGCAAGACTGATGACGATCCGACCACTCTGCACTCCTTGGCTGTCGTACCACTCAAACAGGTTCAGATCGTTCTTACCTGGAGCCACAACATCCAATTCCAGTCGCTCACAACGTGCCATCCCTTCTGGACGGTAGGAGTTGTAAGGGCGTGTAAAAACAAAACGGCAGTCTGAAACCAAATAGCTTTTGGAGTAGCGCCCGATATTGTTATCGCCAAATTCTAATGCTGCTATTAATGCCATATTCTTATCTTTTTTAAGTTTTTAGTGCAAAGATACGTTCTGACGGGGTTGCCCGCAAGCTTTTTCCCCATTATTTCTCCAACTTGTTGCGACAAAGGCGCTGACATGCGACAGATTGCACGCGGTCAGGCATCCTGCTGTCGTGCTTCCAAGGTCTGCGTGATATGTTGCTCACGGTGACAGATACGTACCTCTATGCCGAATTTCTCGTGGATATGCTCCGCCAAATGCTGGGCAGAATACACACTGCGATGCTGACCGCCCGTACAGCCGAAACAGAACATCAGCGAGGTGAAGCCACGCTGGATATAACGACGCACATGGGCATCGGCCAACTTATACACCGAGTCGAGGAATGTCAGGATCTCACCATCGTCCTCCAGAAATCGGATCACGGGCTCGTCGAGGCCTGTCAGTTTCTTATACGGCTCATAACGACCGGGGTTGTGGGTGCTACGACAGTCGAACACGTAACCGCCACCGTTGCCGCTCTCATCCTCAGGAATCCCCTTGGTAAAGGAGAAGCTGAACACACGCACCACCAACGGGCCCTGGGCATCATACTTCGAGAAGGTGGCAGGACCATCCTGGGGGTGCGCCTTATAGGGATTCAAATCGGTGATCTTATAACCGTCGGCACGACTGCCGATCGTCTCTATCTGGGCATACTGCGGCAGTTCGGTCAGCTGCTGGAGTACCTCCATCAGATAGGGATAATGGAAACCGGTTGAGCTGTTCAGCAGTTCGCGCAGGTTCTGGATGGCAGGGGGTATCGACTCGATGAAGTGCTTCTTCTGCTCGTAATAGCCGCGGAAGCCATAGGCGCCCAGCACCTGGAGGGTGCGGAACAGCACGAACAGCGCCAGCCGGTTGGCGAAATGGCGCACAGGAGGCACTTCAGTATAGTTCTTCAGAGAGTTGTAATACTCCGACACGAGCTCACGTCTCAGCTTATGTGGATATTTGGCAGAAGCCTGCCAGAGGAAGGATGCCAGGTCGTAGTAATAAGGACCTTTACGTCCGCCCTGATAGTCGATGAAATAGGGATTGCCCTGGCGGTCGAGCATCACGTTGCGCGCCTGGAAGTCACGGTAGAGGAAACTCTCCACGTCAGGCACGGGGTTGTCAAGATCTGTGGTCAGGTCCTTGGCAAAGAGGCGGAAGTCGGCCTCCAGCTTCAGCTCATGGAAGTCGATCTCCGTGGCCTTCAGGAAACAGTATTTGAAATAGTTGAGGTCGAAGAGCACACTGTCCACATTAAACTCTGCCTGGGGATAGCAGTTGGAGAAGTCGAGCCCGCGGGCACCGCGCATCTGGATGTTCGGCAGTTCACGGATGGTTCTCCGCAACAGCTCCTGCTCCTTCAGCGTGTAACGCCCACCGGCCTCACGACCGCCGCGCACGGCATCGAAGAGCGACACCGAACCCAGGTCGGTCTGCAGGTAGCGCAGCTGATCGTCACTGGCAGCCAGTATCTGCGGCACGGGCAACTTACGACGGTTGAAATGCTCTGTCAGATAGAGGAAAGCATGGTTTTCGTCACGGCTGGTGCCGATCACGCCGATCACCGTCTGCCCATCCTTGTCGGTCAGTCTGTAGTAGGAACGGTTGCTCCCCGCCCCTGTCAGCTGATGGATATGGGCAGGCTCGGCCCCCTTCCATTGCTTATAGAGTTCTAACAGCTGCTGCATATATTATATATACATAATTAATAATTCTGTGACAAAGATAGATATTTTCTCCGAAAAAACAGCAAAGAAAGCGTTTTTTTTTTATTTTTCTTCTGTTTTGCGACAGATTTCCAACCATTGCCCGTCATTTGTCGCATAATTGTATGGGGGGCGCAACAAGTTCAGACGAAATTCAGCAAAAAGTTTGGAATGAGCCTGAAAAGCGTTGTATCTTTGCACCAGAAACAAAAATATTAACTAAAAATAAAAAAGTCATGAAAGGAATTAAGGCATCGGCACTTTTGGTACTCAGTTGTATCTTAGTAGTCATCAGTTTTTCAGCATGTTCAAATGAGGATATCCCTAGTAAGGCTCCCTCATCTGGTAGTATTTATCCCCTTACAGATGTCCATGTGATGGCATCTGGCTTTGTAAGCACCAAGCACAATAAGAAGAAAACCATTGACGAAGCCCGCGATTTCAAGGCCGAGGACTTCATCATCACTCCCATATCGGAAGAGGAAGCAAAAGCCAAGGCAGAAGGTTTGAAGACTGGTGAGTCAGGCGATGACGGCTCCACGTTCGGTGTCTATAAATGGGTGACACTGCTCTATCGTTGCAAGACTGCCGACGGCTCTGAGAAAGACCTCTCCGAACTGGTGGTATGGCCTTATGCCGGGACACCCAGTCAGTTGGTCATCGGCTGCCACAGCACCATTACCAGCGACGACCAGCGTCCCACCAACTTCAGCAACATGTCGTTTGCCAGCGAGGTCAACATGCTGGCACTGTTTGCCTGTGCACTCAGCCAGAATGCCCTGGTGATCGTGCCCGACTACGAGGGCTACGGTATTACCGCAGACACCCCCCACCCTTACTGTAACCGCGACCTCACTGCCCTTCAGGTTGTAACAGGTGTGAAGGCTGGTCTCAGTTGGTTTGAGGAAAATCAGATGAAGATGGCCGACGGTTGGTCGGGCGTGTCTATCGGCTACTCTCAGGGTGGTGCCGTCTCTGCAGGCGTGCTGCGCTACTGCCAGGAGAACAATGACAACTCGCTCCGCCTGAAAGGTGCCGTATGCGGTGACGGTCCTTACGACCCCCTGGCCACACTGAAGCGCTATATCGAGATGGATCACCTCTATATGCCCGTGGCACCTGCCTTACTGCTGAAAGGTGCTGTGGATACCGATCCCGACATGAAAGCCTTAGAGTGCAAGTATCAGGATTTCGTGACCGATAAGTTCGACTCCACTGGTATCTTCAAGATGATTGGCGACAAGCAGTTGACAACCGACCAAGTTCAGGCTGCCCTGCTGGACTACTCTCTCCACCATGGTGACGACGGCGGCTTCACGATGATGGCACAGTGCAGCGAAGGTTTCCTGCCCTACACCGAGAGCAACCTTGTTGATGGCAGTGGCAAAACACGCGACTTTGAACTCGAGAACGGCAAGGGCTACAACTACTGCACCGTTGACCAGTGTCTGAAGCCTGGTGTGATTGCCTACTTCCGCGACGGTACCATCACAGGCGAAGTGCCTGAGGAGAAACTGAAGGCGCTGGAGAATTCACTGTCAAAGAATGCGCTGACAGCCGATGGTTTCATGCCGGGCAATGGCTTTACCTTCTTCCACTCCACAGGCGACGAGGTAGTGCCCTACTGCAACCTCGAGAGCGTACGCAATACCTGGGGACCCGGTGGCATCAAGACCGTCACATTAGAGTCCTACGTCCAACTGCACGTCGCAACAGGCACCCTGTTCTTCACATTGAAATGTGGCAGTCTGGTCGATGAGATCCTCAATGGCAGCTGGGCACCAGGTGAGTTTATTATAGGAATCTAATTATTCTTCCGGATATACGAAATCTACCTTTTGGACTTCAGGACCGTAAATGGTCTTGAAGTCGTTTTTCATGGAGATGACGGTGTAGCCGTTTTCGCGCCATTTCGCCTCACGCTTGGCGGCTTCCTCCAGGTCAGCATGGTCGCGGGCATCATCATCTGCCACAAGCATAAAGGTGGCAGTGCGGTACTGCTGGTTGCCCAGACAGTAGTTGTGCATGGCGCAGTCGCCGCTGCTGTTGCCGAACGACAGCACAGGCACCTTGCCGATCTCCTGGGAGATCTGTCGCACCTTGTTGGTCTTCAGGTTCTTGATCAGAAGCGAGTCGGTACGAACCAGATACTCTTCCTTTCCCATGGTGTAGTTCACACCGTCCTCATCGCCTTGTTCGCTCGAATTGAGCATCACATCCATACCGATCACCCTGTTTGGCTGAATGATATGGTAGGGATCTACCAACGACCTGCAGATGAAACGGTCGGAACCGGAAACGACATAATAGGTGAAGCCCTTATCCTTCAGATACTCGAATACGTCGAGCATGGGTTTATAGATACCCTCACCATAGGTCATGCCAATGAATCCATTAGCCGGCAGGGCGGCATAGGCCTTCACATACTTGTCGAACTCGGCCAGGGTCATGCCAGCATAGGCCTTGGCGGCAGCATGGGCATGCTTCATGTCGAAATGGGAAGGAAGGGAAATGCCCTTACGCACATAATTCCTGATGTCAAGTGCCGCCTCGCGCACATCCTCAGGTGCCTTGTCACGATAGGTCGGGTCATCGAGGGCACGGTATTCGAGCAGGTTATACTCAAAATAGGTCGGATAGAGCTCGGCGAGGAAGGTGCCGTCCATGTCGAAGGTGGCGATGCGGTCTTCCTCCTTGATGAAGTTGGCCGACTTCGGGTCGGTCACGTCCTCCACATACGCCTTTAAGGTGTTCAGCGCCTCACACTGGTTCCAATTCGTGAAATAGACTTTTGATACCAGGGCATCTGACTCATTCTTGCTACAGCTGGTCAATAGCATGACCACTGTCAAAGAGACTAATAACAAATTCTTTCTCATAATCATGTTCGTTTATCGTTTTTCCAAGTTTTGCTTCTACAAGATCAGCTTCACGCGGAAGCCCCTCGTCGTCGGCTCTTCGATGATGTCGCTGACCTGCGGACGGAGACTGGCGCGAACGGCTTCGGATAGCGGCGTATCGTTGCGTTTCTCAACCATGAAGTCGAGGGCCGTCACACCGGAGAGTTCGGTATGGGTGAGGCGGACGGTCATGGGTCGTACGGCAGGCAAGTGCTGGAAGAGCACTTCCTGGATCAGCTTCGAGGCCAGCCCGGCTTTCTCTGCGATATTGTATTTGATGCAGAACTGACTGACGGCAGAAGGCATCTGAAGGAAGTCGAAGTCCTCGGAGTCCACCTCGAAGACCAGTTTCCTGATGCGGTTCACAAAGGCCTTGGTGGCGCTGTGAACGGGATGCTCGAAGATCTGCTCGGGCGAACCGTCCTCGTGGATATAGCCGTCGTACATGAAGAAGATACGCGTCGAGACGTCGCGGGCAAACTTCATCTCGTGGGTGACGATGAGCATCGTCATACCCTCCTTCGCCAACTGACGGATCACGCTGAGCACCTCGCCGACCATCGTCGGGTCGAGGGCACTGGTAGGCTCGTCGAAGAGGATCACCTCCGGGTGCATCGCCAGGGCACGGGCAATGGCCACACGCTGTTTCTGGCCGCCACTGAGCGACGAGGGATAGACCGCCGCCTTCTCAGCCATACCCACCTTGCGCAGCAGCTGGATGGCTTCGGCCTCGGCCTCCTCACGCGACTTGCCGAGCAGCTTGATGGGCGCCAGGGTGACGTTCTGCAGGATGATCAGATGGTCGAAGAGGTTGAAACTCTGGAACACCATCCCCATACGCTGGCGCAGACGGTTGACAGGATAACCCTTGCGCAGGATATTCTCACCATCGAAAAGAATTTCGCCGCCTGTCGGCGGGTCGAGCAGGTTCAGGGCACGCAGGAAGGTACTCTTACCTGTGCCCGAAGGACCGATGATGCTGATCACCTCGCCTTTCTCGATGTCGCAGTTCACGTCCTTCAGTACCTGAAGGGACTTGCCGTCAGGTGTCTTAAACGTCTTGCTGAGATGTTTTATACTAATCATAACTTCAATTTTTCAATCCTTCAATTTTTCACTATTCTGTCAAGCAACTTGCCTAAGAGCCAGGCCAGGACGAAATAGATGATGGAGATGATGATCAGGGGGAAGAAGGCATCGAACGTGCGACTGCGGATGAGGTCGCTGGCCTTCGTCAGGTCCTGAATGGCGATATAACCCACGATCGACGTGTTCTTGAACAGCGACACGGCCTCGCCCTTATACACGGGCATCGCGGCTTTTGCGGCCTGCGGCAGCACGATATAAAGGAAGGTCTGCAACGGCGTGAACCCTAACGCCACACCCGCCTCGGTCTGACCCTTTCCGACACTCATGATGGCCGTGCGGAATATCTCGCTGACGTAGGCACCAAACACAAGGGCAAAGCTGATCACAGCCACGGCGGTAGCATTCAGGCCTGTGGGGGCCAGTACCACGTAGAACATCAGCATCAGGATGACCAGCAGGGGCACACCGCGCATGATGTCGATATAGGTGGCGGCCAACAAGCGCAGCCAGCGACGGCGGTTCATACGCATCCAGCAGATGGCGGCAGCCAACAGCGTACCAAGCAGCAGCGAGAGGACGGCGATGATGATGGTCTCCTTCAGACCATCCACCAGGAAGTGCCAGCGTTTTTCCTGGATGAAGTTCTTACGGAAGCTCTCCTCCATCTCCCGCCAGAATCCGCCAGAGCCGGCCCTTTCGCCATCATAGACGAAGTAGGCAGGGTGACATTGGTAGTAAGGCTTCGTAAACAGCACCATCTTGGAACGTTCCTCGGTGATGAAGATCGAGCCACTCCACACGTCAGCCAGTCCGCTTTGGAGCGCTGCAGACCCGCTGGCCGCATCAAGGAGACTGATAGTGATGGGACGTTTGGCGTAGGCGGCAAACCGCTTCAGCAGTTCTATCTCGAAACCCGACCACAGCTGGCCCTTGCGGAAACACAGGGGCGCCATCATCGAATGGGTGACGACACGCAGGGGCTGCCCCTCCGCCACAGCCTCGATACTTGGCAGATTGACCGTATCGGGATCCAACGTATCGAACCAGCGGTGATGAATCGCGTCGTAGGTACCATCAGCACGTATCTCCTCGAGAAAGGTATTGAAGAGGCCGACCGTTCCGGCATCGTCCTTACGGAAAGCGAAGGCGATATCGAAGCTCTCTGCACAGCGAAATGCGATACGCAGGTTTTGTCGGCGCAGGTCGCCGGGCGACAAGCTTATCTCATCGTCCTTCATCACATCGGCGTAACCCGTCGTGATGGCAGCCACCACGTCGGGGGCACTGCTGAAGCGTGTCACCGTAATGTCGCTGCGCTTGGACATCTCGAAATCGTAGATGCTACCCGCCATCACTGCCACCGTCATCCCGCTGACATCTGCCTCGCTGTTCAGCTTCACCGTCTTACCTCCCCTGTCGGCACAGCCTGCCAGCAGCAAGGCCGTCAGTGCTAAAGCATATAATCTCAGTTGTTTCATAGTTGCAAAAGTACGACTTCTTTTCCAAACCACCAAATTTTAGATTAAAAAAATCCCCTCCCCCTATCGAGGGGAGGGGTTTGGGATTGGGTTCATATCCGAACCCCTGCGGCGGTTGCACTGCCCAACGCACCTAACAAGGCTGTGAGCACCGCCACGGCAATCTTCGCGATCACCTTCCAGTTCTTCAACATAACAGTTTCCTCCTTTCTGCTTTAAAAGTTACTAATCCTTGTCCAGGTATCCGCCGCCGTTTTCGTCGCCGCCGTCACCATTGCCACCGTCGTTGCCGCCAGTGCTACTACCAGCCTCGTCGTCCTTGGGCTTCGAAGTGTCCACATCGTTCTTCGGTGCCTCCTGTACGCTGCAACCGGTGATGAAGGTCTTCTTACGCTGACCGCTGGCATCGCTCTTCACCTCGGGCATGAACAGCACGTGCAGGTTCTTCACGTTCTTGCTCACGC